>JACCDR011987292.1_pt1 | contig 27870 bp, 22 predicted proteins | sample 7446431 | NCBI WGS metagenome assembly JACCDR01 (sample SAMN15323443, study PRJNA562643) | freshwater metagenome | isolation source: river surface water | place: USA:Blue River Watershed | collected 2017-08-17 | reverse complement strand
GGAATACTATGATGATTGGAAGAATGATAAGCAATTTATATAATGAAAGATTTATTTTTGATAAAAATACAGGAGAATTAGTCAATTGCAAGACTGATGATTATGTATTTTTGAGTAAAGATGAAACAGAAGTATTTTCGTTGATCTTAAAAAAGAGGGAATTGGAAGAAAATATATCTTCAAAATCATTGATTGTGGAAATAAATTTCCACAGAAGGGAGAAATATAGGCGCGATATGAAGCTTAATTCACTTCGTGCGAAGATCAGCCACATAAAAAGAAAAATCAAACGAATAAATTTAGAAAATTTAATCAAAACCTGTAAAAGTACGAAGTTTTCGGAGAAAGAATCATTAACGCAGCTTTCGAGGAAAGAATCATTAATTTTGGATGTTTTAAGTAAAGAAAAAATCTTAGGTAAAATTTTATCCCCTCAGGATATTTCAAATATAATTTTAGAGAATTATAGTTTATATTACAATAGAGCTGCTATAAAACACGGAATATATAGAATGCGAAAGAAAGTAAAATTGCTGGAGAATGATAAAAAATTTGTTATAAAAACTGTAACAGGATTTGTTTTAGAGAAAATATTATGAATTTAGATTGGTCGCACTTTTTTGGAGTTCAGTTTTGGATTTATATGTCTATATTGATTCCATTAAATATTATTTATGATAATATTCGGAAGGGAGAAAAATCTGTCAAATCTTTTGAACGCACCGTTGTTGAGGCAACAATAACTAATTTTATTAGTTATTCCATATATTTTATTTTAGTTAAATATTTGATTTGTTTAGCAGTTTAATTTCTTTTTTCATCAACAAAGGGTTTCAAATGAATTGTTCGATTCATTATATATTCTATTCAACGATGAATAATTCTCTGCAATCTTCCTCTCTAGTTGTTTTAGAGTATACATGTTTTTATTCGAAAGATCCTATTCTTCTATTTGCGCTATTTTATTGCAAATGTCAATAAAGGAAATATTAAAATATTCTCGTATTTCCACTAAATCTGATTTGATTTCTTTAAGAATCTTTCTACATGCCATAATATCTCTTAATTTGGGGAAGCAAAAATTAATATGAGACAATACATGAGAAGTATAAGAAATTATCATTAAAGTTTCTGGGCGGCTTCCTCTGCATATTTCTCTAGCTTTCTCAACAGATATTCCATGAGGAGTCAATGAATTAATCCAATTCTCTTCCAGGTCTATAGCTGACTTCTTTGCAATTTTAAATGCGTCACGTAAATTTTTAAGTATGTCATTTTCCATACTTTTTTTAGTATTAGACTCATCTATTTCATTAACTAATAATTCAGAATATTTATTAAAAATTTGAAAAAGTTCTTCTGAAGCATCAGAAAAAATAACAATATTTTTTTTTACAGAAATCGGTATTTCAAAATTATTATCATTAAGTTTTTTTATAATATCCATTTTCATCCATTTATTCAGTTTATTTTTATTCCCCCGAGGGGAATCATTCCCCTCTTATTGCTTTCTTCGATTTTCAGTTTATTCCGTTGTAACAGGTCCATTAGCTTGATCATCTAGAGCTTGAAGATACCCTTCCATTATCTTTATATCTTCTTCACTTAATTGATCACTGTAGTTATCCAATAGATACATCAATTTGCCTCTAGCGGTCAATGGTCTTTGCAAAGAGGTAGCTAATGGTTCTAATAGAGCTTGAAGATCTTCTCTAGAGAGATAATCTTCTATTTCTTGTAGTAATTCGTCTAAAGTATTCATATAGATCGCATATTTTTAATACTATTATATATTGCATTACTCCTTTTGTGAATTTTATTCTGTCTTAAATAAATAAAATAGTAGACTATTCTTTAATAATCCCTCTAGTTTCTTTTAAAAAACATTCCCAAATCGGTTCAAAATCTATTTCTTTTAATTTAATTCCATCCTTAATAACTTTGTTCATATTTTCTATAAAAAGACTTCTAACACCTTCATTTAAAAAATCAATCCTTTCTGATTTGATTGATAAGTTTTCATCAAGAATTTTCTCCCGATTGTAAGGAACAGAAAAATTGTTATACGAAAAAATAAGATTTTCTATCTCCTCATCACTATGACCTCCCTTAGAAATCATCTCAACAAAAGCGTTGAAATGAAAATTATAAATTTTGTTACAGTTTTTATAGTATTTTTTATACCAATTTAAAGCTTCCAAACCATTTGATTGAATAGATTCTTTCCATCTATCGAAAATACAATGATAATTGTAATCTTTGCTATGAGTAAAAGTATAGGATATTTTTTCTCTTTCAGATAACTGTGGGTCAATTGTATCAAAAAAATTAGCAAAAAGTTTAGAAATTTGTTCAAAATCTTCAGGATTTCGTATCAAATATTCTTCAATACTTTCCTCAATCCTTAAAAATAAAATCGAAATAGCTCCACTAACAGATTTAATATAATTTTTTATTTCTTCAGGATTTGAATCGGGAAGGATATCTTCAAAAGATATCTCAATGTTTATTAATTTTTTTATAAAATATTCTGCCAAATAAAATGCTCCTTTAATTGTTGAGCACCTAGAATAATCATCGCTATTATTATCAATGTGACTTAAACAGCTCTTAAAGCTCATTAATGTTGCTTGGGATATTGATTCCGAATAAGTATTTATTCTATTGAATAACAATATTTGTTTTTCCCATGTATAGTCATCGAGGTTTTTCATCACCGTCCTTTAAAAATTGAAATAATGTATAGCTTATATCTTATTTATAAAAATAACTCAATCTTTTATCTTCTATGGCTAATATAGAACCAATTATTTCTTGAATAGACCTATTCGAATTTCTCTTGATTTCCATTATATTTTGACATAGAACTTTATTCTCTTTAGCCTTATTCGAAAGAGAAAAAGTTTTATTCTTATGATCAAATTTCAAATTCGATTTAACAAGCAAAGGAATTCTTTGAGTGATCTGGCTCACAAGAGATTCCTCTATATCCTGTAAACTTATCTGCTTCATTTTTTCCTTTGCTCTGTAATAATACTTCCTTACTCCAAGAATTCCATAAAATTCAATTTTAGCTCTTCTTAAGATATCAAATCCTATAATTCCAGCATTCTCATCAAGGGAATAACTCTCTATAGCTCTAAGGAGCTTATTTTTAAACTCCAATAAACCAATTGTCTTCTCATTAAATCCAGATTTTATCAGATCAGTAGCTTTTCTTACCAAAGATAACCCCTTTCCTATTAGACTTCGTTTCTGTTGTACGATTGGTACTCTGTCATGTTGTTTGTTCAATCTGTAAATTTTCTCTGAAACTGCGAGGTTGTTTTTTCCAAAAAAGGCGAGGATATGTTTGGATTGAAATGTGTTTCCTGTTCTCTGGTAGTTTTCGATAGCTTTTTTAAGATCATCGTTGTTTTTGATATAGAGTTTCTTTCTTGTTATGTTCTCTTTACTCGTTTTTCTAAGCTTAGGTTCCTTTTCTGATCTTTCAGTTTTGAGAATTTTATTCCTGTTTTTTAAAAAACGAAATGAGGATTTTTTCTCATTTGTTTCTTTTTCTTTTATTATATTATAATAATGATTATGGTTGCAAAGTAAACCTTCATCAAAGGCAACACATCCACGTAACTGTTGAACGATGATTTTTTTCTCCCTTAGTTTAAAGAGAATGTTTTTTAGAGTTTGTTCCGATATTCCCATTCTCATGGCAAAGGATTTCCAAGTGCAATTTGGCTGAAAACTATAAAGACTATTCGCTCCATACAGAATGCAGCAGAGAATTCCCATAGTTATGCTATTGAAATTAGCAGTGAGATTTTCCAGAACCATATATTTATATAAAGAACTCAATGCAAAGGGTCTTCCCTTCTTGAAAAATTCATCATGAAACTTTTCTCCAAGCTTTATTATATATTTAGTTTCAGTTTTTGGATTTCTTGATCTTTTAAAGTTAGGAAGTAATCTAACTATTTCCAATGATTCAAGATATTTAAAAATACCCTCTACATCTCCTTTAGGTATTTTTAAATATTTTGATGCTTTCTTTAAATTAAGATAAGCCATACCAGATTTGTTCATCATTGATTGAATGAAAGCCCGACATGAAAAGAGAAATAATGTATTGTTATATTCCGAGAAGTTTTTTAATTTTTTCTCTTGATTTTTATTTAAATATTTATTATTATCTTGTTGTATTAGATTCATGCTTTTCTCAGAAAAAGGTGTGGATTTATTATGTTGTATTAGATTCATGCTTTTCTCAGAAAAAGGTGTGGATTTATTATTCATGCCGTTAGAATATAGATTCTTTGAACTGGAGTTTTCGAATCCCCCAGCTCGGACTATATTCGAACTTCCCAAATCAGTCAAGGGTAAAGTTTTTTTTCTTTGTAAATCAATTAATTCTTTTTCTAAATTTAAATTCTCTTTTGGGTCATTCCATTGATCGTGAGGGTTAATCAATGGAATTGTATGCTTGTTTTTGGTTGAATTCGTTGAAGGAATGTTGTTGCCGAAATTCCTTACGTAGTCATTTATATCATGAATGCTTGGAGTAGCTGGTGCTACATTTGTAATTTCATTGAAAGTCTGGGAATTACTAAGTTCTTGTATCAAAAGATCTAATTCGCTAAATTGCTTCATTGATTAGACCCAAGATAAATAAACTGAATTCGTGATAAGTGAGAGATACGAGGATGAAATCGTACCAATAAAAGTATAACACAACTTATAGTTGTATTTAAAAACTGAAATTTATATTGAAATTTTTTTGGAAATTTATTTAATTTTTGGGGTTGATTTTTATTGAGATATTTAGTATTATTCATTTATAAACCCATGTTGTTTGGCGGTTTTAAATGCAGTAAGGAGCGCTAACTCTTTATTGCAACTTCAGATACTCTACTAGACATTGTAAAAAAATCAATAGTTAAAGTGTCTGAATTTATTTGTTCAATAGAAATTCAATCAAAAATAATATACAATTACATCGGAATTGATTTAGTTTTTCTTCCATATTGTGTGTTCTACTGTTTCAGTTCCTTGTCACGTGTCATCTTAAAATCCGTATCGCATCATTTTTCTTAAAACAAAGAATGATGTGGTTTTATACAACTTCTAATTGTATTCACTTTCAAATATAATAATTTCTTATTAATTTCAATAAGTTTTAATGAGTATTTATAAGAATTCAATAACCATTCGTGGTCATCTAGGAGCTGATCCTCAGATAGTTGAGGTTGAAGGTCCAGGAAAATATGTAATCAATTTCTCAATAGCTACAACAGAATCTTGGTTTAATAAAAAAACAAATAAATTGGATGAGCATACTGAATGGCATTCAATTGTAGGATTTGGAGAATATCTTCATGAGAAAATACAGAAATTAAATATAAAAACTGGAGACCTTGTGGAAATATCTGGCAAAAAGAAAACAGAGAAATGGACAGATAAAGATGGTAACGCAAGATCCACAGTAAAGATTATTATGACTCCTAAAGATACCTTTACCTTTTTTTTTAAAGAGCAGAATGATGATAGTAATAATGAAGGAAGAACTAAGGATAGAAAGGTTAAATCAAGTCCTAGTCTCAAAGTGAGATCTCCTAAATCTGATTCATTTGATGATTTTACTCATATGGATGATGACATAAGTAATCTTTTTTGAAAAAATATTATACAAATAATAAAAAAAAAGTATTGTATAAAAAAAAAAGTATTGTATAATTATCTATATGAATTATTTTATTAGCGATGAATGAGAATCAAGTATTTGATATAAAATTTAGAAAATCTTTTCTGCGATGTAATCCAAAATTACAACAGGAAATTCTTGATTCTTTGAAGGTCTACAAGATAATTCAAAATAAAAAAGAAGTATTGCATGGAATGCTTGATAAGATATTTGATAATCTAATGAGTAATTCTGAATTTCATAAGAATTTTCGCAATCAATCAAAAGATAAACGTTTGATGCAATCGTTCTTTTCCCTATATTCTAAAAATTTGGATTGATTATATGAAAATTATTTTTGATACGTCCTAGGAAGCGTTTCTCAGACAACTCACGATGATTTTCCAATAAACGCCTATGAATTATAGGGAGAATTATTGGTAAATCAATATCTTTTGATCAATAATTTATAGGTAATAAAATGTACGGAATCAGAAAGCAAAATAAAATAGATACATCCATTCAATTTGAAATGAAAAATCTTTTATCTGTTTTAAAAGAAAACAGATTACTCAATGAGGATTGCGTGAATCCAATCTTTGCTCTTTATGACTTAACAGTCGGTCTATTAAATCTAATAGAGTGCAAAAGAGACGAAGCATTTGAATTTCAATTATTCCAAGAAGAACTCAAAAACGAAGTAAGTTTTTTACAAGATCTGATGTTTTATGATGAAGGGGAATTATTTGAAAGTGGAAAGAAGAAATTTCTTCTTCTTTGCATGGAATGTGACTTACAAAACAGAGAATCTTTGAAATTATTAAAATTAAACAAGTATAATTTATCTTTAATGTAGAGGAATTAAATGAACGATATTACTCAACAAAATATAAATTTTGTCTCAAATCAATATAAAAAGCAGCATGAAGTTATAGAAATAATGACCCAATTAAAAGAAGGAAGAATTATCACTATTGTTGGAGAAAACGGAGCTGGCAAAACAATTTATGCTTCTTTAACTTCTCCATTTGATTATACTATTTACTTCAATTTTGAAACAAATGGATCAGCAAGAATAGCATCTGCATTAGGAGAGGCTGGACTTATAAAGTATATGGTCAATATTAATGATTTATTTAACAATTTGACTTTAATATACGAAAAAAAATATCCAGTTAAAGTTATAGTAATAGATTCATTTAAAGAGATGATTAATCATTTTCTTGATATAAAATTTCAAGGAAAGAATTCTCAAGATTTTCATTTAAAAATTGCAAATGAATTCATAGGTGGTATTAGACACAGATTGCAAGAACTTTATAAAAAACTGAATTCTATAGGAATTTCAATAGTACAATTATGTGGTATTAATGATTTTGACAATAAAGAAGAAAATCCATTAGAAAATTTACAATGTTATGTTAAATCAGGTAAAGATTTTGTTCGAAGTTATTCAAACCATATGTTTGTCCTCAGAAATAAAAAAAGACAGCCTCAATTTTCTTTAGCAAAAGATAATGGAGGTTTTTTAGATTATTCTTACGAGGAATTCTTTAAAGACAGAAATATAATTTGTAATAACAAAAACGAATCTCCTGAAGATTACAAAGGAGAAAATGTTCTTGTTCCTTACGGTATAACAAACATTCTTTACAACCTTGCAAAAAAACAATTAGAGGAAATTCAAGGATTTAAAAAGATTGTAAAATTTGAAAAAATTCAATTTTTTATTTCTTCTTGTGATGAAAAGAAGACTTCTTAAGCCCAGGTCTATCACTCTTAGGAAGCTTGCCTTCATTGATTTCCTTATTGACAGTGGCCCAGATTATTCCTTCTTTTTTCTTCTTCTCGGAAGAGGACATTTTGGAGTTTTTGATTTTATTTGCTGCTTCCTCAGCCCATTTTGGCATATCGATAATTGAGAATTGAATAACAAATTATACCAAAAAAAAATGTTATGATTTGGGTTTTCAATTAAAAGTATATGGCTTTCAAATTCAATGTAAAAATTAACAAAGAACATAATAAATTACTAACATCCTCAGGTCATGCAATGGTAGATTTAAGATATCTATTAGAAGGAGAAGACTTTCAAGATGCTATAGCGCGAGTAGCTTCAGCCTATGCCGACGATGAAAATCATGCTCAGAGAATTTATGAATATATGGGTAAACACTGGTTTATGCCAGCAACTCCTGTTTTGAGTAATGGTGGCACAACAAGAGGATTACCTATTTCCTGCTTTTTGAATGAGGTTCAAGATGATCTGAATTCTATCATCTATGTTTGGACTGAATCCGCTCATCTAGCAGCTGTTGGAGGAGGGGTTGGAACTCACTGGGGAAATGTTAGATCTATCGGAGAGGAAATATCAACTGGAGGACAAACCTCAGGAATCATACCATTCGTAGGAGTTCAAGATAAGATGTCTATGGCTGTTTCTCAAGGGGGGTCGATGAGAAGGGGTAGTATGGCAGTCTATCTTCCTGTATCCCACCCTGAAATCAAAGAATTTATTTCGATTAGAAGGCCGACAGGAGGTGACATGAATAGAAAGTCTCTAAATGTTCATCATGCTGTTGTCATCGACGATGATTTCATGCATAAAGTTATGAATAACGAAAAGTATGATCTAGTCAGCCCTCGAGATGGATCTACTATTGATGTAGTCAATGCTAGAGAGCTTTGGATTGAAATTTTAACTATGAGACTTGAGACCGGGGAGCCTTATATAATATTTATTGATAATGTGAATAGATTGAAGCCAGAGATTTATGAAAAATTGAATATTAATATAAAGACGAGCAATCTTTGTTCAGAAATAATGCTTGCAACTGGGCCTGATCATTTAGATCGTGATAGAACGGCAGTTTGTTGTTTGTCTTCTTTGAATTTGGAATACTATGATGATTGGAAGAATGATAAGCAATTTATATATGATATATTTTGTTTTATAGATAATGTTTTACAAGACTTTATTGATAGAGCTCCTGACGTCATGGAAAGAGCGAGATATTCAGCTATGAGGGAAAGAAGTGTTGGGATAGGAGTGATGGGTTTTGCATCATTATTGCAGAAAAAAATGCTATCATTTGATTCACTTGAAACAAAAAAGTTGAATGATGAAATTTTCAAAAAAATCAGAGAGCAGGCTGACGATGCATCAAAGAAATTAGCTAAATTAAAGGGTGTTTGCCCTGATGCAAAGGATGCAGGTCTTGAAGAGCGCTTTACTAATAAGTTGGCAATTGCTCCAACAGCTTCAATTTCTATTATTGCCGGAAATTGTTCTCCCGGAATTGAACCTTACGTAGCAAATTCTTATACTCAAAAGACTTTAGCTGGATCTTTATCTGTGAGAAATAAGTTTTTGAAGGAAGTTTTAGCTAAGCATAAAATGGATACGGATGATGTTTGGTCGAAAATAACAACAAATAACGGATCTGTTAAAGGACTTCAGTTTTTAAACGATCATGAAAAACAAGTTTTCAAAACAGCTTATGAAATTGATCAAAATGTTTTAATAGATTTAGCTGCTGATAGAACAAAATATATATGTCAGGCTCAATCTTTAAATCTATTTTTACCAGCAGATATTCATAAAAAAGTTTTGCATGATTTGCATTTTTCAGCTTGGAAGAATGGAGTAAAAAGTTTGTATTATTGTAGATCTATGTCTATTCAAAGAGCAGAAAAAGTTTCCACTATGAAGGAAGATTTTTTAGATTCTTCCAAAATAGAAAATGAAGCTATTGTTTGCAACGATGACATATGTATGTCATGTCAATAATTAAGACATTCGCGTCACGGATAAAGCTAGATTCGTTGTGGTGTTATTATAATGCATATAAACCAAATAAGAATTATTAGGTCCAAAGGTGCAAAAATACTGAATAAACGAACTTGCCCCAGTTGCTCCCAAGGATATTGAAGCCAAACCAGAAAAGGTAGTATTAACAGTAATTGGATTGTTTACAGTGACACTAGAAGTAGAATTGTAAGCAAATACTTGACCTGATGAGGTACCTGATGTCTGAGCTATCAGCAAGCTTGCTCCCACTGCTGTTGCATTGTATTTCCACATATATCCATCAAGACTTACTTGACTAGTAGTTGGAGCAGTAGCTATTGGAGCATAGGTGCATGATGAATTAGGCATTGAGAATTTAGTTGTCCAAACCCCTCCTATTAAATTTTGAACATAAAATTGATCTGGTCCATTTGGTATAAGGCGCCAAGATCCATTAACAGTCGGACTACCAAAACTCATAGATTTATTATTTGGCACTCCAACATCTCCATCTACATCTAATTTAACTTTTGGTCTATTTGATAAAGAAAAAGTCCCTCCTATCCCCATATAAGGGTTTTGATCTATGTTATATCTTGGATCTACAAAGAAGGCTTGAAGATTTGAATTCATCCATTTGGATTGTTCTTGACCGTTACTACCATCAAAAGTAAAGCCATTTATTCCATTAGGACCTGAAAAATTCAAATTGAATGTTGTTCCAGATGATAGGGTAACATTGTTGACTTTAAGAGTATTACTATTTAGATCTACATCTGCTGTTGCATTGATTACTCCACCGCCACCGCCTGTGTTAGGTGAAAGATGAATATTGTTAAAAGAAGACAAAGATAGATCTCCGAAAGAAGTGCTGACAGCTAACGTAGGTTCTGATATTTGCATAACAACATTTGCAACATTTCCGGACCAAATTGCATCAGAAACATTTACAGTTGCTATTGTAACAGTCCAATTGGTTCCAACATAAATATCAGTTCCTATTATGGTATTTAAAAATAATACAGTTCCTGAAGAAGTCGTATAATTTGGAAGTTTTGTAATTCCACCTTCTTGTTTAATATTATCAAAAATAAGTTTTGAATTAATTCCGCTATCTGAAGAATCTATAGTAATTATTGTTCCGTTTCCGCTATCTTTAATTTCCATATTTTTTATGTAAAAAAGAGTATCGGTATTTGTATTTATAACAAATATAGGATTTGAAGTATCTGGAGGAATAAAAGAAACTCCTTCTATATAAACACTTCTTGAAAATTCTAAAATTGAACAATAACCTCGGATAATAGTAATTGAATCATTAACATCCAAACCATTGTACCAATTAGATTTTCCAATAATGCGAATTGGATATTTTGCATCTTTAATTACAATATTTTCTTCAAAAATACCATCAAGATAAATAGTTCCTGGCATTCCAGTTTCTAAAACAGCATCAATAGCGCGTTGAACCGTTAAAAATTGAAAAGCAAAACCTCCTGAATTTGAATCGTTCCCATCATAACTTGATACATAATATTCGTTGTTACCTTGAGCAAAAACAATATCAACGTAATTATCTAAATCATACCAACCTCCATCTTTGCGACCAAAAGTTTTGCCATTGATTGGCGCCTCTGGAATTAAAGTATTTAAAACAGCTTGAACGGAATTTGGTATACCAAGATTTCGAATATAATTGCCATTTATAGTTTGAGAAGTGGGATTAATCATATTATTACCTATATAAAATAATTAGAAAGAGGAGCGTTTTGAGCTGCATAAGTTATGGAGCTGAAAGCAGGAACTGTGCCATTCTGTAGTACTGTTCTCATTGAGAATGCAGTGCCGCTATAAGCATAAAGATTAGAAGCCACAGCATTTCTTGGAAAGAGAAAGGAGGATGGTAAGTTTAAATTTGGATTTGTGTTTATCGAAGGTTCAAAAAAACAAGCTCCAATACTATTGAGAACAGGGCCAGTATTATTAATCAACAAAACTCCTTGAAGTAGGATCGGAGGATAAAGATATTCGTTTATTATTTTGGACGAAGAAGAAGAAAGTCTTATGCTATTTACAGGATCTGAAAATGCATTACCCTGAAAGGCTGCTGCCATATTTACATTCCAAGGATAGGGGTCTGGAGTATTGATCAGATTCAAATCTCCAATCATAAATTGAAAAGTTCTAAAGCCAGACTGCAAAGTTGTTAGATCAAACCCTGTAATCGGAGTAAGAGAGTAATTACCATCATAAAAAGTGCTATAAAAATAGTTATTTGTTTTATTGACCAGAATCATGAAAAATGATTGAATATATGGTAAAAAATTATTTTGATATATTTTTCTAAAAAGAAAGTCAGACATTATGGCGCCCATATCCCAGTTATTTATATCTGATGGAGCGTTAATGTTATTTTGAGTTGGATTTAAAGGATTGAATGCGCAGTTTAGAGGTTGAGGTTTTATAGAGCAAAACAAAGGAAAATAAGCATTAGAAGGCATAGCTGCTATGATTTGAGCTTCTGCAGCTGCATCGTATTGATACATAAGATTCCATACTGGACTTCTTATAAAGCTCTGTCCAGTTAAAACATCTGGTACAAAAGAAATTCCTATATCATTGTAACCAGTCATAGTGTACTGCTTAACAGCAAAGGGATCGTAAGACTTCACATTGTAAGAATTAATATTTCGTACTGGATTTGTTTTGAAATAATTCATATGAAATCCCGTCTGACTAGCAGTGCTGTTATAACTATTCATCAAATAGTAAAGATAGTTATCGACAGAGCTGAAGGTCACGGAGGTTGGATTAGTAGTAGAAATAGCAACAGCTGGTAAGTATTTGAATCCAAGATATTCAATCCTACTGTAATAATTTGTGTTGTTATCTATACTTGGAGAATTAGGAAAGCCTTGATTAGATAATCGAAGCGATAGAACTAAATATTGCTCTGGAAAGCAGACAAACTTCTTCTCTTTTTGAATTGTAAAAGGAAAGGGAGCAGATGTGCTTCCGCTCGAACCTATGTATAGAGTGACATTTACTGCATTAGTCATAGTTCCCTGCCCTACAAAGCCAGTAGGATTCAGAGCTGTGCTTGTGAGATCAATATTGAAATTGATTCCTGTGAAAGTAGTTGCATTGATAAATATAACTTGATCAATAGGATTGATTATCAAAGGAGCTGCCGTCCCCCCTGGAGGGTTGAGGCCGCAGTAGAAGTTGATTTGACCAGCTGCAACATTAGCATTAGTAACTTGCTTGTTTTGAGTGAGATTTTGATTTTGAATATCAGCATTGGTTGTCGAAGCTGCAAAATAGCCATTATTAGGGACCTCATAGAAGCCAGTTTCAAAGCTAGATTCTATTACATCATCTAATCCTTTGAATGTATTAGAAATGGCTGTTTGCTCGTTTATGAAGGCCTCTAGACCAGAATTGTAGACGAGGGTGTCATTATTCTGAGGATTTGTAACTTGAAATTTTGGTAAACCAGCTTCGTTTTGCAAATCCTTTGCAAAAATTTCTGCAAGATTCTTATTATAAGTAGTGTAGTTCATATTATACCTTATGAATTTAGAGGGGAATAAGCATTAGGTGACAAATCTATAAATCCACTAAATTTCGTTGAAACAATTTTAGGATATAGATAGGTTTGGCCATTAAAGGAAAGATCAGCGTTATCCGTCAAAACCTTTAAATTGTAGGCTAAATTCGTATCTTCAAAATTCGTATAGTTAGAACTAAAAAGATCCTTTGGGTAAACGAAGGTTGTTGGATAATCAAAATTTACATTGTCAAAAGGTTTTACAAACAACATTTGAGTTAATTGACCAGCTAGATCAAAGGTCAAATTGAATAGCCCCTGAAAGAATATAGGAGGGCGATCAATATTAACTTTAGAATTAATTCTATTTGTTGTCGGATTAGCAGTATTATCAGCATTTACAATCCAAAACTGCTGAGAATAGTCTTTTGGAGTTATTGCGTAGTAAGGATCTGGTAATAAACTTTGACTTCTTTGAATATTTTGAACAAAACTAAATAAATTATCAGCGTTATTTACAAAATTCGGCAATATATCATAAGTAGTCTCGCCATTCATAAAAGTGAGGTAAACTTTATTCTTTGCTCCATCCCACCCATATATTTCCATTTGATCTATATAATTCAAAAGATTTGTTGGATCCTCTATCATTACTCTTCTGAGATACCCCATTTCTCTTTCATAAGTGTTTTCTGTGTTATAAATCACATCTACAATATGAGATGCTGGTAGTTGCATTTTGATGCGAGCAAATCTAACATAAAGATTGTTTTTTGGAGTAATTAAATTTTCATTTGCATCTTGAATCCATCCTTCTTGCGCAGTAAGTGGACTAAATCCAAAGGTATAATCTTTGAATTTCCAAAATTCATCGCGGCTAGGATGGCTAGGAAAAAAAGTATTGAAATAATGAGGATCTCCCCCAAATAAGAAATTTGGAGTTTCATTTACATTTGGATATCTTGCCCAATTCTCATCAAAATCAATAAGAGAAGTATAATTGTTGTAGTATCCAGTTAATTTCCATCTAGAATTAACATTATTTGTATAAACTTCCATGTAGCCAATAGTAGTGTCAATATAATCTATTACAGGAACTATTGAAGATCCTATCATCGTAAAAGAAAAAAGGCTTCCTATAAAATAAAAGTATCCAATACTATGAGCTGGAATAATGAGAGTTGCTATATTGGTAGGTATATCTGATATAAAATCAGTTTCTGGGAAGGATGAAGAGGGTACTGATAAAAAGCTACCAAGATTTATAGTAATAGTTTCATTTAAGAAGCTATTATCAATTCTGAGATTAAATTGATAACTTTCTGTTAATAGAAAATTATCATACTGAACGATGAAATTTGCAGGCTCTCTAGCTGCTGATATATTGACAAAATAATAAGAAGTTAAAGATATATTGTAATTATAAGGCTCTAATACAAATACCTCTGGCTGTAATAGTGTGCTTCCTGTGAAGAGACCGGTCCCCGGTACATAATCAGGAAACTGTGCACTGCATTCTGGCTCGCCATAATTTATCCAAGTAATATCATTGATATTTTTGTTTTCGATCAAACCAGTAGCAATATTTCTCCATAAAACTTGCTTAGTATCTCCATAATCATCAACATCTGAGCTGAAGTTTACATCTCCAGCATCTCTAATGAAAATAGCATTATTAGGATTTGTGTCGGTCCAGGTTGTTCTACTGACATAAATTGTTTTTTTAAAAACGCCTTGAACGATTCCCAAAACATTCCAATTAGTACCATTAATTGCAGTTGTTACTGGCTTAGAAAGAATCGTAATAGGTTTAGATATAAAAGTTGGAACGCTATTTCCTGGAACTCCTAATTGTATTGCAAGAGGAATGTCAAAAGTAGTCTCGGTCCATCCAGAATTAGTAGTAAGGGGAAATTTTGCTCGATAATTTATAGTAAGTTCAACAGTTATATAATCGTTACTTAAAGCTGTAGTATCTAAAAAAAGCCAACAAGCGTTATATATACCTGCTTTCTGTGCGTCTCCCCCCTGTTTTGTGCCGTCAGATGGTCCAACTCTTACAGTGGAAAAGTCATAATTCATTTGAATTTTAGTGTTAAAGTCAGGCAAAAGAGCGGTAGCAAATTTTGTATATTGCTGAGTCCATAAATTAGTAGTTTGATAATAAACGCCATACGGACCCCTTTCATTGGAGGTTCCCAATCCATCAAATCCTATGTTTGCCCAATCGACAGGAGGATATAAATTGGGCGCTCCACAGAAATTCTTCGCGTTATAAGGAAAGGTTATAGTTCTAGTATTTGCAACTAAAACAGCTCTTTTATTATTCACTGCAAAGGTTCTAGTGATTACCCAACTATTTCCAACAGTAAAGGGAGCTGGTGAAAATTCTTTATAAGCTATTGGAGCTGGAACTCCAGTAGCTTGAATATGATTCAAATAATTTAATTGAGCAGTATTAAAATATATATTGAAAGCTTGATTTGCGACAGTATTAGGCCCTGTATAACCATTAGTTATAGTCAAGTTTATTGACACAAAAATGTAATCTGCAGTTAACAAACTGTTGTCTAAAACTATAGGACACATCATGTAGAGATTGATGTTATCAGTAGTTAGAGTTGGAACGGTTACTCCGGTGTTTCCGGCATTTCCAATGATCTTTCCATTAACAAATGTGTAATTCAAAACATAATTATTCGTTGGTTGTAAAACTTGACGAGGACCATTTCCTTGATAAGCAGCTAGAGAAGTCCACTGATTTGTTGGATTGTTACTAAAATTCTGATTTGGAATAGTGATGGTTGTAAGAGTATTAGTTGTAGGGATAGCAGTTCCTATTAGAGCAATTTGTTCATCCGTATATTGATTTGCAATATCTATAGCTGCAGTGATAGATTGTTGTAATGGAGTTGTATCAAAATTCAAGGTAATCTTATTCAATCCACTAAGGGGGTCTACATAGACGCCAAAAGCTATATTTGTGTTATTAGCACCAGGGGCAAAAACAAAAAGAACACTTTCATAGGTTACCTCAGCAGTATTAGGATCGACATTTATTATTGAGATAGTGTTATCTAAATTTACTATAACAGCAAGTAATTGATCACTTACAGGATTTGTTATCTGAACATTTAAAAGATCTTGAATCTCTTGCGGAATGAAGACTGTTTTATTTACAAAGGGCTTTAAAGGATCAACAGTGTCATCATAAACAACAAATTGACCATTTACTGGATTCTGAATATCAACGTCATCCAACCCTACAAAAGTATTAGTGAAACCATCTCCAGAAGCCTGTGGAGGCGAGGTAACCAGATAATCATTCTTGATAGTCCCCACAGCTGTACTGATGACATTCCGTGGTAAGTCGAATTCTTCTTTAGTTTCTCCATTGAGCTGTAAAATGATATGAGTAGGTGGTTCATTTGCAACAAACACTAGATTAAGTTGATAGGCTTGATCTATGAGGCTATCCACCTCAAAGTTAATTGTAAGAGTTCCTTGGTTTACATTATTTTGACAAACAAAATAGTAAACCATTTTGGAGGTCACTGTAATAGTGATTGTCTGAATATCGAGAAGATCTAATACATTGTAAAAAATCGTTGGTGTTCCTTGAATGTTGTTGGCTATATTGGCTATCGTTTCAGCGAGATCTGAATACTTAACTGTATAGCTTGATAAAAGATTTTCTGTGTCTACCTCTGAAATCATTACCAATGCAGATGCTTCATCTATCTGACCGGTAGTCTTTTGAGGAAGTTCATTGACTGCGATAGGAGTGTAATTAACCATATTTTAACCTCCTAATTTATTTAAAAGAGAGTTAATTTGACTATCAAGATAATTGATATCTCGCTTTAAATTCTGAATGTGTTGCAGAATGTAATTGTTATTATGAGTTGAATTGCTTCTAGCTTGATTTGATCTCGATAAGGATCGAGTCTCAATTGAAGGATTTATCAAATCAAATAGATTGCTTCCATAGATATTTCGTAAAAGATCACTCAAACTGATCTTAAATGGCAAAGCATCCGTAGATCCTCTGCTATTTGTAAATTGGCTCTCCACTAAAAAATAAACCTCGCCATTATTCAGTGTTTGAAGCTCAGGGACGTCTACCGCCTGAAAAGTTATTACTTCCATTTGCTTTTTCTTCTTAAGGTTATGGAAATTATAACAACTTTTAGTTGTACTTTTTTAGAAGTTGTTCAAGTAGCTTTTTACGAGATTCAAGAATTTTCTCCAAAGCAATCATTTCTTCATTCGGATCTATTCCCTTTGGAACGTAATAGGTTGGTTGATTGACGGTGATATCACCGCACTTAGTTACAGAGCTGAAATATTTTATGAAATTCAAGAATTTGATTTTAAATAAACATTTATTTTTAAAAAAATAAATATAATCAGAATTCTTGAGCTTTCGAGTAGTCATCAATTCTCCAATAGATACTACGTTTATATAAACTAGATCAGGCATCACCTCATTTAATCCAAAGAAACCATTTTGTATATCTGGAAAAAGATTAAATAAAAAGGCTATTGGATCACCCTCCTCATCAAAATACCCAAGAACATCAAGCTGAGTTCCAGGAATACAATCCTTTATAGCTAAAAAGTTTATCGGATTTACTACGACGTAATTCTCTTCATTAATGATAAGTTGCTTATAAAAACAGACCTGAGGATCAAGAAGATCCTTTTTGATTAGAATGTACTTTTTTTTCATGTTAGCTTACCGAGATATGGTTGTAGATATAAAAAGTATCATTAGCATTTATGGTTCTTTCGATAATATCTCCGGATATTGCTTTTTTTAAAGATCCTCCTCCAGAATAGTAAACTCCTGCATAGGTAAAGGTTTTTTGATATTCAATCATTTTTGGTCTACCAGTATCTTGATTTCGAAGATTTTTACACATAGTAAGCTCAGGATTATCATTATTCTGAAAATTTTGAAATATAGAATTTCCGTATCCTTGTAAAACCATACCTCTAAGATCAGGTATTTGAACTCTATATGAATTTACAGCCTTCTCTATGAGTATGGAGATCTTTTCTTTTATCTCATCACCAGTTCCAGTAGCAGAAGTTATAACAATAGGTATAAAGGTCGTACCACCAGGAATGGCTGGGTTTACAGGTTGAGGTGTGGCTCCATTTGAAAAGTAGAAACAGAATTTATTATCATCCACTACAGTAGTATTGATAGTTGGAATATTATTCACGTAGGAGGCTGTCGTCACTTCTCGAGTAGCATTCGATTGAGCGAAAAACCAGAGACCGTAATAATCTGCGAGAGTAGTAGAAATCAATTGAATTCCGAAGCCTCTTCTTCCTTGATTAGCTAAAAAAGGCATAATCTTTTTTAAAGTATTTCCTGTACCTTCAGCAACAAACCAGTTGTAAGCTGGATCTTGATAGTAAGTAGGAATAACGGTAGTTTTTAAAACAAAAGCTGATTGAGGAGGAATAGGAGGAAGAGGTTCAACATTAAATGTTGGGCTTGTAAGGGGAAAAGCATCATTATTACTCACAAGTTTAACGGCAGAATAAGTGAAAGATGAGCTTTGATTTAAATAAGTAAGACCTGGAGTAATATCTTTTAATTCAGGTCCCATTTTTGCGATTATAGTAAGTCCATCAATTCTTGGTGAATTTGAAAGATTAGGCGTAGTTGCAACATAAAAATCAGAATTAGTTATATACACTGGAGATTCAGTGATATCTACTTTAGTAACATCTATATTACCCCAACTTCCTCCAACAAGAGTTCTATCGATTTTTTTAATTGGAAAAGTATTATTATCATTTCCATTGTAAGGATTAGTACTTATAGGGCCGCAAAGTTTAGAAGTTTTTATAAATAATGCATTTGCATCACTATCTGGATTGTCTAAAGGAAATATTCCTTCTTGATCATATTGAATATTGTTAATGATGTTTCCAGTTGCATTAACCTGATAACCAATAGAATTTGATGGATAAAAAACAGCTGAATTTAATCCATTTGCAATTGCTTGATTTAGATAATTCTTTTCATCGATGGAATACCATATTTCGTTACTGTTATCTTTCTGAAAAGCTGTATTAATTTCAAGAGGAATTGGTATATCTTGCCCTCTATGTAATTCAACCGCCTTAATCTTTGTTCCATCTCCTAATCCAGTGGTAAAGTCAGCAGTAGGATTAAAGCTAGAATAATTCCAATAAAAAATGTTAGAGAAAAGCTGTGTATCACTAGTCCAAGCATCATTGTAAAGAGAATCGCAAGTAAAGTGATCATTCCCTGTCCCATATTTATACCCTATCAAATCATATAACCCAGTTTTATAGCTGTTTGAATATGGAATTTGAAAGAGAACTCCATTCATATTGTAATAGTGAACATCATTTGAGTAGATAACTCTACCATCAGCAAGGATAGTTGTTTCAGTATCGTTAGCAGTGATGAATTGTTTTATTTCCCCAGCTCTAGAAGACATAGGAATATAGCCATTAGAGGTATTGATGATGGGCTTTCCGTAGTTATCAACGGTATTAGGATAGGTCTGCTCATAATCAATAGGATAATAAACTTCCTCTGATCCATAGTCTAAATAAATATTTGTGATACTTAGATCAAAAGCATTTAAAGTAGTAGGTAGTCTTAACAAAATCTTAACGTAAGTAGGATTTCCCATCTGAACGTAGTCAGGATTGGAAGCTAGATCTATCTCAGTGAAGAATTTTTGCCAAAGATTTGTTACCTGAAATGGCTCTATATCCGCAAAGGTAGTGCGAGGTTCTATCACTGTATTAGGTCCGTAATTTCTTTCGTAGCCAACAGAGATTGGTAGAAGAGGAGTTAAATCTAGATCATTATTTATAGCACAAAATGAAAGAACGAAAGGTCTATCATTAAATTTGTAATAGGGCTCAAAGTAAAAAGCTATATCTCTATAAGTCCAGGGTAAAGCTGGGTTTGAATTTTTAGCTTGAATCCTGAAGTAGTTCTTTGGTGCAGCTTCTAATCCAGGATCGCCAACAAAAGGTACAACAGAAAGTGTATCATCGAATAGAGCTGAAGTATAGTTTTGATTTAAAGCAACTTCATAGGTCATATTATCATTGACTTGAGTGATAGGAGACCGGATCTCCCCTTCTTTAAATTCATTATTAGCTGGAAGATCAATGTAAGTGTTTGTAAATTGACCATCTTTCACTAAATTTGAAATTCTATCGTCTTCTAGACTGAGGTTGTTCAGCAGATATTCAGCTGATGGCATTCCAACAAAGACATAAAGATAATTATTTAAACCTTGAGTTGGTATGTAATTATCTAACTGAGTTTCTTGAAAGTTATTGAGATTCTTTTTGCTGACTACATAGATATCATAAAGCTCAGGGTTTCCTTCATTATCAAAAGGATAAAGAAAGTACCCCTCAACAAATGGACTGTTTAGTGTAGTTTCGTCTATAAATCCAGCTGCATTGATTGTAAGATAAGTAGACTCACCATCATCTAATCTTTCACCGGCTTCATTTCTTTTAACTATGATAAAGGGCTTAGGTATGCTTGGATAATTATGCTTACGAAAAAGTAAATAAGCATTCGAACTGAGAGGAAGATTTAATCCTGTACAACTTCCACTGTTAAAAGGAATTCGAGGATTAAAGTAAACTAGATTCTTTTCTTTGATATTAGGCATGGGATACAATTGTAAGTAGTATCAAATTGTACAATACTTATTATGAAAGTTTTTTGACTTTATAATTCATATCTATTCACAAATTCCACCCATTCCCTTTTAGACATTCCACTCTCTTCAAAAGAAATTCCCTCTCCTTTTAGCTTTTTATCAAGAAGTTTCTTGGTCTGCTTCGAAAGAAATTCCCCTTCCAAATTGTAATTCTCAAAAGCTTGATAGACCATTGGAACCCAAAGCTTCATAATATCTAATATCTTTAAAGCATAGACTCTTATTTCATGCTGGGCGTGAGAGTCTGATCTGAGTTTCAGAAAATGCATAAGATTTCTGAGATTAACCTTCCAATAAAACTCTGTGTAGTAATTTAGAGTAAGAAAGCTTCGAGTTAATTCTCTAGATATATTGAAATCAACATTCATGAATTCTTCATATTCTTCGTAAGCTGATCTTGAAAATTCTCTTAAGTGTGCCATGAAATGTTTAGCATGCTTTTCTGGCACTGGAATCTCTCTCCCCTGTTTATTCCCCTTAGCTTGGCAAGCAATATCCTCTTCTTTCGGTACGTAGAAATCTTTCCCTAGAATAGAATATCTAGCTGAATATTCATTAAACGATCCACTTCTATGTCTCATCCATTGTCTTGCTATAAAGAAAGGGCATTTAACATGGAACTTTATTTCGCACATCTCAAATGGACTATCATGACGATTTCTCATGAGATAATTTATCAATCCCTGATCTTCATTTAACTGCTTCGTTCCAGCTCCATAACTCACTCTAGCTGCCTGAACTACTGAGGAATCATTCCCCATGTAATCCACAACTCTTACAAATCCGTGATTCAGAATTTTAAATTCCTTGTCTAATATTTCATCCAATTCTTTCGAAATGTTTTTAACCATTCTGTTATAATAATTATAAAGATAATTTTACATGGAAACTTCTAACAACTCAGGTGCTTCCTTGACTTTGATTCAAATAATTTTAGAGATTTTAATAGTTATATTCTGTATTACATTACTTTTGTTACTTATTAATTCAATAAAGGAAATCAAGAGTACTCAAGAAATAGCTACATCTATGATAAATGTAGCTGATAGATATTTTACCTATGATCATGGTTTGCTGTGATAATATTACATGGCAAGCATTTTGGCCAAGGCCATCATCTGTTGCATGTTATTAGAGTTGTCATTTCCTCCACTCACTTTTCCTATGGAATTATTATTAGATCCTCTTAACGCTGCGGCCATGCCGCCTCCTCCAGATCCTAAAATACTATTACTAACTAGATAAGACAATGCGGCCTTTCCTAGACTGGGATGAGCGGCATCATATTCATCTTGATACTGGCGCTTCATAAGATCCATATTTTGCTGTGCAATCTGAGTATTAAGTCCTTGAAGCCCCATGCCAGATAATCCTTGGCTCAAACCTAATCCTGTATTATAAAGCCCTAATCTATTATTAAAATATTGCTGTTGGTCTTGATTTATTAAATCATTTATACCATTTAGATCATCCATGCGATGATATTGACCTCCCACTGTGCCCTGAGTAGCGTGAGCGTTATGATTATAGCGAAGTAGTTCATTTCTTCGAGATTGAGCTGCTGGGCTCATTTCATAACCTCCACTTAATTCATCGAAAATAGCTCTATTATTTCCAATGGAACTTGGCCCTCCCAACAAACTGTTTATATTGTTTTTAATTGTATCTAATTCATTTCTTCCATAGTTAACATAGTCTTGAGTTACAGAATCTCTATTTTCATTTTCTGTGTTTCTTATAACTCTTTTTGGCCCAAAAATTCTTGATAAATTATTTGCGTTGTTGATTTGAGAGTTCTCCATATTTCAACTAAAAGTAGTATTTTCTTATTATACAATAGATATACTTAAGAAATTTATCATATATGGATCAAAATAACCCACTTTCAGGAATCTCTGAAACTTTAATGAGTTTATCTAGATCTGCTCCAGACAGGAGAAGGCAGGCGGAACAAGATTTTTTAAATCAACTTAACTACATGAGAAAAGAAGTTTTGGAAGAAAGAAGGGCAAAAGAAGATGCTCTAGTCAGACAGGCTCAACAAGAGGAAAGTAGAAGAAGATTCGAAGCTGAAATGGCTCAACGCGATAGGCACTTCAATTTGAATTATGGATTGAATGCTGCGAAGTCTGGAGTTCCTGGATACGGGACCCCAGTTCTTTCTCCTGAGGAAATGGAAACTAAGAAAAAGGAAGATGATTTACGAAAATTATTAAATATCAGTGTAATAAACCCAAGGCCAATTATTAATTTAGAAAATCCAAATTTTGATAATGTATTTACTCCAAAAGACATTGCTCCTAGTTTGAATAAGATAGGAAATGAGGTAATTTCTGAGATAATCCAAAACAAAAATCCAAGTTTAGAAAGAAGAATTGAAAATTTAAGGAATTTTGGGCCAAAAAATATTCCAGAGGAATTGAAAGATATAACTGAAATTGCTTCTTTGCTATCACCAGAAAAAATAAATATAGCGTTTGAATCTCCAATTTTTAAAAAAATTCTGCAAAAAGAAGCTATAAGAACTAATAAAGATCCGGAAGAATTAAAGAATCGTATAATAAGATATTCTACATTTGTAGATAATGAGGTAGAGGGGCTGTCAAAAAAAGCTGTTAAGGCCTTTGGTCTTCCAGCATTAGAAGATATTATAAAATCCAATAAAGCTTTGATAAGAAGAGCTTATTATTCAGAAGATCCTCAGAGCGCTTTGCGTGAAGCTTTGATGTCTCTTCTTAAAATTGAAGATTTTTCTACCGGAGAATATCTTTCAACAAAAAGAAAGATCGAAGAGGAACCAGAATATCAAAAATTATTATCACCTCAATATTATTTAGATCAATTAAGAGGTAATCCAAATCAACCAACTCAGCCAGACCTTGAGTCCGAGCTTCTCAAAGAAGTGGGTGTACCAAAATTCCCTGGAAATCAACAAGCGCAAGAATCTCTAGTTCCTCAACCTATTCAATCTAATCAAGGATTTCAAACTCAACAACAAGAAATGCGAGAGCAGCCTAATCTGACGAATGACCAATTGAGAGAAATGGTTTATTCTGAAAACTTTGATCTCAGAAATTTAAGCCCAAGCGATAGAGAAAAAGCAATTCAATTTGCAGCAAATAATGCTCCAGCTATACCGGCATTAGAACCTGTTAGGGAATTAGCCCATGGTCTCGCTGGGTACTTCGGAAAAGATTTATTTAATAAAACAGAACAACAAAAGATTTTTGAAAGTGACCATCCTATTCAAAATTTTCTCGCAAGTTTGCCAGCAAATATAATATTATTCGAAGGCGTTGGGGCAGGAATAGGAAAGTTAGCTAATCTTGTAAAGATGGGTTTCCCTGAAAAATTATTAGGAAGACTCTTGAAAGGAGCGGTTACCGAGGGAACTATTGGAGCCGCCGCTTACAATGAAACGAATGATCTACCTGGAGCATTGGAAGCCTTTGGTAAATATGGAGCAATTGGCTTAGGTGGTGGAGCAGTTGCTGAAGGGCTGGGATTCGCAGGAAAGGGTATTCATAATAAATTTTTTTCTAGAAGAAGCTCACCTGAGACATTGGAAGAACTCGCTCAACCTGTTGCCAAATCTATAGTTGAAGAAACTAATAAAAAACTTGATTCCAAAATAATCAAAGAAGAAAGTAAATTAGATTCTGCAATCAAAGAAAATGTAGATTCCACGAAAGAATTAGATAAAGAAGTGGTGGAAGGATTTAAAGCTAAGGGAAGAGAGTATTATGAAAAAGCTAAAGAAAACTACGATCTATCTAAATCTAAAGGAAGGAATCTTACAGAAGAAGAACAAAAAGAATTCATGTTGAATTTTGAAACCGCAAAAGAAAAAATTCTTGATGTAAATCTTAAAGATAAAGAAGTTGAAGCTGCTATAGAAAAGCTAAGACCTCAATTTGAACAGGTGGATTCCGTAGAGAAAGCTGAAACATTAGCTAAATACATCAATAAACATTATTCTAAATCTCCTACTAGTCAGTATCAAGTTATAGGAGAAGACTTAAAGGAAGTTGCAAGAGATTTAATAGCGAAATTTGATGAAGGGAATTTTGCGGAAGCGAATAAACATTATCAAAATTTAAAGCAATTCGAAAAACAAGTAAAAGCCGACAAGATTGTTGATGACAGCTTTAAGATTGCTGATGATTTAAGTGAATTAGGAAGTAATGATCTTAGACAAATTGAAAATTTAAATAAATATTTCTCTAAAGATCTAACGAAATTACTCAAGAATAAAAATCTTACAGGATTTAACCTTACAACTGAAAAAGGTCTTAAATCTGCAGTAGATAATAGTCTATCCAATCTATATAAGTCATCAAAAAATATAGATGATTTTGCAACTAAAGCTGTCGGGGAGTTAGATGATTTCGAATCTCAATTATCAAAACATGAAGGTCTTAAAAAGAAATACGACAATCTAAAGAATCAAATCCAAGATTACCAGAAGATCACTAAAGAATACAAAGATATTCAAAAGATAAATACAAACAGTCTAAATAAACTTGGAACTCAATATGTCACCGAAAATGCTACAAAACTGTTGAAAAAAGATGATTCAGGAATAATCATGACTTTATTAGAATCGATAGGAGAGTTTGCAAATATCAAAGCTATCTTTGAAAAAGGATCAAAGATTTTCGAATATAAGATCCCTAATGCAAAAAAACGTTTACAGCAGATCATTCAGCATCAAGAAAAGAATGAGAAATTCGCCAGCAAAATGATTGCTGAAGATCTCGTAGGAGATATCAAAAAAGCTATAGATGCAGAGAAAAGAGTTACTAAACAAAAATATCAAAATAACTACGACAATTTAAAAAGAACATTAGGCAAAATCACGACTTCAGCTTTATTTAATGAGGAAAGCAAATGATCATCCCAGAATATAAAAAATTACAATCTACTCCATTTCCAACGATAACATTGGAGAATTTCATCTCAAATGTTGCAAGACAAATAGGAGTGATAGCCCTAGATTCCAATGATGAAATACCTCAAGTTATTAAATCATCTATTCAAGAGAAATTTATTTCTACCACTACAGAGTTTCAGGCAAATATACCGCCTCAAAAAATATTACTTACTAATTTTTACAATCAGATTGAAGTGCCCTTGGTTTCAAGCGTGTTAATGATGAGGTTTTCTCGATCAAAATACACTGAAAGATTAAAGTTTGATAATGAGGGAGTGCCAGAAGAGGACAGAGAATATTTTATTCAATTTGATTTTGATGTTGAATATATTAGCTCTATTAGAGTAAGAGCTAATAATGCTTGGCTATCTTTCATGAGTCTTCGAAAAACTGAAAGGTGGGATTTTGATAGAACTTGTGGGATGAGCCGATCTTATTCTTTAGAGGCTTTTAACGGATATAAGGAGTTAAGACTAACTAATATTCCTCAAAATACTACCTATGGTCAGATTGAAATAACAGGAAGGTTTGTTTTTTATGATCCTTGCGGTGAAAACATCTCTCCTAATTATTTGTTGGCAGATGACATTCTGTATCGCCTTTCTCCGATGGAGATAGAAGCTTTTCAAGATATCGTTTCATATAAGGTTATTTGCGCTAATGATTTAGTTGATACCAATGGAAGACTAGAAACTTTATCAAACAATGCCTATAAGAAATTTGATAAAGCAAGAAGCCTTGGTGAATTGAGATTGGGTTGATATGAATAATAATGTTATCGATCTATTTCAAGGAAACACCTACCACGACTCCAATTTGGAAAGTGGGTTTGGTGTTTTTAATATGTTTCTCAATAAAAACAATCAAATGAGATCTACTCCAGGATATCAGGCCGTTCAGAATGAAAAATTTGCTACAAGTAAATATTTAGCCTATATAATAACAAAAGATGGTAATACTCTTCTTATTTCCGATGAGACGGGCATAGTTATTCTTCAATACAATCCAGTTTCTGGTGATGTTCAGCAGCCTATACCAAAGATCTTTTTTAAAGATGCAAGGTTAAATAAGAATGAACCTTATAACCCAGATCCAAATTGCTATTCTATGGTTCTAAATGAAAGAGGAACAATCTTCGTTACGGATGGAAGTGATCGAGGTCTCTATGCGTTACAACTTCTTTACCAACCAAACGGTCAATTAAGTACCGAAGTATTTTTTCAGCAGATAGATTTCACTGCTTTTAATCCTTCTTTCGTAATTCAAAAACCTTCTCAACTTGCATATCTTGATACTCACATCATCGTAGTAAATGATGCGACCGGAGGTATGAATGTTATTACTGGCCTTTATTACAACTTTGAAACAAACAGTTTAAATTACGCAACGACAGACCCGCAGCCACCTGTAACTATTACTGATACCATCTACATTCAATCTTCTCCCTGCAACATCACTGCTGTAAAACGAATAGGAAGAAGTCTCTATGTTATAGGGACTCAATGTATCGAAATTTGGTATTCTTCAGCTTCTAATCAACCTATAGCAAGGTATCCAAATGTTTTAAAAGAAGTAGGCGTTAAATCAAGAAAAGTCATAGAAGATTTTAATGGAAAATTAATATTTATAGGATCTAGTAAAAATAAAGAAAATCAAATTTATATATGGGATGTTGAATCTGGAGGAGGAGCAAAAGCTGTTGGAGACCCAAATTCTACGAATAATATTAACTATCTATTTACTCTTGTAAAAAATTTCAGTGATATAACCGTCACAACCTTTGGTTCCTCTGGTCAAGAATTTGTAATAATAAACTTTGGTGGAAGAACTGGATTGAATTTTTCTATATTATTAAATATTGAAACAGAACAGAGTTTTTACCTTGTAGATATTTATAAGGGCAAGAAAACTAGATTTCTTGCGGATAGTATATTTAGATTTCAAGGGCAGAATTTTTTCATTTCGTGGAATATAAATCGTTTATATAAATTCGATAATAAATATACTCAATACGGAAAAAATCCAATAGAATGTTCTATCCGAACGAATCAATCTCTTTTTGATTCAGCTAAATTGATGCAGATGTCTAATTTAATAGTAAATTTTGCTCCAATACCAGAATACTATTATTCTGGTTATCAAAAAGACTGTGTGCCCGTTCTTCAGCAAAATACAAAT
>JACCDR010783382.1_pt1 | contig 27881 bp, 35 predicted proteins | sample 7446431 | NCBI WGS metagenome assembly JACCDR01 (sample SAMN15323443, study PRJNA562643) | freshwater metagenome | isolation source: river surface water | place: USA:Blue River Watershed | collected 2017-08-17 | reverse complement strand
CTGACCAAGGTGCTCACCAACCCCACCGCCACGGATTGGACGCCGCAGCTCTGTGTCCAGGAAGTGTTGGCAATGCGGCAGCAGAGCGAAGACGCCCACCACTACGGTCCGTGGGTGCTCTACAACTCCCCTGCCTGGGACCAGTATCTGGACGATGACTATTCGTCCAGCAAGGGTGACAACACCCTGCGTCAGCGCCTGAAGGCTATCAACGGCATCCAGGACGTGAGGACGTTGGACTATCTGTCTGGCACCCAGCTGGTGCTCGTCCAGCAGTCCCGAGACGTGATCCGCATGGTCATCGGCATGGACATCACAACCGTCCAGTGGGAGACCATGGGCGGGATGAGGCTGAACTTCAAGGTGATGGCGATCATGGTTCCGCAACTCCGCGCCGACCAGAACGACAACACTGGCATCGTCCACGGCAACGTGGTCTAAACTGACCGAAACTGAAACAACTCGAACTCATACGCACCTATGAAACAGCAGTTCAAAGTGGCAGCAGGACGCCACACGCAAGACGGTCAAACGTATAACAAGGGAGAGATTGTGGTGTCGGACCACAATCTCTCCGCTCTGTTCCCGGGCAAGTTCACGGTGGTAACCGCCCCGGTAGCAGTAGTTGAGGAGGCCCCCGCTCCTCCGCCCCAATCTACCACCTCTCCTGCGACGGCGAAGGTGGAAGAACGCCCTGTGGAGTCCGACAAGGCGCCGGTGCAAGACCAGCCGGAAGGCGGCACGGTAGGACAACGGGCCAAAAAGCCTTCCGGCCGGTCTGCCAAAAAGCCCCCGGTGGACGAGAAAGACCTGGACTAGCGAGCCATGCCAAGGACCACCTCCGAGCTGGTAGGAGGCATCATTGAAGTTGATGCCACTATCAGCTTGGTTCCTTTTATCGAGATCTCCAACGCCCTGGTGACAGAAAAGCTGGGGGATCTGTTTGATGACACCCGCCTGGAACTCATCGAGCGTTGGCTGGCAGCGCACTTCTACACCAACCGAGACCCCCGGGCAGTGTCAGAACGGGCGGGCCCTGTATCTCAGACGCTCCAGTCAGCAGTGGCGCTTCATTTGAATTCCTCCCATTACGGACAGACGGCTATGCTGCTGGACACCTCAGGCACGCTGAAGCGGCTGTCAGAAGGGAAGGCGCTGGTGACAGGAGGGGCCACTTGGCTGGGGACGGAAGATGAATGAGCTATGCCAAAATGGTCTCCAACCGCAGAATGGAAGGGCGAGGATGCTTACTTGATTGGGGGCGGTCCTTCTTTGAAGGGGTTTGATTTCGAGAGGTTGCAATCCAAGAAGGTGATCGGATGCAATGATGCCTACCAACTCGGTCCTTCCATTGTGGACATCTGCCTTTTCTGCGATGCCAGTTTCTTTCATAAGGAGAAGCAAGCATTGGAGAAATGGGAAGGCCGCAAGGTCACCAATGCACCTACCCTGATGGAGGTCAACTGCCCTTGGCTCCTACAAATGCAACGCCAGAAGGACGGGCTGTCAGAAGGCCACGTGCTGGGGTTCAACCTTTCCACCGGTGCCTGCGCGATCAACTTGGCTATCACTTTGGGTGCGCGAAGGATCTTCCTCCTGGGATACGACTTGGCTAGGAGCGTGGAGGGCAGGTCCCATTGGCACGACACCAACCCGAAGAAAACTCAAGACGCTTCTTTCGAGCGGTTCCGGCGCGGGTTCGAGCAAGTGAAAAAGGATTTGATACTCTTTCCCAATGTCCAAGTATTCAATGTGACAGACGGGTCCTCCCGGTTACAATGCTTTGATCGGATTTCATTCGAAGATCTATGGGCTTTGCAATCATAGAAAAGGTCCGCAAGATGAAAGCGGTTTGGTGGCAACGGAGCGCCACACCAGACCGGTATGGGAAGTTCTCTTTCGAGGGGCCGGTGGAGATTGATTGCCGCTGGGACGAACGGACGCAAGAGTTCGTAGATTCCCAAGGGGAGAGGCTGCTCTCTTCTGCGGTGGTAATGGTGGACCGGGTGATGGCACCAGGGGACCGCTTGAAGCGCGGGGAGATGGACTCTGACACACCAGACGACCCGCTAACGATCCGCACGGCGTTTGAAATCAAACGGCTGGACCGGATACCAACTTTGAAAGCTGACAAAGAGCTGCTGATGGCCTATCTTTAACCGCATGGCGTCGATCAACCATATTGTCGGGGTGAAGCGGATCTTGCAAAACCTCAAGACCAAGACTGGGAAAACCCAGGCTGGGATGATCCGCGGGCTAAAGCAGGCTGGCCTGGTCCTGCAACGCGCCTCCCAGCGGCTGGTCCCGGTGGAGGACGGGGTGTTGAAGGCGTCCGCCTACACCAGGGCCAAGGGCAACGGCTGGAAGACCGTTGTCTATGTGGGATATACCGCCCATTATGCCCTCTATGTGCATGAGCAGGTGGGCATGGTGCTGAAGGGCCAGCGGCGCACCAGCGGCAAAGGCCGCTACTGGGACCCACAAGGGAGGGCCCAAGCTAAGTTCCTTGAGGCCCCGGCGCGGCAGCTTAGGAGCGACTTAAAGGGCATCATCAAAATGAACATGAAATGAGCCAGTTCTCCCCAGCTGATGTCATCCGCAAACTCCTGATCGACAACGGGGAGGAGGAAGGCGACGTCTTCGTCTCCCTCTTGCCGGATGACCCGGACGAGGCTATCTGCGTCTATGACACGCCCGGGACCTCGGACGGGAGGCTGATGGCTACTGGGGAGCAGATAGAGCACAAGGGCATTCAGGTCCGTGTCCGGGGCAAAGACTACCCTACCGCTTGGAGGTGGGCAAACGACCTGGCAGAGCTGCTGGACGCCCAGAAGAAAACGATCGTTGCAATGGATCCTCCGCTCTACTATGTTGTCCACAATGTTTCCAGGCGGGGTGCTATACTCCCCGCAGGGATAGAGTCCGAAGATAGGCGCAGACACGAGTTCACAATCAATGCTGTGACAACCCTAGAAGAAAGCGAGTAACCTATGCCAACCACCCGAATGGACGATGGATTTTCAACCATCATAACACTGGCCAACCTTCCCAGTGTCAAGCTGTATGAGAAGGACGTCACGCCCCCGCCGATCACTGGCGGTGGTCCCATCGAAACCACCACCATGCGTAACACTGGCTGGCGGACCATGGCACCGAAAAACCTCAAGTCCTTGGGCCCTGTGAATGCCACGGTGGCTTATGCCACTGAGGCTATCGAGGACATCATGGACCAACTCCAAGTGAACCAGCCCATCACGGTGACGTTCCCTGATGGGTCCACCATCGAGTTTTGGGGCTGGGTGGAAGAGTTCACCCCGTCCACCCACACGGAAGGCGAGCAGCCTACCGCCGCGCTGGTGATCCAGCCTTCCCTCCGGAATGAATCCGGAGTCGAAACGGCGCCCGTCTATGCCGAATCGGGAGAATCCTAAACCAACTAGAACCCCATACCATACGCACCTATGGAATCCACCACTTGGAACTTGGACGCGGCAGAGATTGAAGTGTCCATCAAACGCGGAGGCAAGGAAGAGAACCTTGTCCTCCGGGAAATGTCTGCGGCCCTTCGGGACAAATATCTTGATGAGATGGCGGCGCGGGTGCGCCTCAGCAGTGACGGGACACCACAAGGCATCAAGAAGTTCGAAGGGTTGCAAGCGGACCTCCTCCGCAAGTGCCTCTTCCGGGATGGTAAGCCTGTAGAACCGGAAGAGATCCAAAAGTGGCCCAGCAGCGTAGTGGCCAAGCTCTTTGCCAAAGCGCAAGAGATCAACGGCCTGGGCAAGGCCGTTGAAACGGCGCCCGTTGAAGCAAAAAACGTCTGAAAGGTGAGAGGCTGGCCTGGTATCGGGTAGCCTCTCACCTTAGGCTCCCTGTCCGGGAGTTGAAACGGCGGATAGGCTTCAACGAGTTCCTAGAGTGGTTGGCCTTCCTCCGCATGGAGGACCAGAAGCGCACGAAGCAGGATTACTACCTCGCCCAAATAGCGGCGGAGGTCAGGCGCGGTCAAGTCAAGCATCCGAGGCAGGTAAAACTCTCGGACTTCCTGATGAGGGAGACGGATCCTGTCCAGGACGACTTGGCAAAGAAGAGCAAGCAGGCTTGGCTGGCCGCCGTAGGCCTCCAACGTAAGAAAAGCTGACAATGAACTTGAACGACATCTCCGCACTGGTAGGCGCCCAGGGAGGAGATTCTTTAGGCACGCTCTACGTCAAGCTCACTGCGGATGCTTCCAAGCTGCTTCAAGGGATGCAACAGGCCGAGAGGGCCGTCCAGAAGGGGGCGGACGGGATGCTGGCATCTGTGACAAAGATGGCCACTGGGATCACGATCGCTTTAGGATCCATCGGCATAGCGGCAGTGAGGGAGGCGGCTCTGTTTGAAAGTTCATTCACGGGCGTTCGCAAGACTGTCAATGCGACTGAGGAGGAGTTTCAGAAACTACAAGCCTCCTTCCGGCAGATGTCCCGGGAGATGCCTACCAACATTCATCAGCTGAACAAGATTGCAGAAATTGCCGGTCAGCTGGGGATTGAAAACGAGCAGCTGGTGAGTTTCACTAAAGTCATAGCGGACCTCGGAAACACCACCAACCTGTTAGGAGAGCACGGCGCCACCCAGCTGGCAAGGTTCGCCAACATCACCCGGATGTCACAAAAGGACTTTGATAGGCTCTCCTCCTCCATTGTTGAGCTGGGTAACAACATGGCTACGACAGAAGCGGAGATCATGACAATGGCCCTCCGCATTGCCGGCGCAGGGACACAGATAGGAATGAGTGAAGCCCAGATCCTTGCTTTCGCTGCGGCCTTGTCCTCGGTAGGCATCGAGGCGGAGATGGGTGGATCCGCTATCAGCCGGGTGATGATGCAAATGGCGCAGGCTGTGGCTCAAGGCGGGGAAGTGCTGGAGAAGTTTGCGGACGTGGCCGGGATGACAATGAATCAATTCTCAGATTCATTTGAGAAGGATGCCACAGCCACTATCATGGCCTTTCTGCGGGGACTGAAACGGATGTCGGACGCCGGGGAGGATGTTTTCACCACACTAGAAGGGCTGGAGGTGGAAGGTGTCCGCATCATCGACGTGCTGATGCGTTCTAGCAGCGCAGTGGAACTGGTCCAGAAGAGCTTGAACCTTTCTACCCAAGCGTGGAAAGACAACAAGGCACTGGTGGTGGAAGCTAACCTTAGATACGGGACCTTCATCTCCCAGCTGACTATCACTTGGAACCAGATCAAGGACATCCTGATCACCATTGGTGATATGCTCATCCCGCACCTGCGGGAACTGAACAAGGCCATGCAGGAGTGGAATGAGAAGCTGCTGGCCAATTCCAGGGACACAGGGACGCTGAATGCCATTGTGGCTACCTGTGTGGACTTGGTGAAAGGGTTCGCTTTGGGGGTCGCTGTCCTGTGGACGGCTTTGAAGAGTCTTGGAATCCTCATTGGGCAGAGCCTAGGCGCCCAGCTGGAGGTCCTTTTGACTTTGTTCGGTGCCTTGTTGGAAATGATGTTCTCCCTAGGAAGGGTGGCGCAGACGCTGTCTGTCACGTTCCTTAAGATGGCTGACTCCATCAACAAGTCTGTCCAAATCTTTTTCGCTGTTTTGCTCCAAGACTGGGAGCAAGCCAACAAGCTATCTGAAGAGCTGCTCAAGGAACGGGAATCACTGCTGAAGGACTCTTGGAACATTATCAAACAAGAGGCTGTCAATGCCGGGAAGATTCAAGCAGACGCCCTTAAAAAGACCTTCACTATTTCCTTGGGCGCCATTACTCAGTCCACCAACGATATCAAGAAGGAGTGGGAGGACCTGGTGAATTTTGCAGTGAAGCTCTTCCCGGCATTTAGGACAGAGATTCAAAGCCTGGTGCCTCCGGTCCAACAAGTCCAAAAGGCAGTGGAAAAGGTTGTGGAGACCATGAAGAAGGCGTCTCTCGGGCTGGGACTAGACGGATCAAAGGGCGCCGTCCCGCTGGGTCTCCAGCCCGAAGAGGTCAACCAGATGCTCAACAAGATGGGAGCGCCAAAGGACAATGCTGAATTTCGCCAGTTGATGTTGGGCGGGCAAGGGATGACGGGGCTGACGGATCCGACAGTATTCCAAGCCCAGCGCCTGGACGCAGAGATTCAAGCCGCACAAGAGCACTTGGCCACACTGGAGGAGATTAACAACTCCGAAGTGGAACTGACGGAGGAGATGCTGGCCCGCAAGGAACTGGCCCACCGGCTGTATTCAGAACGCTTGCGGGAGTTGAAGCAGGCGGAGAACATCTTGGTGGTCCAGACTGCCCAGACCATGTTTGATGACCTGGCCAATATCACTGCCGCTTGGGCGGGGAAGCAATCAGGGGTCTTCAAGGCTATGTTTGCGATCAGCAAGGCCTTTGCCATTGCTGAGTCCATTATCAAGATTCAGCAGGGCATTGCCAACGCCATGTCCCTCCCATTCCCGGCCAACTTGGCGGCAGTGGGCTCCGTGATAGCTGCTACCTCCAGCATCGTGTCCACCATTCAATCGGTCCAGCTGACGTTTGGTGGCGCCCGGCGGTTTGGTGGCGGGGTGGAGCCGGGCCGGACCTACACGGTGGGTGAGAACGGCCCAGAGTCTTTCACTCCGATGGTGCCAGGTTTCGTGTCTCCGAATGAGGCACGGGCGGGCGGAGGGGGTGTAAAGGTAGTCGTCAACAATTACACGGACGCCCGCCCGCAGGTGACGGAGCGGGAGGAGAACGGTGAGCGCGTGGTTGAGGTTACTATCCGCCGGGCAAAGGCGGAAATCGCAGCAGAAATACGCGACGGGCGTGGCGACGTGACCCGGTCCTTAGAGCAGTCCTTCGGGCTGAAGCGAGGTGCGGCGTGAGCAACGTGCTGGACATTCCGCTAGAGCACGAGTGGCCGGAGGACCTGCCCTTGCCCTTTGTGGACTTTGCCGGCGAGGATAGGAACGCCTCCATCGCCTCTCCCATCGAAGCCTCCCGCATACTCCGCCGCGGAAGGTCCCCGGCCTTTCCCAATTTGAAAGTGAACTGGGTGCTTACCGAGGACCAATACGACGCCTTCATTACCTTCTTCCGTTCGCTTGGAAATGGAGTGTCCTCCTTCGCCATTGATTTGCGCTTTCCCAAGAACTCAGAGCTGATCCGGTGGGCCGTCCGGTTGGTGGGGGAGATAGAGGCGGAGATGGAAGGTGACTTCTGGCTGGTGTCCGGTGTGATGGATCTGCTGACAGAAACCCGGATGACAGTGGACGCGGTGCTAGAAGGTTGGACAGAGTTCCATGTCCAAGACCCGGAGGAGAGCGGGGAGTTTTTGTCCTTTACGGGAAACGACGGTTCACCCTACAGTGTGGAGGAATAGTTTATGCCTAGTCCCTATCTTTCAGAACATAGCGGAGCAGAAGTAGATCAAGCTGTCAGCGATGTTCAAGCAGCCACAGCCGCCGCAACGGCGGAGAAGCTGATGCTGCGGGACGCCAACGGGAGGGCTAAGGTGGCAGCGCCTTCGGCATCGGATGACGTGGCACGTAAGGCGGAAGTGGACGCCGTTGCTTCTGGGTTGGTAGCCCATGCCGGCGCCAGTGATGTCCACAATGCCACTTCTGATGCAACGGCCAGCCGCATTATTCTCCGGGACGCCCAGGGCCAAGCCAAAGTAGGCGCTCCTACGGACCCAGACCACATTGCCAGAAAGCAGGACCTGGGGACCATCGAACTCACGTATGTTCGGACGTCTGGCAATCGGTTGCAGATTTTCAATGAGGAAGACGGCCTATGGTATAGCCTGCTGGTCGTTACTGTGGACGGTGTGGCGGTGCTTTCACTTTCGGATTCAGGAGAAACATGAACATGAAAATCAGATCAGTCCTTTTTGTTTTGCTTTGGGCTTTTACGGCAGCGGCCCAAACCAAAGTCACCGTCACCGCCGACAAGACCACGAGCGTGGTGGTGGCGCCCACCAACCTTACGGTGACAGGGTCCTTGTCCCTGACCAATGAAGCATCGGACCAGCTTCTGATGTTGCAAGGGAAGAAGATCAAACCGGTAGGAACCACAACCGTCCGCGGCATCAACAAAGTGGTGCATATCGCCTACCGCACGGACGGGCGCATAGGCACGGGCACGGCGGAGGATCCTTTCGATGGCTCGACCACCACCAAGTTTGACACGCAATTCACGGCGGCGGTGCAGGAGAGTTGTGAGATTGTTTTAGGGCCGGGCACGTTCACCACGGCGGGCAAGGCGTTCCCCGCATTCTCGTTTCCGCTGGAATATAACACTTACTTGATCCGGGGCGCGGGCATCGGCCTCACCACGATCAAACTGGCGGCGGGAACGGTGACGGCGGCGGGCACGCACTACGTTATCGGCCAGCATCACAATTCGGTGCCAGTTGACCAAACACCCGCGCATGTGGAGATCAGCAACCTCACCATCGACGCGAATTACGGCCAACAATTGGCGGCAACGAACGGCACGGCCAACGTGGTTATCATTGGCCTCCACATTGGAGCGCAGCGGGCTTACCTGCATGACCTACATATCAAAGGCGCTTACGGGAAAACACTGGAATCCGTCGGCGCGTCGATAGGCTCACCGATGGTAACGAATTGCTGGGGGGTGATCGAAAGAGTGATCGTGACGGATTGCAGTGGCTACGTGACCGGTTTGAATCTCATTGGTGGGAACGACACGAATCGCGTGTCTGGCCTTATCAAAGACTGCTATGTCCAGGGCGACAACACCAAGACCGCTGGCCAGTCGCAAAACGGCATGGGAGGCTGGTATCTGGACGGCGTGACCTTCGCAAATAATCGCGCAGAGCGGCTTTACACCGGCTTCGTGGTGGATGCACACAATAATAAGAACGTGACTTTCAATGGGAACTCTGTAACGAACGCGGAGCAAGGAATCGTATTCAATGGCAGCGGGAACTACGAGGGACTCTACATCTTGAACAACACTTTGCAGACGATTGGGAACTCGCTTTACGGAGGGCCCATGCTATCGCAGACCAATCACTGGCCTTTGGTGATCTTTAACAACTTGATAGATAACCCTTACCCAGAGAACTACACGAACGTCGTCACCACCACGAATGTGATGCAACTGGCAGGTCTCACGAACTACGTGCAAGGACAGCTGAACGCGAAACTTAACAGCGCATTGGCATTGGCCAGCGCAGGCAGTGTGTCCGCACCGGTCTATTCTTTCACGGATGATCCAGATACTGGCATGTATCGGCAAGGGGCAAATTCCATTGGGTTCGCTGCGGCAGGCGCCCTGAGCTTGCAGGTCTCCAGCACAGGGGTCTATCCGCTTCTGAGCGTCTATAACACCAGTGGTTCTACAGCCAACCCTTCCTATTCATTCAGTGGCAATTCCACTTCAGGTCTGTCCCTTGGGGACGACACATCTGCCGTGGTGGTTTCTGCCAACGGTTCGCCCAAGATATATGTGGCGGCCACAAACACTCAGTTTCGAGGTCCTGTCCATTATGCTGCCAAGACACTCTCCTACACCGGCGGGACCAATGTGATCGTGGACCTGTCCTTGGGAACAGGAAACGGCGGATCTGTATTCCTGCTCAACGTCACCAACACTACCCACATCCACTTCACCAACTTCCCGCCAGTCAGCGTAATGAATGCTGGTAGCATCCAGCTGCTGGTAGATGCGACGGGTGGTTACTCCATCACAGTGAATACCAACCAGGGCAAGTTCCCGTCCAACACGCTCCCTTCCTTCTCCACCAATGCCAATGCCGTTGATGTAATTTCCTTCATCACTGACTACCATGGATCCAATGCCCTACTCAATGCGTCGATTCGCCATCGTTAAATGGTTCGCTCTGTTCCTGGCGATTTCCTTGTTCCTACCGGGCAGTCCTGCCTACTCGGTAGAGATAGTGGACTGGCAGAAGGTGGAGGTCGTTAAGGACGACCCAGCAACGGTAGAGCTCAAGCACCTTCTCAAACGAAAGCCATTTGAGGTCGTCAAAGCAGCGGTCGGGGATGTTGCTTATTGGGAAGGATTCAAGACCTCGGCTAAAGACGCACCTGCTTGGTTGCTGGGCCCTAATGACGATCTGGTATTCGATACACTGATATTCAAATCCCATTGGCAGGAAGGGCGCAAGGCGGGTGGGCAGTTTGATTGGCCGGGCTTGCCAAATCGAGGTCCTCCGATATTGGTTGCAGGTCCACTTCCGAGCAGATTGGGTTTTGCTAGGACCTCTGTCGATTCTAGTAACACCCCACTTCTAGACAAACCAGGGATGGGTTCCGCTGTTGGTGCCTATTCTGTTCGTCTGCTTCGGGCGGGCTATACTGGTGACTGCTGTCGTGTCCGAAGAGGCAGTGACAACAAAGAAATGGACTTTGCTTTTGACGGAGGTTGGCTTACTGCGAACAGTATAGGAAACGACGGAAGTGACCCGGCTACCAATGGACAGACACTCTCCACATTCTGTAGTGCCACAGACGGGTTCCTTGTCACGATGTATGAGCAAAGTGGGGGAGCGGCGGGCAATGCGACACAAACCACTGCCGGAAACCAACCCCGCATCGTCGCTTCAGGTGTGTTAGTAACATTGAATGGAAAGGCGGCGGTGGATGCGGTCTCCTCCGACACTGTGGTCTCTGTCAACAACACCGGAATCACAGGCAATGCGGCGGTCACTATGTCCATCGTCTATTCCGCAGATGCTCAATCCGTTCGCAGTCCATTTGGCTTTGGGTCCGTAGGAGGCGCCCTTCAGGCCATGGGACCTATCTACGGACTAGTCAATGCCAACAAAGTGAGCGTGGCATTCGCGGGCGGAAACAACTTCAACGACTCTGCCACATGGAGCGTCTCCACTCAGTATTCTTTGATTATCACTAAAACTGCTGGCGCCATTAACACCACCACCACTGTCTATAAGAATGCGGTTGCCGGCAGTGATGCTGGGTCCAGTTCCACTGGAACGCCTTCTATCACCTCGGACAAATTCGCCATTGGACGTTGGGCGTCCTCTGTTTCAGAGCATTTCGATGGGCAATGGCAGGAGGCTATTTTGTGGAATAGCACCACGCCTTCTCCGGCATCCATCTATTCTGATCAAGACCAGGCATTCAACATCCCATGAAACCCATCCTATTCCTTCTACTGTTTTGCACCACCCTCCTCCGTGCTGAGGATGTTTTTCTGGTGGAGTCCAACAGGTCCTCTGCCTACCTCAAAAGCCACAACTATTACAAGAGTGTGACACCAGGTTGGGACGCCTCCAAGAACCACACCCTGTATCTCTTCAGCGTGGTGGAATCCACCAACAAGCTGGATGCCCGGGTATTGCTGGTGGTCCCTTCAAGCAGGACCAACCTACTTTCTGCCCCTGACAAGTTACAGATCAAGGACTCCAAGACAATCGTGCAGGAAGGGTGGAGCATCAACACCAACAAGATCCCAAAATGAAACACGTCTTGTTCATTGAAGACGACAAGCTGTTCAGAGACTGGATAGCGGAGACCCTGCAAGGAGAAGTGACATTGGAGTCCGTCGGGACCTTAGCGGAAGGACTGGCCCGGCTCTCCAATGGTGCCTTTGATTGTGCCCTGCTAGACCTAAACCTCCCCGACTCCCAAGGTGAAGGCACCTACCAGCGCCTGCGATCCACCTTTCCCAATCTGCCCATTGTGATCCTGAGCGGCGCGTTGGACGAGGGGAGGACCAAGCGGCTATACGCCCAGGGCGCCGTTTGCTGCCTGTGCAAGTGGACTCACGCGAAGAGCTATGACCTTCTGCGGACCACGCTCCTCAGGGCTTTCAAAAAGGCGCCAACTTGGACCAAACTCCACATGGCAATGACGGAATGCCGAACCTTATGCGCCGCATGATCTATGGCCAATGGAATGACCAAAGCTCAAGCCGATTCGCTTTTGCAGTCCCTCAAGGACCTGGAGAAAGCGGTAAAGGAGGATGGCGGAAATGACGCCGTCCTTGCTGAAATGTCGAATCGAATCGCCACCATGGAAAAGACAGTCCACGTCTTGAATGTGACAGTCCTAACCGGCAACTCTCATCCCTCCCTCAAGGCCCAAGTGGAGGCCCTCTCCAACAAGATCAAGGAGTCCAACTGGAAAAGCAACCCGTTGGTGGTCTCCGTGCTGACGGGGGTGATTATGCTTTTATTCCAGGCCGCCAAGGCTAAACTCCTGCCGTAATGAGCGACCCTGTCCAATGGCCCGACGCTTTGCCAGCACCGCTCCGCACAAGGGCGGTGCAACTGCTTTCGCGAAACACGGTGACGGAGATGGGCAGCCGCCGCCTCCGCCAGCGCCGTGGGCACATTGAAATCATGCAGGTGATGAAAGTGACGTGGTCCTTTACTTCGGACCAGTTTGACACTTTCCGAAACTACTTCGCCGAAGATCTAGTCCACGGGTCGGAGGCGTTTGAAATGGACGGAGAGACGTATTCCTTCCTTGAGCCCGTATATTCTTTCAGCCGGACAGACAACCTGTTCCAAGTATCCGCTATGCTGGAGATGGATCCAGGTGTGGAAACGGAATCTGGTGTGGAAGGGTATGTTGGATTCCAAACCGAGGATGATGAGTCCTCTGGTTCCGGCCATGTCGAGTTTCAAACGGACGTGGCAACGGAAGGCGGCAGGCCTTACTATGTGCAGGACGCATGAGCTTTCAAGACGCCATCAAAGAAGCCTTCGCGCTGGCCCCGGCGCAGAAGACAATCTTGGAGACTTTGGAGATCCGCCAGGAGGGTGTCCAAGACCCGGTGTTCATAGTCCAGTCCCGCCGGGCAATAGTGGCCGCTGATGAGAACGGGGAGTGGCACACCTTCGAGCCAGTTCCTTTCCAGTTCGTCTTGCCTCCTGCTTCGGAGGAGGGCTTCCGCTCCCTCAACCTAGCCATCGACAATGTGGGCCGGCGGATCCATGATTTCGTTGAAGCAGCCAAAGCGGAACCCGTCCCAGTCATGGTGCTCTACCGTCCTTACCTTTCAGACGACCTGACCCAGCCCCAGATGTCCCCGCCCTTGACGCTGATACTGAAGGACCTCCAGCTCTCGGACTTCCAAGTGGTAGGGCGGGCCACGTTCATGGACTTGGTGAACAAGAAATTTCCGGCTGAAATTTACACTCGCGAAAGGTTCCCTGCCTTAGGATAGTAGGAAGACATGAGCCACTGGGCCACCAAATACATAGGCAAGAAACACGTCAAGGGCGGACGCGGACCAGAGGAGTTTGACTGCTGGGGCCTGTTCTGCTGGATCTACCAGCACGAGTTTGGAATCGAGGTCCCCTCCCTGCCGAACGCCGTGGTGGGTGACTGCCAGAAGATGGAAGGCATTGTCATGCCAGATTGGGAGCGGGTGGGCCTGGCATTCGAAGGTTGTGCGGTGGCCATGTCCCAGTCCAAAGTGATCCACCATGTGGGCGTCTTCACCAAAGACGGACCTGGCAAGGTAGTTCACTGCTGGGAGGGCCAGCATGTGATAGCGGACTCCCTGTATCAGCTGAAGTCAAAGGGCTTCCGGGTCATCCTCTTTTACCGTCACCGATTATGGCCTTCGTCATAGAAACCCCAAACCCGTTCGAGCCTTTTAAGGTGCAGAAGCATTTCGTGGAGGGAGGACTGACAATCTGGGAATGGCTCCAGCAGCGCCATCCAGGGTTCACTGAATTCAAGATGCCCACCATTTGCATTCTGAACGGGAAGCCGTTGAAGCGGGAAGGCTGGGGCAATCGGATTGAATCAGGGGACATCATCAACTTCGTCACGCTCCCGCAAGGCCCGGAGATTTGGCTTCCCATCGTTGCGATTGTGATCGGCTTGGCGGCGGCGGCTGTCACGCTGCTCATGCCCGTTAGCACGGCGCCCACCACGCCAGGAGAGCAGCCTAAGTCAGACCCGGTGTTCTCTACTAAGGGGCAGAACAATTCCATCCGGCTGGGAGAACCCATTGAAGTGTGCTATGGCAGAAACCGCATGTATCCTTCTTTGGCGTCCAGGCCCTACTTCCAATATGAGGACAACGATCAGTTCCAGTATTCGCTGTTCTGCTTAGGCCACGGGGAGTTTGACGTGGAGGAGATCAAGATTGGTGACACAGACATCGACAACTTTCAAGAGGTAGAATACGAAATTGTGCCGCCCTCTGCTCAAGTGACTTTGTTTCCCACCAACGTCTGGACAGTAGCAGAAGCTGGCGGGCAGACGCTCTACGGACCAAACGAAGACGAATACACGGGCGATGGTTGGGTAGGGCCTTTTGCTGCCAACCCGGCCGATACAGAGACCACGGAGTTGCAAGTGGACTTGGTATTCCCGAAGGGACTCTACCGGGTGCTGGACGATGGTTCGTTGGAGGAGCGGACAGTCCAAGTCCAAGTCCAAGTCCGTCCAATTGACGGGGCTGGTGCGCCTACTGGTCCTTATGTCAATCTCTTCGCAGAGAAGCGGGTGGTGACGTATGTCAGCACCAAGCACACCAGGAACGTCTATCGCGACCAGCAGGACCAGCAGGGCCTCCTATATGTCCACATTACCTGGACCTGGGAGCAGACAGACGTGGAGATCCTGCCAGTCGAGTCGGGCGACCCTCCAGCTGGAACCATCACCACGGAATACTCTGACAGCAACCCAAGTGACGATCCGGCCAACCGGGAAGGGGTTATCAAAACGGTGGAGACTATCCTCACTGAGTCTTCCGAGTTCACCATTGCCGGCGCCACCACCACACCTATTCGCAAGTCCTTCTCCTCCCCCATAGCGGCAGGCCGTTACGAGATGCGGATGAGGCGGATCAACGACACCGACCTTTCACACCGGGCGGGCCACGAAGTGACTTGGGGAGGATTGCGGGCCATTCTTACCGACGAGCCAGACTTTGGGCCGGTCACGCTGCTGGCGGTCATTATCCGCGCCACCAACAACTTGAACGAACGGACCCAGCAGGCCTTCAACGTGCTGGCGACCAGGAAACTGCCTATTTGGGAATCTGGTGGAGGGTTCAACGCGGTGCCCGTAGCCACGCGGTCTATCGTTTGGGCTTTTGTGGACATTTTCCGGTCGCATTACGGTGGACGGGTGGCAGAAGACTATTTCGATTTCGACGCTTTGGAAGAGCTTGATGCCCTTTATACGTCCAGAGGAGAATACTTTGACTGGGTATTCCGCGACCCCATTACGGTTTGGGAAGCGGCAAGGGCGGTGGCAAGGGCAGGCCGGGCAGTGCCTATGCTGGTAGGCTCCCAGATAACCATGCGCCGGGATGGGCCGGAGGAGGTCCCAGTTACCTTGTTCAGCCCGGACAACATCACCCGCGGTAGCCTGCGCTGGGACGTAAAGCTCTGGGACCTGGACGAGCAGGACGGCATCCGCGTGGAATACACGGAGCCTTCCACCGGTTACAAGCAAGAGCAGGTGACAGCCATCCTGCCGGGAGATACTGGAAACAACATCAAAAACCTACGGTTGATTGGGGTGCAAAACCGCAACCAGGCCTACCGTGCTGGGTTGCACATGATGGCCCTCCTCCGTCATGTAAGGGAGAACATCACTTTTGAGACTGGGCTGGAAGGCCACATTCCGAGTTACGGAAGCCTGATCGCAGTCTCCCACGACATGCCGCAATGGGGCCAGTCTGGGTATGTGGTCCACGCGGTGAAGCGGCCCGGCGCGAACGATGACTACCATCTTTGGGTGTCGGAGCCATTGGAATTCACATCTGGTCAGCAGCATCAGGTTCTCCTGCGCGGCAGCAAGGGTGAAGTTATAGGTCCCTTGAACGCGGAGGAGACCGATGATCCGAAACGGATCCTAGTGGAGATTCCGGGCGGGACAGATTTCTTCCTCACCGGGGAAACGGAGCCAATGCTCTTCTTGTTCGGGATCTCCAACGAAGTCAGCAAGCTCTGCCGGGTGGTCCAAGTGGTGCCGCAAGGGAAGGAGTCCATCAAGATTGTGGCCGTCAACGACGCGCCAATCATCCACACCTTTGACGAGCTGGAGGCCCCGGCGTTGTCAGCCCCTTCCACCCCGCCGCAGGCCCCGGATCTGCCAGAGATAGACGAGGTCCGCATCTCCCAAGTGGACGGCCCGCTCCGCATCATCCAAATCTCTTGGTCAGCGGCGTTTGGCGCGTTGCGATACATTGTCCAGACTTCCCAAGATGGCGTGAACTGGGCTATTGGCGCGGACACTCCCCGCAGCTCTGTCCAGTTGCAAGTCCGCCCAGGCGAGTTGCACGTCCGCGTGGCAGCGATTAACCGCGGGCAAGGACCTTGGGAGACTGCTCAGATTGTGATCGGCTTGCTCCAATCTGTGGAGGTCCACGTTCCTTGGGACCACAAGACAGAATGGGGCATTCGCTGGTGGGAGGTGCTCAACGTCACCCTTTACCAGATCAAAGTCTATGACAACTCCGGCGGTTCGCCGGTGCTCAAGCGGACCACCACCCAGGAAGGCCGCATCTTCACCTACGACATTGACATGGCGACGGCGGACTCGAACGTGGTCCGGGAAATGCTGGTGGAAGTGGACATTATGATCGAGAACGTGGAGACGGAGGAACTAGAACCCTCCGGCTCTCCAGTGGAGCAGGAACTCACCAACTCGATTGCAACTGCCCCGCAGAATCCGGGTAGTGTCCTGGACAGTGTGGAAACGGACGAGGTGCTTTACGAAGTGAGCTGGGACGCGCCAACCGAAGATGACTTGGTCCGCATCAAAGTTTGGGTGAGCGAAACGAATGGCTTTGATCCAGGTGTGGACATCCCGGTGATCAACGACGTGTTCTCCGCTGGCGCCGGCAATGCGCCCCTTTCCAAGATTGTGGCAGTGGCGCTAGACTCTGCGGGAGAGCATCCGACGATGTATTGGCGGGCGGCGTTTTTCGATGCGTGGGGGAATGAGCTGACGACCAACATCACTGCGGAGCAAACCATTCCGGCCTACCCTTGAGAATTGCTTTTCTTCCAATACCAACACCCTTCTATCTGAATCAATTCCCCTGGACCGGCTTGAGCCTGTAGGCGTCGACACACTTCCAACCTTGGTAAATGCTCCCCTCCCACTGCCCCAGAGTGGCTGAGGAATGTCTGAAAGAACCAGATGTCTCCTGGAAGGATTGTGTGCGGTTGTTCAATCTTTTGGATGTCTTTATCCATAACCTCCACCACAGCAGGGGCAGTAAAGCCCGGAAGCCTTAATCACAAAGAACCCGTTTTGGGTTTGGTGGGACTCTCCCGGCTCCATGCGCTTCAAACGGGCCTTCCGGCACGCCGGGACCGTGCATCTAGAAGCGGATGACTTTGCCGGTTTCGTAGGTTTCATTGTGGGTGACCATAACGATTTGCATGTCTAGCTTGGCTGACAGACTTTCGAGCATTGTCCGAATGTTGGGCTGGTATTCCACTGACACGAACCGGAAGGGCTCGTCCAGCACCAACAACCGCCGGAGCCGGGGCCGGTGCAAAGCTAGACAGGCGGCCCGCAGGGCAAAAGCGGCTACGTCCACCTGCCCGCCGCCACAGGCGGTCAAAGGATCCACTTCAAGGTGATTACGGCGGAAGCGTAAAACCGCCTCTGTGCGGCCGCGCTTGCGCTCGAAACGGACCACCAGCTCGTAGGGGTCGTCGAATACGGCCGCGAGGCAAGAGGAAACCACCTCCGAAATGCGAACATGGGCACGCTGCTGGACCTCCTGGGCTATGTGCTGGAGCAAGGACAAGGCCTCCTGGGTCTCTGTTACCCTAGCCACTGCCGCCTGCAACTCCCTCCGCTCCTCTTTGAGGGTAGTGGTTGCCGTGTGGATCTCCTGCTGGAGCAGGGCCACCTGTTCACTCTCCTGCTCCAGATCCATGCCACTTTTTCTTGTAAGCTGCCTCTACTTCCAAATAGGACTCCTCGGCCTCCTCGGCCTCCTTCTCCAGCTTCCGCAAGAGCTTTTGCGCCTCCTCCACTGAGCGGCACCCAAACTCTTCCTTGAGCTGCTTCATGAGCTGCTCGAAGGCGCCTTTGGCTTGGGCCGCCTCGCTCCTGGCGGACTCCACCTCCCGTTTCAGTTGTTCAAATCTTTTCGTTTCCATGATCTAATGCCTCCTTTATGATCTGCCGGACTCCAGCACTGGCCCCGCCGGACTGGATCATCTGGGTTACAACGGAGCGGAAGTCCATTGCCTCGTCTCCTAGCTCGTTCAGCTTCTTAAAGAATTCCTGCATATCTTTGGAGGGCCCTCCTGCTTTGTCAGTGACCTCCTCCCGGAAACGATCCTTGCTGGTGTCCAACGGACACCGGGAGACCGTCCCGTCCTTGTGCAATAGCACCACCGCCGGTGAGTCCCTCTCGTCGGACTTCCTACGGATGAAAGTGCCACAGTTGACAACCCAGGGACCACTCACACCTGACCGGGCGATGAAGGGCAGATGGTTGTCTCCAAAGATGCCGGCGTTATACCCAGTCAACATCTTCCAAGACTTGCCAACGTGGTGGTCCTCGGCGGCGCCCGGATAAGACCGGCCCTGCTGCCAAACGTAGCGATGGACCAAGGCTACTTGAAGGGCAAGGGGAGGACGGCGAAGGGGAGGAAGAACGGGTTGCTCCCAACCAAACCCGCTAACCTCCAGCCCTTCCAGCATGTGATTGCGGACGCCCGACAGGTCCACAATGCACCCGGCCCGTTTCAGGGTGCCATACCCGCAACGCCTCATGTCTTCGATCCGGTGGTTGGGCAGGTCGTGCTGACCTGGGACGCAAAACATACCTCTGGGAAGATGGTCAAGTGCGAAATTGATCAACTCCGGTGGAGGGTTCCATCTGTCAAACACGTCTCCCGCGCAGAGGATGGGCAGCTTCCCGGCAATCTGCTTCAGCTGGTCCAAATAACCTTTCTGGACGGCAAGCCAGTCCTCCTCTTGCCGGCACGCCGGGGGCGTTAAGGTCAAGTGGAGGTCCGCCACTGCTACTGCTATGGGAGGGGATTTCATCCAATCAATTGAACTTCAGCTTTTCCAATATCTTGCACCTTGATGACAACCGGGTGCCTAGTAGCCTTGCGGAGTTGCCGCGGGCTCAAGAAGTCCTTCAAGGGCTTTCCGTTGTGCAGGATCCTTTTCAAGGCTTGCTGGGGATTGGGGTCTGTGATTGAGTAACTGTTCATTTCGCTATTATCTGGCCGCAGAGCGGGCAAGCGGTCCCGTCCGTCTCCGAATGAAACTTCTGCTCTGTCGCTACCAAGCTCTTCTTTCCCCGCTCGGCCGCTGTCTCCGCTAGGACCACACGGAAGATCAGCCGGCCTAGCTTGTCCTGCGATTCTGCTTTCTCCATCGCCGTTTCCCAGGCGGATGCGACTGGATCAAAAGAAGGGGGTGGTTGGGAGGTCTTTTCATACAAATTTGCAGTCAGCAGCCTGGCACGGAGTTGAGCTGCCGTCCTGAAAAGATCATACCACTCCTCGGCCACGGAGAGCAAGCCTTCCAACTCCTCCAGCCGCTGTTCTTTTGCTTTGGTGTCCGTATCAAAAAGGCTCTTCACCAAAAGGCCCAAGGTATTTTTCCGCTTCCGGGACGCCTCCTTCTTTTCATGATGCCCTTGCAAGGCCTTGAAATCTGCCGGGCGGCTCTTCTGTGCTTCCATGCGGGCAACATGGGCCTCCGCTAGATCCACCCGCTCCTTGAGCAGCTCGGCCCTGTCCTGGGAGCGCCTGACCAGGCCCGCCAAGTAGGAAAGGGAAGAGTCGATGATGCCCAAGTCCACCACCGCATTCAGCTCACGGGACACATCACCGGCAGACAGACCAAACCAAAACGGGGCATCATGCTGGCCCTGGAAATTGATAGGGGAGAGCTTGAGCAGGTCCTGCAAACTTCGAGGCACTTCGTTGCCAAAGGCTTTATAGACCTCCTCTCCCATCCGGTATTCGTTAGCCTCCCCTTTCCGCGCCCGGGCCACTTTCTCCCCGTCCACTAGGAGGAGGACGGAAGCACTGTCAGCGTCTTCCTTCACAAAGGCATCACCACGGATATCATTCAAGCACGCCCAGCGCAATGCCCGGAGGATAGCAGACTTTCCACTGTCCGTGGCGCCTGTGATAGTGGTGATGCGCGGATCCAGGTCCAGTTGCAAGGATCCGTGTGCCTGGAAGTTGTTCAGTTTTATCTTGCTGATCGCCACAGTGTATTATCTCCACCTGCCAGGATCTCCAATGTTTCCAAGCAGAAAGCGGGGTGAAAAATAATTCAAACTTTCTGCTTGCACGATTGGAAGTTCTTCCGTATCGTGTTTGATGTTGGCAATGAAGCCAATCAAAAACAACACCACAAATGAAAATCAAACAATTCACCGCAATGCAGATCGAGGACATGGAAGAGCAGCTTCCAGGTCTCCTTGCCAAACTTCTCCCTGGCTCCACCAAAGAAGCACAACGGGACTGGTGGGAAGCACATCAGGAAGATGTGACAGACGAAATGCTCAGTCACTTCTCCGCTGCGATCCAAACTGTCCGCAACCAGGAAACTGGTGCCCATCGGGTGACCAAGCCGGTCCTCGAGTTCAAAATGAAAACAGGAGAGAGGCGCCGGGTGTGGGCTTTGGACGCCGGCGAAGTAGCGTCCTTGGCGGATCACAGGTCCTTTTGGTTTGGTGGAAGCTACACCGCCGGACTGATCTACGAGGACTTGCACACCAACGGCCACAGCGCCACCGAGTCCAACCTGCGGGACGAAAAGACCTGGGGCTGGATCCAGCAATGGATGGAGGAAGGTTTCAAGTCCAAGGGCCTCCTCTGATAATAACGGGAAGGGTTCCGCAAGGGGCCCTTCCCTAAACCGCAACACCTAGCACAACACCACATGAAAGCAACCGATGATATTATCGAGAAGCTGACCAAGCTGCTCACCTTGGCGGATCCTTCCCGGGGTGGGACGCCGGCAGAGATAGAACTGGCCATGGCGAAAGCCAAAGAGCTGGCGATGCGCCACTCGCTGGACCTGGCGGCCATCCAAGCCGAGAAAAAGGACGAAAAGGGAATCAAAGTGGATGTCCAAACGGACCAGAGCCTGAAGATCCGCACCCGTTTTGAACAGCAGTATCACTCACCTATCTTTTCAGTCCTTCAACATGTCTTTGAAGTGCGGGTGATCACCTCCCGGTGGAGATGCGGGCCTGATACAGTGATTGGCGCCATCTACTTGGTGGGCGAGGCCACCGATGTTGCCATCGCCAAAGAGATCTTCAAATGGCTGGAGACTCTCTTCCCTAAAGCCTTCTCCGCTTGGAAGAAGGAACGCCTCCCGATTGGACCAGAGTGGACGCTCCGCAACGGGTTTTACGCCGGGCTGGCCAGCGGGATCTGCAAAGCGAACAAACGGGCCGAGGAGCAACTCACCAAGCAGGAGAACGAATGCTACGGGCTGATTCTGCGCTCCAAGAAGGAAGCGGTGGACGCCAAAGTGGCGGAAGAATTCCCCAACCTCAAGACTCCCCACAGGCATCGGCAAATGGACGGAAGATCCTTCGCCGCCGGGCAGGAGAAGGGGGAGAAAATCAAACTCAATCGCCTCCTAAGTTAATCTGCTTGCCACCCGCACACCACCTCCCTATGCTCTCTCTTTTGCAACGCACCGACAAAAACAACACCACTATGACACCCACCACAGCCCACATCAACCCAGAAACTGAACTCGTCCACGTCCAAGACCTCCTTTACAAACTCGCCTGGAGGTGCGCCAACACCTACCCGGTGCCGTTTGAGGAGGCACTGAGCGAAGCCTACATGATTTACATGCGGGCCTGTGCTTCCTACAAGCCCGACCGAGGGGCCAAGTTCTCCACCTGGCTCCAGTTCTGCGTCTCCCTGGAGTTGAAAACATTTGTCACCAAGCGCACGGTGGACGCTTCCCGCCTTTCCTTTATCGAGATCGACGAGGAGACCTGCGGAGGCGCCGCCCAGCACAGGCACCCGTTGCAGGAGTGGGCCGGGGATCTTTCTGAGGACGCCCAAGAGCTGCTTTCGCTCTTGCTGGAGACGCCGGAAGAGGTGCTTGGTAAGGGCACTGCCACCCCGCTCCAGTTGCTCCGCAAGGCCAAATACTACCTCATGACCCAGCGGAAGAAGAGCCCTACAGAAGTCCAGCAGGCCGAGCAGGAAATCCGCCATCGCCTGGCAGAGATTTGGAAAGATAATAGGCCCGCATGGCAACCCTGTTGAGGCCGTTTCAAGAAGAGGGCGTCCGTGGGATCTACCGGTTCCGCGGACGTGCTCTTTTAGCGGACGAGCAGGGGCTGGGCAAAACGATCCAAGCCCTGACGTGGATCCGGCGCCTCCCGCGCCGCCGTCCGGTTGTCATTGTTACACCATCCTCAGTTAAGTTCACCTGGCAAGCCGAAGCCATGGCCCACTTCAACATGCGGCTGGAGGTGCTGGAAGGGCACCTCAAGCAGAAGGACAAAAGGAGGGGACTGCCCAGCGACATAGTGGTGTTGAATTACGACATTCTCCATTCGTGGCTCCCGGTCCTGTTAAAAGCCAACCCGCAGGTGGTGGTGTTCGACGAGATTCACTTCTGCCGGAATCTAACAGCCAGGCGCACCAAGGCAGCCATCCGGCTGGCCGAGAACGTCCCGTCGGTGGTGGGACTGAGCGGCACACCTTTGCTGAACCTGCCCATTGAGCTGTGGTCTGTCCTGCGGATTGTTAAGCCGGAGATGTTCCCTTCGCGGGAGAGGTTTGCTTGGAGATACTGCCGGCCTCGTTACACCCCTTGGGGCTGGAGATATGACGGGGCCACCAACCTCCCGGAGTTGAATCAAATACTCCGGCGCGAGTGCATGATTCGCAGGCTGAAGAAAGACGTGCTGAAGGAACTGCCCGACAAGGACAAGCGGGTGGACTTCTACCGCCTGCCCAGGTCCCAAGAGGAAGAATACAACTATGCCAAGGAGGAGTTCATCTCCTGGCTCCAGTCCATCTCCCCGGCCCGTGCCAACCGTGCCAAGCGCAACCAGGCGCTCACCAAGGTGGGTTACTTGCTCCGGTTGGTGGCCGAGTTGAAACTGTCTTGGACGGAGAAATGGATACGGGAGTTCTTCGAAAGGTTCTCGGAGGAGAAGCTGGTCGCCTTCACCATGCACCAGGCCGTTATCGACCGCCTCCAGGAGAGGTTCTCCGATATCTGCGTGGTGGTGAACGGACAGGTAACAGGGCGCCACCGGGCCGCCACTGTCCGCCGCTTTCAGCAGTCGCCCACCGTAAAGCTCTTCTTGGGCAACCTGAAGGCGGGAGGGGCCGGTTTAACGCTGACAGCCGCCCGGCAAATTGTTTTCCTAGACCTGCCCTGGACGCCTGGCGATTTGATGCAGGGGGAGGACCGGGTGCATCGCATCGGGCAGGAAGGCAACGTCATCGTTCACTATCTCATTGCCCTCGCTACCATTGAGGAGGTGCTGATCAAGCTGTTACGCCGGAAAGGCAAGATCCTCAAAGCGGTGCTGAACGGCCAAGCCGGGGAAGAAGAGCTGGACATCCTTGGGCAGCTCTTGGCAGCCATGTCCAAGACAGAGGATCCAAGGAGATAATACGTCTGCAATGTGGTGTTGCGGGCGGGTCGGGAGCAAACGCACCTTTTGCCCCGGCCCGCTTTTCTTAAGATGGACCTGCCAGACCTCCTAGCTGAAAAAGGAATCGACCACCGGATGGGTGATCACCATCACTGCCGTCCGGGATGGATCCAGCTTGACTGTCCCTTCTGCGGAAAGGGCTCTGGAAAGTTTCACCTGGGCTACAATTTAGGAGGGAGATACTTCCATTGCTGGAAGTGCCGAGGCCACTCGCTTTGGAAAGTAATGGAGGCGCTAGGCTTCCGTGATGTGAAGCAGGTGGTGGAAGGATTGAAAGGAGGTGCGCGATATGTCCCGGCCACCACCAGGAAAACGGGCAAGCTGAAGGAGCCCTCCGGCGTGAAGCCCATGTTAAGGGTCCACCGGGATTATCTTCGCGGCAGGGGATTTGATCCAAAGCAGGTGGAAAAGATTTGGAAAGTGCAAGGGCTGGGGCTGGTCCCCGAACTGGCCTGGAGGCTCTACTTGCCAGTAGAAGAAGACGGAAGGACGGTCAGCTGGACCACCCGATCTCTCTCCAACCAAGGCCAGCGTTACATTTCCGCCCCGCTGGAGAAATCGGACGTGCCCATCAAAGACACTGTCTATGGCCGGGATTTCTGCCACCATAGCATTGTCGTCGTAGAGGGTGCCTTGGATGCTTGGCGGGTGGGACCAGGCGCCGGGGCATTGCACGGGACGGCCTTCACGCCCCGCCAGGTCCTGCTGCTTTCCAAGTATCCTTTGCGGGTGATATGCTTTGATGCGGATGCCCAGCAGTTTGCCCGATCGCTGGCGGATCAACTGTCCTGCTTTCCCGGAAAGACAATGGTGGTGGAACTGGACGCAAAGGACCCTGGGGAGGCGTCCGACAGGGAGATCAAGTTGCTCCGAAAATGCGCCAAGTTGTGAAATCTCCAATGTTTTCAAGCAGAAAGCGGGGTGAAAAATAATTCAAACTTTCTGCTTGCACGATTGAAACCCTTCCCTATAGTTATGCCCGTTGACAGTAAAACCTAACACCACATGAAAACAACCAATTGGAGAAAAATGAAAGGGGTGCGGTATTGTTCAAGCACCTACGGCAAGGTAGGGTGTCTGTGCGGTGCCACAAGCGGTGACGGCATACCTGCCGGGATGGTGCTGGCCAGCCTGAGCCGGGTGTATCCGGGCTACAGGTTCTTGAATTCCTCCCATGATCGCAAGCTGATGACGCGGGAGGAACAACAGGACTTGGCGCTGCGAACCGGTCATGCTTGCTTGGTGTTCTTTGCGCGTGAGACTGGGATTTACTGGGGACGGACGGAGAACAAAAGAACCGGGGCGACACATGAGTTCCGCCGCAGTTGGAGGAAACGGATGGCCTCCGGGGAGATGACCATCACGCAAGCCATCCGGCTGGGCAAGCGCATGGCAGCTGACAATACTAGGTGGTTCTGCAAGCAAAGGCCAAACCCCAACCTGCCTTGATATGATAACATTTTCAATCAATGACGAAGTGATAGCAAAGACCACCGTCCAGGGTATAGTGGCAGGGCGCCGTTACCGGGTGGTGAATGTAGCCAAAACAGGATATGGACCCTCCGCATTCGTTTCCTACTGTCTGCGGGACATTACCACCGGAGGGGCAGTGGACCGCTGGCTAGTGAACGCGCAGGACCTGATGGACAGGGTGGAGGCTGATAATACGGAGACCAGAGTCGCGATGTGACCGATCTTCGGCAGTATGATTATCAGAGTCCAGAAAAAGCTCAGGCCCTACGTCTTGCTAGACAAGGGCTTCCTCCGTGATCACAAATTGTCCTGGAAAGCAAAAGGACTGCTCGCCTACCTGCTGTCACACCCCGACGACTGGAAGGTTATGATGGAGGACCTAACCAAGCGGGCCACCGATGGAGAGCACGCGGTCCGCTCGGCCATGGCAGAATTGCGCGAGCTAGGATACGCCAAAATGGAGGCCGTAAGGGACAAGACCACGGGCAGGCTGCTAGGGAGGAGCATCACAATCTTTGAAAGCCCGGAAGCCGCCGAAGGTCTGGTTTTCCGAAATTCGGAGAATCCGAATTTCGGAAAACCCAGGACTACTAATAACAAGGGAATACTAAGAACGAACTCCCGCGCCGCGGAGCGGCCGGGGGAGAGAGATGGGTTGCTCGGCTTAAAGAAGAAGGAATCACCTCCAGTCCAGGACCTAGCAGTCTCCTTCTCCCAGTTGTCAATTAAGCAGCGGTGGCATGTAGGGAAGAAAGGATCCACCTTGTCGGGATGGTCCCCAGAAGTGATAAAGCATTGGACAAGGTGCCTTCAGAAGCTAGTCTCCCAAACTAGCCTGGAGGACGTGTCCAGCATGATAGAGTGGTATAAGCGCCACCATCAAGAGCCCTTTGTCCCGCAGGTCCGGACGGTTCCGGGATTCGTAGAAAAGTTCTCTGAGATTGTAGCAGCCTCCAAACGCATCGGAGGCGTGGTCTCCTCTTCTACCAAGTATGAGGTAGAGCACGGGGGGACTGGGGAGATACCAGAAGAATGAAAGTCCGACAATACCAATCTGACGAAGAGCGCAACCTGCTGGCGGCGCTGATCACGAATGACCGCGTGCTCTCCAAAGTAGCCGGTCAGGCCAACGGGCGCGAGCTGTTCGCTTCTAAATGGGCCAACGTGATTGCCGGCTGGTGCTTCCGCCACCAGGCAAAGTATCAAAAGGCGCCTGGGGCGGCAATCAAATCCCTCTTCCGCCACTATGCCTCCAAGTCGCAAGACAGTGATACGGTGGAGTTGATGGAGAAGTTCTTGGTAGGACTGTCAGAAGACTTTTCTGGCAGGGAGGTCAATGAAGACTTCGCAGTGGACCAAGCGGCGCGTTACTTCAACCAAGTGCAAGCCGGCCGGGAGCGGGACGCCATCGAGGAGGCGCTGGAGCGGGGTGACGTGGAAGGTGCGCTGGAGCGGTTCCGGTCTTTCTCCCCCTTCACGTTTGGATCCTCCGATATCGTCCCGGTGTTCTCCGACGACGATGCCTTGTGGGACGCTATGGCGGTGAACGAGGAGCCTCCTTTGGTCCAGTATGGTGGCGCCTTAGGGCAGTTCTTTGGCCCGCATCTCCACCGGGACTGCTTCATTGCTTTCTTGGCGCCCGACAAGCGCGGGAAGAGCTTCTGGTTGATTGATGTGGCTTGGAGGGCTTCCATACTGAACCGCCGCAAGACCTTGTTCTACTCGGTGGGCGATATGTCGCAGCGCCAGATGATGCGGAGGTTGATTGTCCGGGCGGCACGGCGCCCGATGGAAGCCGGGGAGGTGAGCTGGCCCCGGAAGATAGAAATCCCTTCGCATGACAAAGTGGTGGTGGGCTATGATTCCAAGATGTTCCGCGAGCCGCTTACTTTCAACGAGGCCCGCAAAGCCATGAAGAAGGTGAGGCTGAAAACGTCCCACTCTTCCTCCTTGCTCCGCCTGCGTTGCACGCCCAACTCTACCACCAGGGTGGCAGACATCGAGTCGGACCTTATGGAACTCGCCCGTGACGGATGGGTGCCAGAGGTGGTGGTGATTGACTACGCCGACATCTTGGCGGCGGAGGACACCAAGCAAGATTTCCGGCACCAAGAGGACGCCAAGTGGAGGGCCATGCGGCGATTGTCCCAGCGGTTCCACTGCTTGGTGGTAACTGCCACCCAGTCCAACTCGGAGGGCTATTCCAAGGACGTGCTTTCCCGTTCCAACTTTTCTGAGGACAAGCGCAAGCTCGCCCACGTTACCGGGATGGTAGGCATCAACCAAAAGGATCCAGAGGAGAAGGACAAGGGCATTTTCCGCCTTAACTGGATTGTCCTGCGCGAGGGGCATTTCACCCAAACAAAGTGTGTGACAGTAGCCGGGAGCCTAGCCCTCTCCAGCCCGGCGATGGTGTCGGCTTGGTGAGTTTTATTCTTGGGAGATAACCTTGGCGGAGATAATAGGAGCGTACACGAACGAAAGTTCACAACAAACGAAAGGCAAAATCAAAATGAAGATTGCAAAATCAACCGCAGTGGCGCTGATGGTGGCGCTTGGATTCGCCCAGGCCGCAGCTTGGGACGAGGCAACCCTCCGCAAGCGCCTCCGCAAGGTCCCGGAACGGGTGAAGGAAGAAGATGTCCCGGAAGATCACGTGAAGACCTACCAGTCCCTCCGCAAGGCGGTGATTGCTGGGGAGGACATCAAGCTGGACGGCACCTCTGTTGAGGCTCCCGCCGAGAAGGCCCCGGCCAAGAAAGCGTCCGCACCCGCCAAGAAGGAG
>JACCDR010427120.1_pt1 | contig 27890 bp, 37 predicted proteins | sample 7446431 | NCBI WGS metagenome assembly JACCDR01 (sample SAMN15323443, study PRJNA562643) | freshwater metagenome | isolation source: river surface water | place: USA:Blue River Watershed | collected 2017-08-17 | reverse complement strand
TAACCAGCATTGATGTGGTTATTGATCCAAAGAAAGTTTGATTTGAGCCGAGATAGAGCAGTTTTCACCCTCAATGACTTTTGTTGTAACATATTGGCCACGACTGCGTTTCTCCTTCAAGTGTATGACGCCATTATCATACTCAACGTAATATGCCTCGTAGGTAACAGAATCACAGTTGATAACAAGTTTTTGATTTTCTGATAGTTCTGCAAAGGAAGAACCAGTATAAAAAATTGACGCGAGTAATATTGCTAATGTTTTCATATATTTCCTTTTGTTTATTTCCGAGGCTATTGTTTAACTCGTTTCGCTAGCGTGAAGAATCTTAAATGCTGCCACAGATATTTTTTTCACACCAGTTTTGCGGTGGAATATTTGGAAACCCACGATTTTGTACGAATCTACGGAGCAGGCGAATAAACCCTCAGTTTGCTATTAAGCCGACCTGTCGTTTGAGGGCATCTGCGAGCCATGTACGCTCCGTATCTGACAGTTTTGTCATGCAAAGGTGATTGATAAGCCGAATAATATCAGCGAGATGGTTTGGATCTTCTTTAAGAGTTGATAAGTGGTATGCAATGATTTTATTTTTTTCATCTTTAGAAAGCTTGTGCAAGAAAAGAACAGAGTTTTCAATGGCAATAACTCGGTTTAGCCATTCTTCACTGGTTGGTTTCTGCCCATTCAACTCATCGATTGCCTGTTTCATCTGATACGTTAAACAAGTAAGATTATCGGGCATCTTTGCTGTTGCAACATGCCCAGTAAGAATTGCCCCGATAAGAGTAACTTTGAATATAAACTTTGCCATTTTTTCCTCCAGTAAGAGAGTGTTTATAGCAATCAGGTGTAAATTAAAAGTGACATATAATTTAAATAATAGTAACAATTATCAACATGAAGATTAATGAGTTAAACTTGTCAGCGCTGACATATTTTTTGGATGCAGTTGAATTCGGAAGCATTACCCTGAGCGCAGAAAAAAATCACGTATCTAGACCAGCTGTCAGCCAGTCTATTATCCGCTTAGGGCAGTGGTACGGTAAGCCACTCTTACATCATGAAAAAAGAAGTTTTGAACTTACCAAGAATGGCAGAGAGTTTTATAACCTTGCCAAAGTAAATTATGATACCTTCATTGCTGGATTTTCCCGCCGAACAGAAACGGACGACTCTCTTCGCATTGGATGTTCTGCATCTTTAGTAGAATTAATTTTCCCTCGCATTAGGGGTATCATTGACAAAAGCCGGAACCCCATAGTGAAAGTTGGGCCGACCCAATCTTTATTAAGTCTTCTGGATCAAAAGCAGATTCATATCGCCTTTCTTATTGAAAATAAAAAAATCCATAATTATCGCACATGCGTATTCCACAAAGGTCATTTCGGATTGCACTCGAAAACGGGGCGACAAGCAGATTTGTTGATAACAACCGAGCCTCGGCCAGAAGTAGACTCCCTTCTTCGCTACTTGACGAAGAAGAAATTAAGGCCGAACAATCATATTGAGGTTGAAAGCTGGACACTTTCTCATAGACTTGCCGAAATGATGAATGCAATGTGCTTAGTACCCGACTATTTTCCAAAAGGAAATTTGAAGATGATTAACCTTCCATCCTGGACATTCGATTATAGAGCATTAATGGTTCATCAAAAAGTTAGCTTGCTCTCTTCCCTAGAATTAGAATTAATCGAAAACTTTCCAATTTGATTGTGATCCAGTATCGAAATACTTTGTTCGGCTTATGGATGAGGCTCAGGAAAACCGTGACGTTTTGACAGCGCCGCGAGAATCTTATCTTTATCGTTAATGAACGCTCGCCCTTTGTAAGATCCAGATTGAAATTTGGAAATCTCGCCCTCGGGTAAAACGAGAAGAGGTAATGATTGATTGTCCTCGCCAACAAGGTCAATTACATTGTGTCTTGGACGTGGCCAAGCAATCCGCGCAACATCCATGCGATTAGCAAGATGAGGGAATGAGGATAAAACTCCTTCGATAAGAGCACAGTGCCAACAATAAAACTTTTGCCCCGGAAAGGCTGGATCTACAAAATCAGGCATTAAAAGGAAAAGCTTATCTCTCGACGACAGCATAGTTTTATATACTTCACCATCGACGAGTGGTCACTGTTCCAATCTTTTCACACTGAAGCGCCGTCACAAACCAGTTGGCAAAGAGGCTGCATAGGCTTATTTGTGAATTACAGGAAGTCACATCTTAAAATTCAGGATCTTCCAAAAAAGTTCCTTTTCGTCGGGAGTTTGTAAAGTCAGAGGGTTTTGTTGCACAAACTATTGGATTCAAAAATCAAGATTCCTACGAGATGACGTAGGAATCTTGACGAGTATTGAAGTGTTTTTACCGGCAATCTTATTGAAAGATATTTGATTGTATAAATGTTCTAGTCTCTCAATTTTAACTCTAATTTCTCGACGCTTCCTGGAAAGGGACTAAGTTGAATAAAACTAGGAATCCCTACTTTTAGTATCACCTTTTCTTTCGGTTGAAGCCAAAACATTGGAGCAGATGCCGATGAAGTCCCTGAAATTTTGAATGTAGATTCATTTAAGATTTCGATTGAGGTGCCTTCATCAGATTCAAACTCTATTCTATTTGGTAACAACTTGATTCCAGTCTTACCCGGCAAATCGACAATGCGAACTTGTTTCATGCCAGACATCACCAATGGGTTCATTTGGAACTGACTTCTATTTAATAAGTGGGATAATTGGGGGTACTCAACTAGTTGGGTAGTTACAATGGCACTTACGATCCGATCATTTTTAATTGTCACAGAAATAAGGCCGTCATCATTGATCCAATCATTCCCATTTCTAAAAAGCATTTCCGAATCAGGTGCTATGGAATCTGAACTAGCTGCTGCATCTAAATTTACAATAAGAAAGGCATTGCCAAATTGATCGAGTGAAAACTTCTTTAGCTGTATTTTGGCCTCTCCATCATGGGTATATTGGGGAACAACTTGATCCTTGAGGCAAAAGTCATAGCCATTCGAACATTTGAATTTAAAAAATTTACCCTTAAGAACCAAATTTTCGCCTGTCATCGGCATCGGACTCTCAATAATACCACGGCATGTTGAAAAACTGACTCTTTGGTCTTTAATATATCGATACGCTGTGGTTTCTTTCCAATACTTAAATTCCCCATAGGATCCAGTTTGCACTTCGAAGGTTTGACTTCCAGCTTTAGTAAAGCCCAAAGCCTCAAGTGCTTTGGAGTTTTTTTCAGTCGTTGCATCGTAGCAATTGGAGTAATCAGCCATTGCCATTTGGCCGATAAACAAAGCAACTGCAATTATTATTCGTTTCATAGGACCCCCCAAGTCAATCAAACCTTAAATCGATCGCCATCCTATGTTGGTCAATCGTTAACGTCAAGATTCGGTAATTAGCTTTCTAGAGCAGCCGATTCTGTTGAGTCGCCTTACTGAAAACAAATCGTTTGAGTCCGGAGCGGCGCTAAAAAAGAATTGGCGTCGAGCCTATTGGGTAGGTTGACCCCGCTACGACCAGCCGTATGTTTTTATTCACGGGGGTTCAAAAGGGTGGGTTTTATTCAACCGGATGCAAAGTCAGCGCGTTCTGGTTTTTTTGTCCGAATTTTAAAAATTGAGGATTCCAACACGATTGCGCTGGAATCTTGCCAAGGATCAAAGTGTTTTTGACACCCTCGAAATTTAAATTTAGAGTTTTCCTATGAAATCAATTCTCGCGGTAGCCTTAACAATTATTTCGACCCATGCCTCTGCAGATTTCGCTAAATTCAATAATCTGAACATTGGGTGTGAAGGCAAAGAGGATGGCCAGATCATCAAATTATTTCAAGGACACGTAATCCGCTTTGAAGACGGCGGCGCCGAGGCAGAGTATTATCGTGTTACTGAGATAAATAAAACTGCGATCACGGGAGAGCTTGTCTTTACCGGTCTTAGAACAAACGATCCTACTGGTGTAACTGCTTCTTACAAAGGGCCTATGAAAACGATCGAGCTTCAGCGCGTAAAAGAGAAGTCTTGGAAAGTCGCAACAAAGCAAGTTGTTGCAAGTTCAAAAAAGAATGATCCTTACGTCCATACTCATAACTGTAAAGAAGAGTAATCAATAAGGGGCGCTGTCTCATTTAAGTGTTAAGAATTCATGAATTGAAGGTTGCTTTCTAGGTTCCTGTTCCTCAGGGCCTTCAAACTGATGCTTTTCATTTGTTCAGCCAACAGATTTGCTAGTCGTTGTATTTCGCAAACGAGCTAGCGGGTATCAATAGGATGATCGAAAAAATTAAGTTTCATTTTGATACTTTATCGTTGAAAGAAAACGACATTTTGAAGGATGTGGATGTCTTCTCCGTCAACATCACCTGCGAGATCGACAGTGAATTGCGAAAAAGCTTCGATGTGCATGCAGTTCCAGTTGACGAAACCTTGAAGTGGTTCTGTGCTTTGACCGCCAAATTGGTATAATGATGTTTTATTTATGACATCGCAGCGCAAATTCATTTTCGGATCATCAACCAAATGACATTTCAACACACGAGTTGGCACATTTTGCTCAGACCTTTTTAAATATAGATTCACCGTAGAAGCTGTCTTGCCGATTTCAAATTCAGTAAAGAAAAACGAATCCGGGTTGTCATGAGCCGGGTGATAAGCTTCTGACCAGTTCTCTTGACATATTTGTGGAGTTGAACATTTCAGAGGTTTGCTTCGAGAGAAAATATTTCCTTTACCAAACCAACGACCAATCTTTAAACCAGGAAACCTCTCATTGATGTCATTTTGTTTGAGTGGGTCGCCTTGGCAGCTTTGTTGATCGAAGGCTGGTAGGGGCGTTTCTGGCGGAAAATATCCAATGTGGTTTAAATAGGCGATGACGTCCGTCGATGACATTTGTTCGAAATCATTCGAATGGAAAAAACGATTCATCCGACGATTGCGATCGACATTAAATGAGATTTCCCAAAGCCACTCATGTAAGATCAGGAAAGAAAGCTGTGCCGGCGCTTCCTTTTTTAAACGTTCGATCAAATCCAGGTTATACTTAAAAATGGTGACGATGCCGGTACCGGAAAAAATGGGACTTTGTTTGATGATCGATTGAATTAACTGTGGCTTTCCATTGCGCAGGCAATTTTGAGGAATAAGTGTTGTCAGTTTTTCGTCAGTCAGATCGATCAATCCAAAAGGAGCCGTTTCCCATATATAGGGAAGTCCAGGTTTGTGATTAAAAATATTTTCACGGAATTTTTTCAGGGAAATGGCAAGAGAGGGAACTTTTTCTTGCAGCAAATTTTCAATGCGCGCGATGGACTGCTCCCAACTCTGGACTGCAATCATGGCATCTTCGTTCTGAGCACTTTGCAACGTGGCCACGTAGTCCAATGAGTATAAGCCTTTTAAAAAGTTATCAGGGCTTGCTTGGCACTCAATGACGTCCCCGCCATTTCCCACAATTCCTCCCCCAAAGGTTTGGTGTGCGGTCAGAACCAACAGAAAAAAGCATAAAAAATTTATTCGCATTGCAACCTACTTTCGATCTTGATCTAAGCGATAAAACTGAACCGCCAAGTGATAGACACTGTCAGAATCTGTTTCGTCGGTGTAATATTGACTGATTTTATTTTGAAATTCCCAAATGAGTTCTTTCACCTCAGCGAGCTTTTTTTTATTGATCGCCAATGTTTGGCCCGTGAAATCACGAGCTTGAAAAATCTGGCTGTTCAAGGCTTTGGTCGCTTTTTCCAAATGATCCCGATGAAATTTTTGAATGGCTTGGGAAGGAATCGCTCCAATTCCATAGGTGTGTGGCTTTTGAAGTTTTCCATTTTCACGCTTGAGCAATCCCGTGCGCAGAAGTCTCTCGATAGATGGCATCACCATCTGAGCAGGAATTCCCACTTTCTGTGAAATCCAAGCTGCATCTTCGCGAAACCCTTTGATCTGGGTCAGCTCTACTAATGCAAAATGATGCCATTCTGAAACAAGTTGGAAGCGATCATGTTGCAGATCTAAAAAATCAACTTCAGAAAGGGCACGAGCATGTTTTGCGGATAAATTTTTTGCATCCGTATTTTTGCTGTTTTCCATTTGCACTAAGTTTAAAAACAACTTCTTTTGCCGGTGGGGCCACTTCACTTTTTTCATGACCCCGTGGGCTCGATCAATGGAGAGATGTTTTTTGCCGGAGATCACTTGGGATAAAAACGGGGCCGAAACATCGAGGTTTGCGGCAAAGGCTCGTAAAGAATATGCCTTGTTTTTAAAACGTCGCTGCTCGAGTTCTCGCTGAAGCATGCGCCGATAATTTAAATGGTCTACTTGGGAATTCATGAACAGTGGTTGTCTTGGAAATTCACTTGAGAGTCAAGGTCTCGCAGAGATGTCGTTTTTCGGCAAACATCGTGCCGTTGCGTTTGCTGCGAGCAAACGGTAATCCGTTTTGAAAGCATCAAAGGTTTGACGGACTTATCCCGATGCCTGCAATGTCCCTGCAAAAAAGGAGAAACAATGCATTTAATGTTTTTGAAAATTTTATCCGTCTTATTGATGGGCTCTATGGCTTTTGCAGAGGTCGAACTCAAGGTCGGTTCATTTGCGATGTACTTTCCCGAGGGCCAACAAATGCAACTTCCCGGCCAGCGGGTTCAACTCGTGAAAGTTTTTGAAGATCAAACTTCCTGCCTTGTTGTTGCCCAAGACCAGAAAAAAAGGGAAATTCGAGATCACTGCCAACGTTTTGCTGCCGAAATTATGGTTGAAAACGGGAAAACTGTGATGTGCATGGAAAATCACTGGTCCCGCATTTTTCTGGGTGAAGTTCAGAAGTCCTATCGCTTGATACAAGATAATGACAGACATGTATTTTATGAAGTCGCTACATCAAAGCAGTTGCGCCTTTGGATGATCGACAAATCCCCATGGGCCCACTCAGGCTTTGCATCCTGGACTGCAAGCTCATCGGTTCTTTTGATCAATCAAGAAGCCTGCGCTGAAGCCCGCGGGAATTTGCAAAACACCTGGGTTTACAATCAACAAATTTTACGCTTCGGCGGACCATACGACCAAGTGAATTTAACAAAGGTTCAAACTTTTCCATGGGCAGGAGTCGTTGTTGGAATTTTCGATCTGACTGGAAAACACTGGCATTCGTTTTCTCTGTCAGGAAAATCCATCATTTTAGCATTCCCAAAAGTGTGGGGAGGCAAAACTATCGAAGATCAGAGCATAGTCTTTTTCCCTGGGGGAACTGAAAGCATCGATTTGATCTATTCTCCTTTGTATGGAGAAACGGTCATCGATAAACAAGATCCCCACCTTTACGGTGTTGCCGAAAACATTTCGCTAATGGATTTGTTATGGAGAAAATGGCCGATGGCAGCTACCGATTTATGCCTCAAGACCGATTAGTTCCAATAAAATTAAACAATACCAATTTATAAAGGAGAAAATATGAAAAAGCATTTTTATGAAATCATGATTGCGTTAGGACTACTAACTATGGGTTATCAGGCAGGAGCCGGCCAAATCGTTGAAGTGAACGCTAAGGGTTGGCGAGGTGATGTTGGTGCGACGAATGTGATGACCCTAGGGAAAGGCATTTGGGAAGGGCTTGCATCGTTTGAGGTCGAGTGGTTAGACAATAAGATGGAAATAATATGTATAAATAGCCACTCTGATTTGGGCGAATACGTCCATTGGAATTCAGAAAATGGTCATCGCACGTATCACAAATATCTTGATTCCAATATCTCTGTGACAGATGGTTTAGGTAAGAAGTTTACATTTACTACTTCAAAATCTTTCTACTCCTTGGTGCTACCAGTAAAAATTGAGTACAAGCCAACTCTTCCGCCAGCCCATAGCGATTGCCACATTCAAAATAACAAAGGTAACTTTAGGCCCTTCCTTTCAAAGGTGGTCTATGACATCACCAAGGTAAATTCCATTCTGATGACAAATCTAGATTTTTTTGTTCTGCCAGACATGGTCCAAAAAGACTGGCCCGGAGCTATCGGAACAGATATCCCAGGGGTAGAGCTCAGTTTTGACGTGAATACAACATTCTACGAAAACTATTTTAAAATGGGTTGTATGGGCGTTAAAGCAAACGCAGAAGCTTTAACTTTGGAACGGCCAAAAGCATCAATCGTGATGAAAGCTCCAATTTCCTTTTCCGCTTATAAAACTTGTGAATCTTCACGCAAGCCAAATGCTCAACATCCTGAAGTGGATATTCGCATTCAAATTCCAACAGTTACAGTTGGATATCCTGCAACAGATCAATTTTAATTGTTTATCTAAGCGATGTTGTGATCAACATCGCTTTTCATCCGGTTTATCTCAACTGAAGTTAAAAGCAGGAGATGAAGCAATAAAGAAAAAACGTCAAATCGGAATTTCATAATCCCACTTTGCGATAGTGCAACGATCAGTCAATAAATCAATCGTTCAAACCTGGCGCTGCACTATAAACGAATTGGCAAATAGGCGACGGGCATTTTTTGAGGTGCTACCGGAAGTCAAAGCTTAAAATTCAGGGTGTTCAAAAAGGGTGCCGTTTATTCGGGTGAATGTGACGTCGGTGCATTTTGTTGCATTGACGGAAAGTATCCAAAACAAAGATTCCAACGCAATGACATTGGAATCTCGTTAAGGATTGAAGTGAATTTAATCGCCCCAGTTCCAAGATGGTTTCTCGCCCTTTTTAAAACAGACTCCAATGAGAATGAGAGTAAGTAGGGCTGTAATTACAAAGTGTAGCCACTGAGAAAACGAGAGGTATCCAAGCTCGGCCAGCACCGGATAAATTGCCAAGCAAAAAATATAAAGGACGGTTACAAGCCATCCAGATGCGTTAGCTGGCGTCCAACCCCAGCCATACTTTTTTCTTTTGAACCAGAGATTATTATTCATATTATGTACATACCCCCACACGATGTGATTGTCACGATGGAGGAGTGCGCCCCAATTTTTTTCAGTGTTCGTTCAGAAAAACACAGGCTATCTAGACAAGGGAGATTGCGAGATTCTGTTCGGGTCAAGCCGTCTGTGGCGTTTTTGCCGCAGAATCTCGCTTTAATCGTCTCCTTCCGCTGCTCGCTCTCAGTTATTTGTAATTGCGAGTAACCGGCACTACTTGATCGCCATGACTTCACAGCTTTGCTGGGTGCAATCAATTCGAAGCCTAGCTAATTCGAATTTTTGGCCAGTCTGAGGATGCGTAAATGGCACCTTTTCAAGAGTATGAAAATAAAACGGATCGGTCTTTACTTGAAATTGAAGAATTTTAGTTAATTTTTGAACTAAAACAGGATCGGTAATTTTTGCTGTTGCAAAGCTAGTTACAAATCCATCGCGACTCACAATATATCCATCTCGTGAAGCTTCATAGCTAAAGCTAACAGTGCACTTTTTATTTCGACTTAAGTTATTCCAAGCAAATGAGGTTTCTTCAGAACACTCAATTGAAAAAGCTTGCGTTGCATCAGAAAGGCCATAGCGTTTCCGAATAATTTGAAAAGGTTTTTCTTGAATTACTTCTTGTGATTGAAACTCATAATCAATTTTGGAAATTCCTGCTATCAATTTTGCCTGATCATTTGCGGTAAGCTGAATTTGAAATGGGCCACTGGCGTTTGCTAAGCACGTTAAAAACAAAATTGGAAGGGACAAAAATAATTTCATTTTAGACCTCATTATTGAAACATCTTTATATCTCAGAAACTACTCTGGTAAAAGGTACGCTCAAAAGAAAGTGCTCCAACTTTAAAAAGTTGGGAAAAAATTGCCTGTCAAACTCATTGGCAGTTGTTCCAATGCAATTAACTTAAATCAGCCCAAATGATTTAAGTTTCAAGGTTTCCAGTCTTGCTTCGATTTTCTCCACATCCTTTGTATTCAAATAATATTTATAAGCGTAAAATATTATAATTGAGAAAATTAGTATCAAACCTAGATATTTCGGAAGCCCAGCGTCGTCCATGTAATTCAATGTCGGCTTTAGGATTAAAAGATTAATAGGTGTGATGCTAATTACGATATATTTATATGTTTTTGCGTCTTTCTTTTTTTTTGAAAGCAGAGCGCTCATTTCAATTTCTTCATTCTGAGTGAGCATAATTGAGGATTATAACCCAAACAAAGATTTTGGTGGGATTCTTTCGCGTATGCTCTTGAGCAACGGCCTAAGTTGTCAAAACTATTTAGAAAACAACTATAGAAAAAATTCAATCTTTGTTTCGACGGTTTTCGCTCTAGACGAGCCTTAAGCGCCTGAGGTGCCATCATATTCAGTTTTCTGGTATTCGGGTTTGAACGAGATTGGAAATGGCGACTTATTCAGTTTTTGACTGATGCTTCTCTCTCTTGTTGAACACAAAAGGAAAAGTTACTTCTCTATTCCCAGTCACAGGCGAAATATCAGAAAATTTCAGTGCAAGGATTTCTTTGTTCATACATGCAATCATGGCTTCATGTTTGATCGTGGATTTTTCGAGGACAACACTGCTATTAAGAACTTCTCCTTTTGGATTAATTAAAAATCTTGAAAGTAATTTGCCTTCAAGATTCACATCTGTCTTTAAGGCCTCATTGAAACAGGCTGTCAGTTTCGGTTTGGCAGATCTAATGACTGTTCGAACGTCTTTGTGGTACGAAGGGGGTATTGTTTTAGATGCACATCCTGCAAATGCGAGATTTATTAGAATCAAAGTTAAAAATTTCAAGAACCACCCCTGGGATCAATTTGTACCCCGAGTTCGTATCAGATTTTTAGTTTACTCCACAATATGTAAAATTTATCAGGAAGGCTCAATCGGCTTAGAGGGGCTTGCGAGAATTTACTTAGTTGGAGGCATCTGTGATCAGAAAAATTCATTTGGATAAATCAATTGCCCGACTAAATAGAAGGTGTTTAAATACAAAAGGACTATTTAACTGAAACTTTTGAGATCGCAGACTCTGAGTTACAAATAACTTGGAGCTCGCTTTCGGGAATAATTGCTTGCAGCGGGTCAGATCCTTTGAATAGTATTCCAACCAGTACTTTTTCTGATTTCGAGACAGTGAGCGAGTTCACGCCACCTGCCATTTCAATCTGAATCCAATACTCTTTATCATATATCGTTGTTGAATTGGTAATATGGCCTTTTTTGATGGGGACCTTTTCCTCGGGCACGACTGTAGGCTTTTTGACCCAAGTCTGATCGGATATTTTCATCACTCCACATGAGAGTGAATTTTTACTCTGAGCTTGAGGTAGGATGCAGAAAACAATCAAGATTATTTGGGAGAATTTCATTTCACTTTAGTAAATCAATAGCACTTTTGGATGCAAGTCGTATTTTATGGTGTTTCATTAATCCAGTATTTTTTTAACGTTCAATCGGAAAAGCGTATGCTGTCAAAAGAGGGCTGGCGAGAAAATATATCCATCCAGATGCCTTTCATCTTCAAAGAAGGATGCGTAATGCTCGCAATAAAGGTGAGGATTGGCTGTGAGAAACTCTTGTGGTTGCAGGCAAAATTCGTTTGGAAAGTTATAGGTTTGATGATGTTGTTCATTGAAAGCGCAGAGGAAAATTCGACCATGATCGTTTAAAAGTGCATGTATTTTCGACCACAGCTGCTGACTTGGCTTGTAGTGGTTTAGGATGACATTATCGTACTTCTTTAGCTGGCCAAGAAAAGATAAATCATCGAAATCAGCCTGGATCAATTCAATCTTGAGACTCTCCTGCTTTGCTTGGGAGTCTATCTTACCAAGCCCTACATCAGAAATATCAACAGCCGTGACAATAAAACCAAGGCGTGAAAAGTGAACGGCATTCCGACCGTCGCCACATGCAAGATCTAGGAGCGATTTTCCGGGCAATGCTTCGATTTTTTTGAGTAAAAAGGGCTCTGGATCAAGCAAGTGAATACGCTGGGCAAATTTTTGATTCCATTTCTCTTGATCTGACTTCATTTAACTGTACTAGCGCGTTTTGGTCGCCGATGTCCAGAAACTCTCGTTCAATCAGTGGCTGGATCCCAGTTATCGTTGCAACTTTTGATGAACTTGATGACTGACTTCGCGGAAGAGTCGATCGGCTTCATTCATTCGATTACGCAAGGCCATGGGATCTTTCACAAACAACAAGGATTCGAGTGCTTTTTGGTCTTCATTTGGAAAAGTTGTATGAAGATATCTGAGGCCGAAATCGAATCGATAGGGTCGATAAAGAATTCCCATGAGTTCAACGAGTGGCCTCACGACGGCCGTGAAATAGAAACCGAATGCATCGATGGGATGATCACGATCTAATGATTTGAGGACCTCTAATTTATAGATCGGGTAGGCATCTTCAATTTCCTTAAGACGCTGAAGATGCCGAGATCTCAGGCCAACCGGGTCTGCGGGGCGAGGTTTCACAAGGTTTGCCTTGTCAAAATGGACGACCGGATTTCCGTGGCGCTCTGGCTGCATAAATTCATTGAGCACTTCATGCGAAGTTTCCAAAAAAACGGCAACATCTACGAAAAAATGTTTGGGTGCACCCTCTAAAAAATAAACTCTCTGGTAGCATCCTGGCCAAAAGCACCTTGGTTCGGCATACTTGTGGGAAATACTTGAAACGCGGCCAAGTGCCGATTCAATGACGTCAAAAATACTTTCAACGGAATCTTTTCCAACAACAACAAGATCGATATCTGAGTAGGGATCCGTCGTACCGTTGGCAGCGGAACCACCCTCCCAAGCAGCAAGAGTCAGATTATTTGTTTTAAGGCTAGAAATCAGCTCGGCACGAACACACTCTTTAAAATCACTCATTGTGCAAATATAGTGATTAAATTTGTTTTGTCCACCGGTAGCGGACAACGGCACCGAAGTGATTACATCCCTGACCGGTCCAAGACCGTCATCGCAGTTCTTTGACTCCGGTGGCAACAAAACGAAGAGTTTCCTTAGGCTTTGTGACTGCGTCAATTTCTTTCTGAGGACGTTTGGCATCCTGTAGAAGATGTTTTTGTTCCTCAACAGTTTCGATGTGTTTCACATAGCGGCCTTGCAAGGCAACTTCTTTGCCGACAAGTTCTGTCGGCACAAAGAATCCATAATCTTTAAATGTGACTCGAACCTGCTCGGTTTGATTAGTATTTTTCACATTCATCCAACATCCTTTTTTAGGACATACTTCGGCAACAGTTGTTTTGATGATGACATCTTTTTCCGTTATGGCAGGTGCCATTGTTTTTGCTTCTTTTGCATTGAATTGAACTTCGCCATATTCTCCCGAGGTGTTGGGTCGAGGAGGCTGGGTAGTTTGGGCCTTCGGAGATTTTGGCGGCATGGAATTATCTGCAAAAGCAATTGAACAACTGACTGCGATTGTGATTTGAATGAGGTAACTGAGCATGGATACTCCCCTTGAAAATGAGATTATTCAGTAGATTAAACATACAATTTACAAAAGTAAATTGAATTTAATTTCCCAGAATTTTTGGAGTGGTGATCAAGATTGAAGGGGTGAATCGCTAGTGTTTCAATTTGTAGCCCTCATCTCTTTACTGAGTAAAGTGAATGACGACTTGAGCTACAGCAGCAAGAATTGCGAGTACAATTGGAACAGTTGCAACTATCCATATTCCTTTAAATTTGATTTGCATCAGAGTCTCCTTCAGGATCTGTCTTCATCGCACATAATTTTAAAGTTAAGACTACCTATGTATTTAACCCGAAACAATACTTAAATACTCACCTGGCCAATGTCTCCAGCGGAAATTCTCTAGACTGCGGTTGCTTTGCGCCTGCGTGCGGCGTCTCACATGCGGTCGACACGAAAAGCTAAATTTAGAAAATTATTTGGAAATATCCCATACCTTCTCGATTGAGGTTTCATCACTAGAGCCAGATTCTAAAATATAGGAAGCGGAAGTAAAAAGCTTCCCCGACCCAAGACCTCGTAAAAAGAAATTTACGGGTGATGAGTTTCCAAAAGGTATAGTCCAACTATCATACTGATCATAGTATACCCTTGGGATATCAATAAAACCTAGAACCTGAGGCGGTCTTTCATTGCGTTTGCCAAATGAAACGACTTCAAACTCAGACTCTGATTTCTTCCCAGCAATTATCAGTTCCTTATCAGTGATCACAATACCGGAATCCTTCACATGCATTTTGAAAGAATTTGTCCATAATTTCTTTAAATTAAAGTCATAGGCAATTATTTCTCCAGGTGATGAATAGTCACTCCCACCATTCACTACAAAAAAAGTATCATCTCCTTTTGAATAAGCGACGTGATCAGCCGTAATAGCGGAGCTAAGAATGACATCTCCATTTTCATTAATCAATACGGGTTCCTTTTTCCGCATAGCGAGTATTTTTTTTGAATCGCCAAAATCCTGGACCGCAATAATTCTGCCTATCCCTTTTGGCCAATCAATAAAACTTAAGACAGTCTTGGTATTTCCACTTACCGATATAAGAAAATATCTATTGCTGCCATAGGCACCTGCAGTAATCCAATAAACATTTTTTGTAGCATCAAATCCTACAATTTCTCCCAAACGAATCATCTTTGTTTCGCCGAGTTCAGAAATTTCTATTTTATCAATAAGTTTTCCCTCAGATAAATTCCAAAAATAGAGATACGAATCATTAGTTGCAAGAAAAAGATCCCTATCCTCTTGAACGAGTTCTTGATAAGATGACCAACATTTAGCCATTGTTGACCCATCGTTTTCCTCTGTTACTTCTTCGAAAACTGAACTTGCACCATCTTTAGAAACGATTTCAAATCTAGGTCTCCAGCAATAGTCATCACGGAACATCGTCTTTTTTATATATCCCTTTTTCAAAGGGTAAATTTCACGAGTTTTATTCATAACATTATTGACGGAGTAAGAAAGGAGCTTGGGATACTTTAAATCTTTATCTTTTGCTTTCAGTGTCGGGACTTCAACTTTGCAAACAGGTGTTTCAACACCTGCGAAAATGAGAGTTCTGTTTTTAGAATCGGTTATATACAGATGAAATTGTGAGTAGAGTTTATCAGCAAATATCTTTAGAGAAACTTCAGTATTTTCTTTTTTAACTACTTTATTCCCGCTCAAGATTAGACCGTAAAATTCGCCGGATAGTCGTCCAAGTTTAATTTTAAAATCACTAAAGCCAATCTCAGTTTTAATTTCTTTCATCGGCGAATCTCGTCGATAATTAAGACTATAGGTCGCGATGCCTGACTTCACTGCTTTTAAATCAAATTCGATTTTATCATTTTCATTTTGTGTGATGCATTTAATTGATTTTGGAGCGTACTCAGTTCCGAATTCAGCAGCCAGAACAAAATTAGAAAAACACAAAACGAAAACAACAAGAAGTTTTTGGAACATCTCTCCCCCAGGAATTAACTCACTGAATTAAACTAAATTGAAAACTCTAGTTCAAGGTGCGGTGCTCTAGTAGCTAGAAAAAGTTAACAGATTTTTTGAGACTCTATTTTACATCTGCATTACGTGGGCTAAATTTTACTCAGATTTGATCATATTTTATCGGAGATTGGAACTCTTTGTGTGTCTATGGGGGTGTCACACGCTGTTGGCCTGCGAATTGAATTAAATTCCTTCCTGAAGGATATACATAAAGCGATTTTCAGGAGACGAGACAAAGCCGTATTTTGCATAAAGGCCATGGGCATTTGTGGTGGCAAGGAGAAATAATCGGAATTGCTTCAATTCAGGGTGCGACATGATCTGATTCATCAATTGCTTAGAGATTCCTTGGCCTCGAAATTTTTCATCCACCACAACATCGCAAAGATAGGCAAATGTGCATCGATCAGATACGACTCTTGCGAATGCGACTTGTTCATTATTTAAAAAAGCTCCAAAACAAATGGAATTTTCTAGACTCAATTTGATCGTATCTAGTGAGCGTTGACTCGCCCAAGAAGTCTGTTTCAGGAGTTGCTGAACAGAGTCTGGTTGAAACCTTTTGGGACTATAGGAAATTACAATTTGGTTAGTTTGATTCGAATTGCTTTCATCCATATCTCGACCTTAACTTCTAAACCGGAATCGGTCATTAACCAAATATTTGAAGAAATCTATTTTTTGTTTATGCTCTTCCATCTTTCGACAACATCTTGACCCTTGGCTTTGCGAGACTCAAGGTACTTAAACCAGCGTTCTCCAAGTTGAGTAAATTCAATGTAATTACCATCGGGATCATGGGTAGCAGTCATAATTGCAAAACCCGTATTTTTTGGTTGAAATGCAAGTTTATACCCGGCTTGTTCAATTCTCTGTGCAAGAGAATGAACATCAAATGTTGTAAATGCCATTCTGACAGAGCCCACATTTACACTTTGGTCTTCAAAATTATCGGGTGGATGGATGGCGAAGTGCAAATCACCAAGTTCGCAACCGTAATGTTTCTTTAGGTTACCATGTTCTTCAACGGTTAATGGAAGCCCTACGACATCTTTATAGAATTTGGCCAGACGATCAATGTCCTTAGAGATTACAAGTACCGCGCTCAAAAATTCAATTTTTTCCACTTATTACCTCGAAACTTAGTAAATTATTTATAGCTTAATCATGAAATTGAGTCCAGCCCACTGATCAAGGCAAACGGTTTAGCGCACTGTTCGCTAGAAAAAATTAGTTATAGAAAGGGGGGGGGGAGTTTGCGAGAGTTTCCTTGAGGTGCAGTCATCTGTGTTTAGAAATGATCATTCGGATAAATCAACTGACGTATTAAAAAGTGTTGCCTTTATTCAACCGAAATCAATTTGCCGTCGAGATGATCTAACTCATGCTGAGCAATGCGTGCTCGTGATCCGCTCAGAGTGATTATCTTTCGCGTGCCATCAATTTTAGAGAATTCCAATTGTATTGCTTTATAGCGCTTGATGCGATGAAAACCTCTGGTAGAAAGGCAGAACTCAAGTCCCGAATCCATAGCATTTCCAACGGGTGTTATTTTGGGATTAATGTAAACTTCGAATGAATGATTGAAAGGATTGATAAAACTTGATCGAAGCAAAAAAACTCTTACGCTTACGTTCATTTGAGGAGCCGCTATTCCTAAAATACGAAAATGCGAAAACATTTCTTTAGCGAGAACCTCTGTAAGATCTCTTAGATGAGTAGAAGAAAAATACTTATCTTCCAGCAACAATGATTTTTGCTTGAGAATAGAATCACCTTCCGCAGCAAGCAAGGGCTTCCAACTAGGTTCCTGAGCCCAGGAACTGTGACAATTTGCAAACATGAAAAAGGTAACGATTGGCACGAAGGAAAGCAGATTCATCATTCCACTATTGTTTTCTTCTTTATCTTTAAAAATCAATCCTTGATTTAAACCAAATAAATTTACCCCATAGCCCGATATAAAGAGATTGAGGGATCGGGTCACAGCGAAAATTTTTCTTGGGAGGGGTCCTTTGCTGGGTCCAACTGGCGACATAAATCATAGTGATTTTGCTCAAAGTTTTGCCCAACCTAAAATTGTCGCGTTAACATTTTCTTCGGTCGTCGTCACGGGCTCTTTTCGAGGAGTTTTTTTGTAACCTCTAGTTGTGATGGTTAGTGGGATATCGTTTGCGTCTATTTCTCTAGTGTAGATGGAGATATGTCCTCTGTTGACCTACAAAAACAACAAGATATTATCTTTGCATGGTAAACAACTATTCTGTCCGAGAAATGTCCGAAGAAGAGTTTATGCCGCTATTTCGGCTGCACGCGGAATCTGTTTTTGCTCATGACCATTCTTACGATATTAAAGAGGTTCTGACTGATCTAGAAAAGGAAAAATTAAGTGAATTAGGTAAAGACATCGTTATTCCTTACAAGCTGTATCTGGGTCTTTTTGATCCAAAGGGAGATTTTGTCGGTTGGAGTTGGGGACAGCAGGAGAATCGTAGCACGTTTTATATGACAAATTCTGCAGTGCTGGAAAAGCATCGTCGAAAGGGCCTCTACAGCGCCTTACTTCAAAAGGCGGTTCAGATCCTTTCAAATAAGGGTTTTCAGCTTATATACTCAAGGCATAATGCTACAAATAATGCGGTTATTATTCCTAAATTGAAAAATGGATTCATTATTTCTAAAATGGAAATAGATGATAAATTTGGAGTGCTCATTCATCTTCATTTCTATACGAATGATAATCGTAGGAAAATTATGGATTATCGCAGTGGCGAGATGAAGCCAGATCAAAAAATAAAAGAGATTTTTAAAATCACATAAGCTGACCAAACCTTGTCTCTACTACAGCAGTCCTGTTCACTCAAAAAATTCTAAAGAATTATTCCAAGGTTTTTCTTTTGTAGATTGAATTCGAGATTTCCAGTCACCAACGTGAATTTCTAGTTTATGGCCATCTGGATCTAAAAAATAGAGTGAATCTCCTTCGGAAATATTCTCCTTCCAAATTTTCACCTCTGCTTGTTTGAGTTGCTCCGATAAAAAAGAAAAGCTGTTCTTATCCACTGTAAAGGCAAAGTGAGTGTATTCAGGTAAGGCGTCAGTTCTTGTTTTTAGGTCAAGATCCAAACAAAACCACAGATCTCCCGCTAAAAAATAAGCTCCTTTTGAGTGTTTCAATAGCGGTTTAAACCCAAGCAAGTCCCTATAGAATGTAAATGATTTTTCTAGGTCTTTTACTGCGATTGTAATGTGATTTATACCGCTGATCATGTTTTTAATATGATTCTAATTCAGGAAGTTGTCCATAACTCCAATCGGATGGGCGCACTGCTCGATTCAAATGGTACTGGAATCTGCGGGCTTCCAGTTAGTCTTTAAGGTGCCATAACCTCGACTTTGATTCTTTCAGGGTCTTCGAAGTAAACGCCATAAGTATCCGGACCACCAGCATGAGGATGCTTAGCTGGATATAGAATAGTGATGCCGCGATCTTTGAGCTTGGTTGTTAATTCGTCAACGTGCCGAGAGCTGGATGCATGAAAGGCCAAGTGGTTGAGACCTGGGCGACATCGATGAAAGCCATCTTGTAGATACTTATCCTCTGCTTGAACAAAGACGATATAGGATGCGCCCAACTTAAAACTGATCCCACTTTGCCATTTCTGGTGCTGCTTGTATCCTAACTCATTTAGAAACCATCCCCAAAATGCGGCTGATCTTTCTAGTTGGGAGCAGTAAATCTCAACGTGATGGATTTTTCCGGTATGCGAAATGTCTTCTTCTTCTAAATTTTCTTCTTGAATAGGAAGAGAGTTATCCCAAATTTCCTTGGTGAATTGATCAAAAAGTTTTAAAATACGAGGATCAGAATCAATTTTTTGGATAACTTCCTCTGAGTGTGAATCATAAAAACGAATGACTTCGGTTCGGAGCAACGAATTTTCCGAGGCCTTCAGATAAGTAAAATCAACTTCCGCGTGCTCTCGATAAATGGCCTGAACTTGTTCTTGCATTCGAAGATATGCTTCTTCGGAGCCTTTTCTAATTTTGTATTTATAGATTTTCGTTTTGGCCATTTTAGATCCGTTCATCCGTTTTTGCTTTAAATTTTGGAAGCTCGTCTCCTGGATGAAACCAAGAAACCTTTTCTTCAAAGCTCACATGTGAATCTGGCTCCCTATCAAGTTGTCCTGTAAGATTCGCCAGAGTAAAATAGACTTTATTAGGAACTCCGTCATGAAAATACAAAAGATTTGTTCCGCAATTGCTACAGAAGGCCCAGTTCACACCGGGACTTGATTCGTATTTTTTAATAGTATCTTCCCCGCAAACAAATCTAAATTGAGATCTTGCGACTCCTCCCCAGGTAACAAAAGCTGACCCGTGGGATTTTCTGCAGCTCTCGCAATGGCAGTGTGATGCAAACTCAGTGGGAAACTGAATTTCAAACTGAACTGATTTACAGAAACATTCACCCTTTACAGAATTCACTTGATCCTATTCTCCTAGAAATTGGGCGAGAGATGTAATGTCCGTTGCACAATGGCCACCATACAGTGGATGCCAACTGATTTTAAACCCACGCTCGGTCGCTCGTTTTGCCAGATGTTCATTGCCTTCAAAGTTCCCATAGGCATCATAAAGCCCACAGCTTAGGTACATAACTGGGGAATTTTCAGGGTCAGCTTTTTCAATGAGTGCAACAGGAGATGAAGCGTTCCACTCTTCGCCATCGGCAAGATAATCTTTTGAAAGTTGTACAATTCCATAAATGATTTTGGGGTCTGCCCCAGTTCTATCGATGAAACTTTTCAAGTCAGATACACTTGAAAACGGAGATCCCAAATAAACTGCTGGACACAATGATGCGACTTTTTGAAAAAGGTTCCCTTGGGTTAAACCCAAGACCAAAGAATTCAATCCGCCCATTGACTCCCCAAAAACGATGCGCTTGATTGGTTTTTCTAATCGTTGTTCAACTGTGGGAATAACGTTTTGTACGAACACCTCAAGGAGTCCACTTTTCTCTTGTTTACCTTCAGGTACAATGAGCCAGACCGGACCAAAGGAAACTGTGACAACGGTCGGGGGAATGAGTTTATGTTCGGTCCAATACTGCTGCACCATAGCCGTATAGAACGTATCATCATTCCAAGTATTTTCATCAAGATTGCGGCCATGGAGGAGGTAAGCGATGTTTCCATTTGTTTTCCCATCTGCGGGAGTATGAATACAATATTTGTAGGAACGTTCGGGTCCACCGGTAAAACACTCCTTTTTAGATGGCACGTAAGTGACTTTTTGATCACCTCTTGAAGAGGTCAGCTTCGCCCACGCAAAATAGGATAGGAGTACCCCAACTGCCAATACTCCTAGCTTCATTCTAAATTTCATCAATTTTACTCCATTCAGATCTTAAAATTCCAAAAACAATTTGGCTTGCAGGTCTTCCTTGGATCAAAAAGTGATCGCGCAGGAATCCTTCTTTTTTATAGCCAGCCTTTTCTAATACTCGCAAGGAGCCAACATTAGTTTCCGCAACTGATGCCGTCAACTTTCTTAGGTCTGTATTCTGAAATAGCATGGCCGTCCAAAGATTTACCGCATTAGTAGCAAAGCCATTTCCTTGGTGAGCTTGTCCGACAATGTATCCAATTTCTCCATATCCCATCATCAAATTAACTTCAGAGAGAGAAACTGTTCCTACGATCTTTTCCTTATGTTGAATAAACCAACGATAGGTGACTCCTTCGGCCAAATCATCTAAACTTGTAGGTGCTTTCACCAAATTGCTGCGCACTTCTTCAAGAGACAAATTCGTTACGGGATTATATTTTACTGTATTGGATTCATTTCTCCACTGATAAAATAATTCTGCATATTCGGGTTTCGGAGGTAGGAGTTTAGTACTCATATTGCACTTTCTAAATAAGGAGAATTTTTCAGTTTACGATTACCTTCCCACTCTTTGTGATAAGTAATCAATCAATTCTCACTTCAAGCGGAATTCTTGAAGTTAATTCTGATAGATCATAGCGCGATAATTTAAACCTCTCTTGGATGATTTTTAATGGCTTATCCAAGTGGTATCTCCAAACCCTGAATCACTCGCTGGTGTCTGGATTTTTCGGAATTTGGATCACTGATCTTTTCTAAATCCACGTCATAGTCGTAATTCAAATTAAGCTTAAATTCAATGTTTTGGGACTTATTGGTAAGCCAAAAATTTTTTATCTGACGATTGAATTTGTTCTGGACTTTGGTAGATTTTTCTCGGGGAGAGCATCATATATTTTTGATGTGCAAAAAAATAGTTTGAAGTGCAATTCATTTGCTTTCATGCTTTGAATGAAACCCCTGATTGTTAGGATTCACTGGAGAAACTAAATATGAAACTTTCCGTAGTGCAGGGAATAGCCATTCTCTTTTGTTCTGCCGCGACAATCACAGTTGCCAAAGCAGAAACACCACCCGCAAAAAAAGTCGCAGACCCGTCCGCTAGCGACGATAGTAAAATGAAACAGTATTGCCTTAAATATCCAACGTCCGTTGAATGTAAACCCCATCAAGTTAAAGAAACTCTAAAAATTCTTGAACATCAAAGAGAAAAACAGGATGAGAAGGCACTCAAACTTGATGAGTAATATTTCGTATTTATGAAATTTTAACATCAAAACTTCACCGCTCATCGTGGCTACAATGGTTGTCATGGGATGAATACGGCACTTGTCTGATCTTCACTGCTTTTAGGGATAGATCAGACCACCGCGATCATCGAAGGCGGTACCCTTCGCCCATGTGATTTCCCAAATATTTCCTTCAGGATCTTTGAATCCGCCGGATCGACCACCCCACGGCGTATTATTGGCTTCCGTCACTTCTTTGGCTCCAGCGCTTTTTGCAGTTTCAATTGCAGAGTCAACTTGATCGGCCCTTTCGACATTAATCGCAAGCATAACTCCATTGAATGATTTGAAATCCTTTGTTAATCCGCCTTTTTCAAAGTTTTCTTTGGGCCAAAGCGCCAGGATCGCACCACCAGTTTTATATGCGACATAGTAATCATTGCTGCGCTGAGAGCGTGGCCAGCCGAGACGATCGTAGAATGCACTCATTTCTTTTAGGTTTGAAACTGCGAGCGTAACGAGGCTTAGCCTTGCTGGTACTTGACTCATATCGTGATTTTCCATTCTAAGTCTTCTTAGCGACTTCATTGTTAAGGTTTGTGAAATCTGGGGCAAGAGTCTGGCCTAGGGTTCGAATACAGGCTCAATGTCTAAGCTATCAGTCATGCCAGGAGTTGCTCCCAGAACAACAACTTCGTTTTTTGCGATTTGTTTGTGCCAATGGTTTTTGGGTACTACAAAAATACTGCCCTCTGGTACTAGAACTGATGACTTTCCCGTTGACGTGATCATCACAACTTCAACTTGTCCTTTCAATACATGAAGAAACTCATCACCTTTTGAGTGCCTTTCCCAAGGGGATTCGCCTTGCCATTTGCCGATCCACGAAGATCCGCCTTCATATGGAAGCATTTCCCAAAAAGATCCTTTGCGGTCACCGTCAAGAGGTTGACCGTTTTGCGAAGTGAGTGCGTCGGCTAAACTAAATGATTTCATAGAGGATGCTTATATGAAGCCCTTTTGTAGCTGTCCAGGTAAAATGTTCCTAGTTTTTGATTCTACAACTATCAATAAGCCAATTTAAGGAAACCATCTTCTAAGTGACTGCAAATAGCCCTCGTCCAAACCGAGTCCGCTAACATCTGCTATGGGCTCTGATTTCCAAAATTTTCATATCAAATGGATTTGGTTTGAAAGACCGGCATTTTGCAGTGATTGCCATATATTCACTCCCATCATCGATCTGGAAAAATAATTTGGACGACCTCAAAATAAGTGCTAGCGTCAATAGCATGATGAATCAAAACGAAATTTCTAATCTCAAAAGAGCCTTTCAAAAATTGGGATACGCCAACAAGACTTATCTGAGCCGCAATGAAATTTCCAGACTGATCGAGGAGCTCACGCTTGATCGACAGTACGAACTTGCGGACAAGGTTCAAGCCATGGACCCAGCAAGGCTTTTTGATCTTCTGAGATAAGGTAATTTTACTAACTCTTTTCAAAGATGTATTTCTAAGGGACAAATTTAAGTTTAACCTAGGAATATGTCGCCTAGTTTAAGTTGATAAGATTATCAGTTCTGTTCCTAATAAGTCTTCTGAACAGTCATCCAGGAAAGCGGATTTTATTAATTAAATCAAATCGATTTGCTAAAGAAACAACTGGCACAATGAATGAGGTGCCAGCTAGTTTTATAAATCTCAAAAATCAGAACCAATATTTTAAAGCTGCCCCTGCGAGAAAAGCATCTGGTTCACTTCCTGAAGTCAGCAGATATTTCAATTGTGCACCGACTGAAATCATATCATTTGTATGTGTTACAATTGGGAAATCAAATCCAACGAGAGGCCCACTGACCAAATCTGTGCGTCGATTTTCATTGGCGAAGATTGCACCCGCGGCAAGGCCGACATAACTTTTGCTTATGAGTGCGTTCTGACCACCAAAATTGTAGCTCCCCTTAAGAAGAGTGGTGAACCGTTCTAAATCCGGATTCCTTTCATTTCCGGAGTTCTTTGAATAGAGCACCTCGGCGCCAAAAGCATAAGGAATATAGGGCTGCAAACCAACATCTAATCCAAAAAACGAAGAGTTGTCATATTCGTCCCCATCAAAGCTATTCATGCCTCCAAGAATTCCCACGTGTGTTTTGGCCTGAGCTCTATTATTGACCTCTGCTGGCTTCGGAAAGGTGGATTCTCCTGTCGTCGGTTGAGAAAATAAATTCAGGGAAAACAAAAATACACATGTTCCTGTTAAAGCTAACTTTTGAATCTTCACGTATCCACGTCCAATCATACAGAACTCCTCATATTGATTTTGTTTTTATTCGGCTGTAGTGCTGAAGCAATGCAAGTCTTCGACCAATACTTTTCAAGACTCTAGTCACAGGGACAAAAGGGATTGAGGTATTTTTTCTCGGTAAGTTCCAATTTTCATCATCATTATTTCTGAGCGTAATCCAGTCGAGTTCAAAGTGATGGGTCGCTTTTTGCAATCATAGCCGCGATGCAGGCACAAAGCCTTAAAAGGAAGGTCTTTATGATGGATCCAAATAAAGCATTCAAACAATCATCTGGACAATCAAGTGATCGAGATAGCGCGACACAGAAGAAAATGTCACGACCCAATACTCGGCCAGCGATCAGTGACGAACCAAAAATCGATGAACCAGCTGAAATTGAGCCAGGCCAAAAAACAGGGACCGAGGAATATCATTTCGAAGACTCAAAAAAAATGACAGCAGATTCGTCCAGTCAAATACAGATGTTGATGAAAGAGTTTCTGAATTGGCCGTTACGCCCGAGCATATGATGAATTCTGAAATAGATCATAAAACTTTGAATCAAACAATTTAAAGAAGGGAATTGCCCATGTCTTCAATCTCAAAAACTTATCTAATAAGCCTGACTCTTATCAGTTTCTTTTTCGTTCATTCTGGTCAGGCTCAGAACCAAGCACAGAAAAAAAATACGGGGTATAACACCACAGCGGCACCGTCGAAAACCGGTTTAACTCCGATGGATCAGCGCCATGGTTCAGAGCAAGATGAAGAAATGACCCGTAAAATACGTGAACGAATTATGGCAACTCAAGACCTATCGGTTTCGGCGCAAAATGTTAAAATCGTCACACTTGGTAAGAAAGTCAATTTGGCAGGAGAAGTCAGATCCGAAAGAGAGCTCAATCTGTTACTGCAAGCAGCAAGGGCGATTGCCGGAAATAACGTTACTCATGAAATTGCAATACGTAAATAGTTTTTAATCATTTCAACTCAAAACAGGAGATCTCCAATGACCCAAAGTAAAATTGTTCGAAAATCAGTTTTTGGAATATTATCAACCCACACTGAACTTGAACACGCAATCAGTGAGCTGAAGGCCCGTGGTTTTAATCGAGACGACATTTCTGTTGTTATGCCCAAAGGAGACTATGCCCAAGATATGACTGTCAAAAACGAAACAAAGGCACCAGAGGGCGCTTCGATTGGGGCAACGAGTGGGCTTGTTTTGGGTGGCACTTTTGGTTGGCTGGTAGGAGCCGGTCTTTTAGCAATCTCTGGTCTTGGTCCACTGGTTGCAGCAGGTCCTCTATTGGCAGCACTTGCAGGAGCGAGTGTTGTGGGCACTCTCGGTGGTATTGGTGGTGCGCTGGTCGGTATGGGAATTCCAGAATATGAGGCACAAAGATATGAATCGGCGCTTAAGAACGGTGGGACTCTGATTTCAATTCACACTGACGGTGAAATACAGGAAGAAAAAGCCAAATCAATCCTAAAGAGTTTTGGAGCGAAGGACATTTCTTCATCGCGAGATAAAGACTCAGATCATCGTCCACGAACAATGGTCAGCGAGTCAGTGACCCAAACGACTTATCCTCTTTAAAAATAGGAGGAGTTAGCACAATCTTTTTCTTCGATCGAGATGAGTCTGTGATAGCTATCAGTTATATCTTTAAGAGCCTCATTCAATTTCAATGCGGCCCGCATTCTTTTTTTGATGACCTAGGTAAAACGCCGACTTTAATCTTTGAGTTATGAAACTCACATTTAAATCGGCATCTATTCTTTGTTGTGTATCTATTTCGTTTTGTGGTGTTCTTTCTCAGGCGGCTGAAAAGGACATCCGGGATGTGATGTTAAGTTCGGCCAAAGAAAAGGATCCAGATTTCCCGGATTCCAAATCTTCTAAGCTGACGAACTTTTCATATGTCTGCAAACTCCGAACAGGGGAAAAGATCGTTCACGTGGTCAATCACAGACAAGTTTTAACGGGTATGCCAGCGCCAAGGGGTGCTCGATTTATAAGTCTCTTCGATGGGCGCGGGAAATTCCTCAGCAAATATCGATATGATCAGGGCGAGCCGCTTTGGTGTGAGAAAGACCAAATTTACCTTTTCGGAGGATATCAGGGGCCACTGCAAGGAAATTGTGTTCCATCCTGTAATGTCATGAAGGTTGATTCCAAAGGAGGCGCTAGTTTGCTCCACGAAAAGGCTTACGGTAGTTCGGGTGGTATTTTAGACGAGTAACCCCAGGTGGCCATCTTTTGCTGAATATCAGGCTGCGTTGTTACTCTCACTCTGTCCGCAATTGCCATTTGAGTTTTAGGAGTTTTGCTGGTTTCCCGCGTTTGAATTTCTCAATGTGGGGACCTAAGTAAACTGTCCTTTTATTCCTAAGATCCACAAGATAAGGTTCTTGATAGCTCCCTGAAATCGAATAGAGGATCCGCCAGTGAATTTGATTGAGAAAAAAACTCTGAGATACTATTCGAGTCTTCGACTTCATCGATGACAAAAGATTTATCTCAGCAACTTTATTCATTTCGGGATCTGTTGATTCGACGAATATAAACCAAATTCCAGATTTTACTAAGAGTCGATTGATGAGAGCTTTCTTTAGAACCTCTCGTAAAATCAGAAGTCCAATTGCAGCGAGTATTATCCCAAGGACGGCAGCTCCAATGATTCCAATTGGTAATAAAATCATGAATCCAACAAAATGAAAAAACATAGGATCAGCGGGGATGAACTCTAGGTGAGATAGCACGAGTCCTGTGATATACAGGCCAAGAATGATTTTAGCCATTTGAATTGCTATCGGCCGAAATTTTCTCACATGGATCTCTTGGTTAAAAATGGGGACTTGCTGACCCGAATCACTCGTACTTGAATTGCAAAGCCCTCTTCAATTGATTTATAGATCATCATTGCAGGGGAGTGGCCCGAACAAAGACCATTTTGACTTCATAAAATATCCGCCGTTGGTCCCGGTGTCGAGTCCTGGGATGAGGTATGGGCCGGCTAGTTTTTCGGCAACGAGATCTCCCACATTCCAGTGGGTTTCTAAGGGTCTCATTGTGGCATCGCTAAAATTCCATTTGAATTGTGTGCAAATAAATTTTCCAAAGCGTTTTGCGATCATTGGTCGATCTAAGCGTCTTTGAACAAGTTCCAGGTTTTTCTTGAATTGTGGTAAATTAAAATTGTTTATTTCTCTCCAGGACATGGCAAGGAAACTTTGGCCATTGATGCTGGCTACGAGTTGATTTTGAATAGCTGTTGTAAACTCAGCTTTAGCCTTTGGGTAGCCAAAATAAGATCCTCCGCCGACGGCGATATTGGAATCAGCATAGGCCTGATAGAAATACCAATAAACCTTTTTGGTGCCGGGTCTTTTCACATCATGAATAGCAAAGGCCAATTCGTGATAGGATCCAAAGGTATATGTCTTATCTTGCAACAAATGAATTGCAAAATCGTTTTGCTCGACGATCATGAATGTCACAGGGTGTGTTCCCGGGACATGGTCGGGCATCTGG
>JACCDR010619743.1_pt1 | contig 27897 bp, 27 predicted proteins | sample 7446431 | NCBI WGS metagenome assembly JACCDR01 (sample SAMN15323443, study PRJNA562643) | freshwater metagenome | isolation source: river surface water | place: USA:Blue River Watershed | collected 2017-08-17 | reverse complement strand
CCACCGTCTCGTCTCGCGCCACTGCCGGTCCCACGGGTTCCCCCCCGACCTGCGCCTGCACCGGCACCGGCGCCTGCTCCGGCACCAGCACCAGCACCTGTGTGCCCGCCGGCTTCGCATGGCGGCGATGCTTGGCAACGTGCCTTCGCCACCGCAACGGCAACGGCTACAGCCAACGTCTCTGTCAGCGTGACCAGCTCGGCATCGTCCTCGGGGTCATCGGTGTTCACCGCAGGCAGTGGCTCGGCAACCAACACCGCTCAGCTCAGCAACCCGCAAGGCATTCAGAATCTGACCACGCGTTTTGACAGCGCCATGGGTCGGTTGAATGACCTGATCACCAAGTTTGGTGGCAGCACGGGCGCCGGCAGTACCGGTGGCGCAGGTGGTGCAACCGGCGGTTCAGCTGGTCAAATTGACGTGAAGGCCTTGCAGCAGCAGCTGGTGACGTTGGTGAATGGTCTGCAACAAGTGTTGACCAAGGTGGCCACGCAGATGGGTGGCGGTGCTGGCGGTGCTGGCGGTGCTGGCGGTGCTGGCGGCGCGGGCGGCACTGGCGGCACGGCCGGTACCGGTGGCACGAGCGGCACTGGTGGCGCGAGCGGCACCGGCGGCACGAGCGGCACTGGTGGCACCAGCGGAACTGGCAGCACTGGCGGCGCAAGCAGCGCCGACATCAAGGCCACCATTCAGCAACTGGAGCAGATCATTCGTCTGCTTGAAAAGCTGATCACCGCGCTTGAGAAGATGTTGAGCGGTGGTGGTTCCGGCGGCGGCGGTACAGCCGGTGCTGGTGGCAAGGCAGGCGGCGAAGCCAGCCTGGAAGACCTGTGCAAGATGCTCAACCAGATGTTCGGCGGCCAGTCTGGCGGCAGCACTTCTGCCCCGACCACGGGCGGCATGCACCCCGCACCTTCGTCGGGCAGCCGTCACGTCTGATCACATTTGATCAGGTCAGACACTGCTAGAAGTGATCAGGCACCCAGCCGGGGCTGATCTGTTTGGGCGGGCACACAACCTCAGGGTTGTGTGCCCCCTTTTGGTTTTTGTGAACGTCGTGAACTAAAGCACATGCTGACAAGTATCCTGGAGTTAAATGGTTTTAGAAGCGATCTATTGCAATTTGGGCATTGCGCACGGATTTTGATGAATTTGCTGCCTGAAGCGGGCATGAATCACAGACGAGGCCCTGCTTAGGGGGCTGCGCAGCTCAATCGGCGCCGATAAAGTGACTGGGATTGGCAAACGTTGTTGTAGCTTCTCGTGGTCAAGATGCACTTTATGTTTCCGCGTTTCCGTTGTACCCGCTTCATTGCCGTGCTCTTGGCAACGCTGTGGGCGGTGCCATGGGTGCAGGCTGCGTCCATGACATTGCCCAACGTGCAATGGAATGTGGGTTACCAAAACCGCCCTCTAAATGAAGTATTGGCCGAAGTCTTGACACCCACGGGTTATGCCATCCAGATTTCGCCGCAAGTCAACGGCACGGTGTCCGGGCGTCTGAAAGGCAGCCTGGCGAATGTCCTTGATACCTTGGTGCGCACCTTCGGCCTTACCCTGTACTTTGAACGCGGCATGTTGTACGTCTACACCGCAGCTGAATCGCGCAGCCAAATGGTGAGGTTGGAACGTGCGTCTTTCGAAAGTGTGCAGGCCTCGCTCAGGGAGCTTGGTTTGCAAGACCGACTCTCTGACCTGCGCTTTGACCCCCGTAATCGCACGCTGATGGTCACCGGGCCCCCGCGTTGGGTGGAGGTGGTGACAACGGTGGCGTTGTCCGCAGACGATGTCAGCAGCTCATCGCAGGCCGCAGAGTTGCGTGTTTTCCCTTTGCGGCATGCGCGCGCAGGTGATCGCACCGTGGGCTCGGGCAGTTCAGAAACCGTGTTGCCCGGTGTCGTGACCTTGCTGCAACAGTTGTATGGTTTGGCAGACCAAAACCGTCCGGGCACCAGAAATGCGTCGGCTGCAGCCCGATCCGGGCGCGAAACAGCGACCAACCTGTACAAGCAGTTCCTCAGTACCACCGGCAAGTTGCCGTCACAGGGCCGCAGCACTGAGGTGCAAGACTCCGGTAGCGATCCGCTGTCAGCGCGCGTGGTGAGCAACCCAGACAACCGGCCGAGTTCGCAATCGGTGCTGCCCCAGGTTCAGGCCGACGCGCGCACGAACTCGGTCTTGATCCGCGACTTTCCGCAACGCATGGCCAGTCATGAAGCGGTGATCCGGCAACTCGATGTCCCCACGCGAATGATCGAAATCGAGGCGGCGATTATTGAAGTCAACTCCGAAATGTTCGAAAGCCTGGGCATCGATTGGCGGCTGTCGACAAGACGCCTGGATGTGCAAAGTGGCAGCTCAGGGGCGCTGTTGCGCCGTTCGGGTGGCAACCTGGGCGCTGATGTTGATGTGCGTGCCAACGTCAACACCCAAGCGCCCAATGGCATTGTGGCGGTGATGGCCGCCGGCAGCCTGATCAACCAGGTGCTGGCTCGGGTCAATGCACTGGAAGACAGCGGTCGCGGCCGTGTGCTTTCAAAACCAAAAATTGTCACGCCCGAAAACATGGAAGCCGTGATCGAGAGCACCGCCACCTATTACGTGCGGCTGCAGGGTAATCTCGAAGTTTCTCTGGCCAACGTGACGGTTGGCACGATGCTCAAGGTGTTCCCCAGCGTCGAAGGCAACCAGTCCTCTCCGTCCATCAAGCTGGCCCTGAAGATTGAAGATGGCTCGCTGAGTTCCACGCTGGTAGATAGCCTGCCCGTGGTGCAGCGCAACGTTGTCACCACAGAGGCTGTGGTGGCCGTGGGGCAGACGCTGCTGGTGGGCGGCATGACGGTGGAGCGTGATTCCGACACCTTGAGCGGTGTGCCGGGTCTGCGCCGCTTGCCGCTGGTGGGCAAGCTGTTTGAAACCGAAGGCACGAGACGTGAACGCATGGAACGCATCTTTTTGCTCACGCCCCGTATTGTGGAAGTGGCGCCATGACGCCACTTCGGACTGCCTGCGTCACGCGGCCTGTGCAGGCCCGTCGCCGTTGGTTCCGTGCGTCGTTGCGTGTCACTGCCCAATGAGCGCCACATGAACACCAGCGCCGCAGCGTTGCCCTTGGGCCGGCCGCTGAACCAGCGTTCGGCGCTGGATCGGGCGAGCCACAGCTTGAAGATCGTGCGCGGCATCCACGCTGGCGCCACGATCCCATTGCCTGCAGGCACCAGCGTGGTCGGAAGCGCGCCCGACTGCGACATTTTGCTGGCCGACCCCGGCGTTGCGCCGCATCACTTGGAAATCGTGCTCGAAGGCATGGTTGTTTCTGCGCGGCGCATTGACGACGCCGAAGTTCGTGTTAAAGACCGCCCGGTTATCGGTCAGCGTGTGATCTTGCACGTCGGCTCGGTGGTGGAGCTGGGCGACTGCGCGTTTCGTGTGAATTGGGAAGACAAGGCCGAGCAAACAAATGACTTCTCGGGCCGCCCACAGAACAGCCGTACGCCACTGGTGGCTTGGTTGGTGATTGGCGCCCTGGGTTTGCTGTTGCTTGCGCTGGGCTGGGAGTTCTGGCAAAGCCAGCGCGGTGTGGATGCCTCGGGATCGGCCAAGACTGCAAGTACAGCATCACCTGGGCAACCGTTTGAACAAGCCATCGAGGCGCTGAATGCCAAAAACTTGAAGCTCGAACGCGTGCGCCCCGATGCGTACAGGCTGAGCGGCTTTGTCGACAACCAAGACCAAGCCCGCGCGGTGGCGCTGATCACACGCCAGGCGGCCGGTTTGCGGGTGGAATCGCATTTTCTGGTGGGCACGCAGGTGGCGGATTGGATTCGCGACTCGATCGCCAGTCCACAGCTCAGCGTGAAGTACATCGGCGACGGCAAGGTCAGCATCGAAGGCGAGGTGCAGGGCGATGCCTTCCGTACCAGGCTGGTCCAGGTGCACCAGCAGTTCGCACGCTTGGTGCAGATTCAGGACAAAACACGGCCTTCCGAAAAGCGACCGGAGCCGCCACCGCCCGCAGCACGGCCCAAACCGGCTGAAACACTGGAAGTGGTGCCGGGCGCCATCGGATCCGATGGAAAGCCCATTTTTACGGTCAGCGACGGCCGCCAGAGGTATTTCGAAGGTGCTACTTTGCCCGACGGGCGAATCATTCAATCGGTAAGGGCCAACGGCATTGTGATGCGCATGCCAGATGGCGCGCTGCAAGAGGTGCGGCCGTGAGTACCAATCGCCCACTTGAAGGGGCAAAATTCACACCGATCCCCCCCAAGCAAGTGATTCCGAAACCACCAGATTTGACCATACTAGATGAAATTGAAGGCAAGCTCTGGATCGGTTATCAGCGGCTACTTTCAAACCGTACTTCCGGCGAGGCAATTCGTTCGAAGCGATCGCTGGGAGAAGTAGTTCAAATCACCTTTTCTGTCATTAAAGAGATTCGTGCGGAGGCCATGCGCAAAAACTTGGCAGGCCGTCCACCGATAGGGATGTAACGCCCCTCAAAGCGTTGCGATTTTATTATATTGGAGTGAAACCATGGATCCCACGACTTCCGGCGCCCTGAGCCAAGCCACGACAGCAGCCGACAACACCCAGGCCATCTCGGCCCAGTTGCTGGCTCTGCAGAACAAGATGACCGTGACTTCGATGATTTTCCAGTCGGGCTCTAAGGCCGAAGAGAACGCCAAGCAGATGGCTGAAAAGGCCTACAAGTAAAACAGTCGCCATAATTTTTTGGCGAAATTGCCGGCGCAAGGTTCTACCTTGGGGTGCCCCTTTCAACCCTCTGTTGGGCCTTGTGCCGGCATGTTTCAAACAAAATGACAACCTCCACAGACTCCATACTTGACGAAATCGGCTTGCTTTGCGCCGAGGTCGCGGAGATCGTGGCAGAAACGGGGGCATTCGAGCAGGCAGACTTGATTCTCAATGCCCTAGAAGACGCGGGTGTATTCACCGCAGAAAAAGCCGCTTTGGGGCGCATGTACATGCGCATGCTGGGCAAAAAAACCGACTTGGCGCTGGCCCATGGCGAGCAAGCCTATTCGGAAGACCCCAGCCTGCACAAGGTGGCCTATTTGCTGGGCCAGCTGCACGAGCTTGCTGAGCAGCCCGAGACGGCGCGTGTCTGGTACCAGCGTTCGCTGCAGGCCGACGCCAGCGCCGATTGGCGCGCCCATGCGCAGGAGCAACACAGCAGACTGGCGCAGCGGCGCCAGGGGGCTCTGCGCGCGATGGACGTCACCACCGCGTCCATGCGGGGCTGATTTTGCCGCTTATCACCATTGTTTTGAGAAGTTCAATTGCTGAGACAACACCATGACCGAAACAGCCGCATTGTCTAACCTCGCTGGCGTCGACATGGCGCAGGATTTGGCGCTGCACCAAAAACCCTTGCAGCAACCCGCCGACACGGGGCTCGCAGGGCAAGGCAGCTACTCGAACGGTTTTGCGCCGGCCAGCGCAGAGCCTTCTGCCCAACTGTCTATCACGCGTGCTGCTTACGCCGAAACCTCGGCCACTGGCGGCACTTCGGCCGAGCGTTTGTTGGCCAAGTTGGACAGCATGGACCGGCAATTTGTCAAAAGCATGACGTCGATGCCCGACGTGAATGCCGCTGACGCCGGCACACCCGAAGGCTTGATGAAGCTGTCGGGTGAACTGCTGCGTCACCAGGCGTCACTAACCCGTGCATCAATTGGAATTTCCATGGTTTCGGCTGGAACCACCAGCTTTCGGGATGGCGCTAAGCAGGTTTTGACGCAACAATAAAGCGTATCGGGCGCTTTGGCCCGTCCCCTTCGAAACAGCAGGGACACGATGGCTATTGCCCTTGATCACGCCGTTGAATTGGCTTTAAACACCGCACCGCGGTTTGTCTCGCGCGGGCGGGTTGTTTCCGTTTCGGGCCAAGTGTTACGAGTAACCGGCATTACCCCTCAAGTTGGGGAGGTGTGCAAAATTCTCAGTGTGGGGGCGTCAGAGCCCTTGCTGGCTGAAGTCATTGGTTTTGACCGGCAAGACATCCTTTTGATGCCTTACCGCCCGGTAAGTGGGTTGGCGCCCAACGCAGAGGTTTTGCCCACCGGTAGACGCCCGGAATTCAATTTCAGCCGTGCGCTGCTGGGGCGCGTCGTGGATGGTTTGGGAGACCCCATCGACGGCAAAGGTGCCATCGTCGGCAGCCCGCGCAGCATTGCCAACCAGCCGCCAGACCCCATGCGTCGGCGTCGCATCGCGCGGCCCATGGTCACCGGTATCACGGCCATCGATGGCATCACGACGATAGGCGCAGGCCAACGGTTGGGCATCTTTGCGCCGGCAGGGGTGGGCAAGTCCACGCTGTTGGGTATGGTGGCTCGGCAGGCCAGCAGCGACGTCAACGTCATTGCGTTGATCGGCGAGCGTGGACGCGAAGTTTCGGAATTCTTATCAGAAAGCCTGGGCGAAGCAGGGCTGGCGCGCAGTGTGGTGGTGGTCGCCACATCCGACCGTTGTGCTGCCGAGCGTCTGTGTGCGGCCTATCTGGCCACGGCCATTGCCGAAGGCTTTCGCGACCAAGGAGCCGAGGTCTTGCTGATGATGGACAGCCTGACGCGTTACGCACGTGCACACCGTGAGGTGGGCTTGGCTGCCGGCGAGCCGCCAACGCGGCGGGGTTACCCGCCGTCGTTTTTTGCCGATCTGCCCCGTCTGTTGGAACGTGGCGGCCAAGGCGAGGTTGGTGGCATCACAGCGCTGTACACGGTGCTCGTGGAAGGTGATAGCGAAACCGATCCCGTGGCGGAAGAAGCCCGTTCGATTTTGGATGGTCACATCACCTTGAGCCGCAAACTGGCGCAGGAAGGTTGGTACCCGGCCATTGATGTGCTGGACAGCGTGAGCCGTGTGATGCCGCTGATCACCGATCGCGGTCATCGTGACGCGGCCACCAAGCTGCGTTCGCTGTTGTCCAAGTTTCAAGAGGTGCAGTTGCTGCTGCAGATTGGCGAGTTTCGTCCCGGCGGCGACCCGCTTGCCGACGAGGCGGTGCACAAACAGGCACGCATCCGCCAATTGTTGGTGCAAGACAGCCACACGGGGTGCAGTTACCCCGAGAGTCTGCGGCGTCTGCAAGAGTTGATGTACGGACACTGAATGGCGATGAGTCACCCATCATGACCCAAGTCAACCGGCAGTCCGAGTTGAAGTCGCTGCGCAGTGTGCGAGAGCATCGCGTGCGCATTCGACAGGCCGCCCTGGCTGCTCAGGAGCAAGCACTGCAAGCGGCGATGGCCTTGCAAAGGCAGTGCGAGCAAGCGGTAGAGCAGGCGGTGCAAGAGCATGCCCAGTACGAGCGTGATGTGTTTGACCGCATGGTGTTGGAACCGCAGGCACAGGGTTCATTGCGCGATGCCATGGTGCGCTTGAAGGCCTTGGGCATGAGGATTGAACAAAGCCGTCAGTTGGTCGTTCATGCCCAGCGAAACACGGCCGCCTGCGCTGAGCGCCACGCCGTGGCCCGCGCGCAGCTTAATGAAGCGGCGCGGGCTGAGCTGAAAGTGGCGGAGTTGATCGAACAGTTGCAAGTCATCGATGCTCGCGACGCCGAGCGGCGCCAGGAGGATGCGGCATGAAGGAAGTCACATGAACGCGCCTACCCGCCTGAATTTTGAGCCGCTAAGGATTCCGGTGCCGTCGCCTGCTCAGCCGCAGCCCGTGCCTCCCAATGACTGGCAGCCGCTGAGTGCAAACCACCTGGTGGGCATGCGCCTGGCACCTGCGCAACTGCCGGTTATCGAGGCGGTGTACGCCGGCTTGGGCCCAGCCGATGTCATGCTGCAAAACCAGCATTACCGGTTGGAGTGGGTGTGCCCACCGGCCAACTCCCGGGCACCGTTGCTGGCCAAGCTGTTGACGCGGGCCGGCAATTTCCATTTGGCATTGGACCTGCAGGGCCTGTTTCCGTTTTGGCCGGCCGAAGGCTATCCGATCACCAAGGAATTGTTGGCGGTGCACCTGATGGAAGAGTTTGCGCCAGTGTTGAACTGGCTGCAGTACACCTTTGACACCGTCGTCACCGGCTTGCAACTCAGTGCCAGCCAAGTGCCTGTGCGGCCGGTGCTCAGTCTGGCGGTGCTCGGCGGTAACCCGCACACCCAGGGCTGGGCGCATGTGTTGGACCTGCCCACCGGCTTGGACCTTCGGCGCTTGGGCGAGCGCCCCTTCCCGCGCGCCAGCCGTGAACCCTGGCAAGCCTCACTTTTGCTGCGGCTGGAGTTTTGCTTGGGTCACACGAACATCAGCGTAGCCGAGTTGCGCACCCTGGAAACGGGCGACATCTTGTGCATCGACCATTGGCTCTCCAATGCGGACAAATTGCGCTTGCAAGGCACTTTGGAGGGCGCATCCACTCCATGTATGGTGTTGTGGGCCGATGAACGGATAGCTACAGTTTCTAATGTCTTTTTTCAAGGCTCTCCCATGCATGGCGACGAATCCCACTTTGAAGGTGCTCCCCAACACCAGGTTGACGACCTGGAGGTCACGATTGCCTTCAATCTGGGCGAACGTCACATCAAGCTCGGTGAATTGCAAGCGCTGCGGCCCGGTTATGTGTTTGCGCTGAGCAGTACATTGAACAGAACCACGATTCGAATTGCCGTCAATGGCACCACCATAGGCGCCGGCCAATTGGTTGCCGTGGGCGAGCGATTGGGGGTACGTGTGACGCGCTTGTCCGGACCCTTGCCCAACAACGAGTGAAGCAACCGGTGAGGGGCCCAGGTTGCGGTCGGGCTGACCCCTTGAAGTTGCAGCGGGGCCGTTTGCGTCCCGTTATCGCGCGCGTTGAGCCCTCATGCAAAGGCACAGTTGTCCCATGTACCCACCGTCGAGTTCCGCGCGATGAACAGTTTTCCGGATCCGCTGTTTGGTCTGGCGCTGATCTTTTCGATCACGGCGTTGCCCTTCTTGGCCGTGATTGCCACTTCTTACACCAAGATTGTGGTCGTGCTGGGTTTGTTGCGCAACGCCATTGGCGTGCAGCAGCTGCCACCCAACATGGTCATCAACGCCATTGCCCTCATCCTGTCGGCGTTCATCATGTCGCCAGTGATCGTGCAGTCCACGGCCCAGCTCGAGCGATCAGGCTTGTATGACCGGCCCTCGGTGCGTTTGACCGATCTGCGTGCCGCTGTGACCGACGCCAGCCCCCCGTTCAAGGCGTTTTTGGTCAAACACACCTCGCCGCGCGAGCGTGCCAATTTCAAGCGCGCGGCGCAACGGCTGTGGCCGGCCGAGCAGTCAGCAGAACTGAAAGACGACGACTTCACGGTGTTGCTGCCGGCTTTTTTGGCCACCGAATTGACGCGTGCCTTTCAGATCGGTTTTCTGTTTTACCTGGCGTTTGTCGTGGTCGACCTGGTCGTGGCCAACGTCTTGCTGGCCATGGGCATGCAAATGCTCTCGCCGGTGACGATTTCAGTGCCGTTCAAGCTGCTGCTTTTTGTAGTGCTGGACGGCTGGAGTCTGGTCTTCCAGACCTTGTTGCTCAGTTACCGGTGAGTCCCGCATGAAAGGTTCTACATACAGTGCGCAGCCCGCCAAAGAGGGCATGTGGTCGCTGCTGACACGGCAAAGCGATGTGCTGCTGACGCTGCTGGTGGTCTGCGTCGTCGTGATGATGGTCTTGCCGCTGCCGCTGTTCATCATCGACACCTTGCTGGCCGTCAACCTCATCATCAGTGTGATGCTGCTGCTGGCCACCATCTATGTGCCGCACGCGCTGAGCCTGTCGACGTTTCCTTCGCTGCTGTTGTTCACAACGCTGTTTCGCCTGTCACTGAACATCGCGTCGACCAAGCAGATCTTGCTTAACGCCAACGGCGGCCACATCATCGAAACCTTCGGCAAGCTGGTGGTGGGCGGCAATGTGGTCGTGGGCCTGGTGGTGTTCATCATCATCGCCATCGTGCAGTTTGTCGTCATCGCCAAGGGCTCGGAACGGGTGGCTGAGGTCGGCGCGCGTTTCACTCTGGATGCGTTGCCGGGCAAACAAATGGCCATCGACGCCGAGTTGCGCAACGGCCACATCACCGCGGCCGAAGCCAAACAGCGCCGCCGTCTGCTGGAACAGGAAAGCCAACTGCACGGCGGCATGGACGGCGCGATGAAGTTTGTCAAGGGCGACGCGATCGCGGGCCTTGTGATTTCACTGGTCAACATCGTTGCGGGCATTGCCATTGGCGCCGCGATGAAGGGCATGACACTGGCCGATGCGGCCAGCCGGTACACCATCTTGACCGTGGGCGATGGCTTGGTGTCGCAAATTCCGTCGCTGTTTGTTTCCATCGCTGCCGGCATCTTGATCACCCGTGTCAGCAACGACAACGAAAGCTCCAACCTCGGCCACGAGATCACCCAACAGCTGGGCTCGCAGCCCAAGGTGCTGCTGCTGGCAGCGGTGATGGCAGGGCTTTTCATGCTGGTGCCGGGCTTTCCGAAGCTGCAGTTTGCCGTGGTCGGCGGCGTGTTGTTGGGCCTGTGGTTCCTGGTCACCAGCGGGCGCAAGAAGGTGCTGGAATCGGACGGCCGCATCGTCAATGCACTGGCCCGCGAAGGCAGTTTCACCCCGCAGCCGCTGCTGTCGCTGGGTGACCCCGGCTTGGCCTACCCGGTGCAGATTCGGCTGTCGCGTTCGCTGCAGGGCCTGGTCGACGCACGCGCCTTTGACGCTGAACTGTCTGCAGCGCGCTTGCGGCTGCGCCAGGAACTGGGCATGCCGTTCCCGGGTTTGCGCTTGGTTTATGACGACGAGCCGGACAACGACGGCTACATCATCGACGTGTTTGACGTACCGGTGCACCGCGGCGTGCTGACGCTGCCGCAGGACGCGCCTGCCGGGCAAAGCGCCACGCAAGCCTTGGTGCGCCAGGCCGAGGCCTCCATGCGCCTGCAAGCGGCGCAGCTGTTTGGCTTCAGCGACATGCAGGCGCTGCTGCGCAACTGTGAAACCATGTTCCCCGAAGTGGTGGAAGAAGCGCTGAAGGTGGCGCCGCTGCAAAAGCTGACCGAGCTTTGCAAACGCCTGTTGGAAGAGGGTGTGTCATTGCGCAACCTGCGCGGAATACTTGAAGCTGTGGCCAACTGGGCGCCGAAGGAGAAAGACCCGCTGCTGTTGACCGAGTACGTGCGCACCGAACTGTCGCGGCAGATCAGCTTCCAGAACACGCAGGGCACCGGCCAACTGGCGGCGATTTTGCTGGACCCGCAGGTTGAAAACACCGTGCGCCAGGGCATCCAGCACACCTCTGTGGGCAGTTTTGTATCGCTGGCCCCTGAACATGTCAGTGCCATCGTGCGACGCGTGGCGATGCTGCAGCAAGGCTATGGCGGCTCGCCGCCGGCAGTGTTGTTGGTGTCGATGGACATTCGGCGCTATGTGCGCAAGGTGATCGAAACGGCGTTCCCCTTGATGATGGTGATGTCGTTTCAGGAAGTCGCTCCTGGCGTAACGATTCAGCCCTTGGGTCGCGTAGAGGGCCTGGAATGAACGTACAGCAGTTGTTGGAGTTTACGCAGCAGGGTTTGCTGCTGGCGCTGATGCTGGCCTTGCCCTGCGTTTTGGTGGCCGCCGTGGTCGGTTTTTTGATTTCAGTCTTTCAGGCGGTCACGCAAATGCAGGACCAGAGCCTGTCTTTGGCCGTAAAGCTGATCGCTGTGTTTGCCACGCTCTTGGTGGCCTCGGGCTGGATGGGCACCCGTTTGTTTGCCTTTGCCAAGCTTCTGTTTTCGGCCGCTGGCGCGCCCAACTAGCCCGCAGCGCGAGTGCAGCCATGGACTTCGGCTTTCTGATCACCTTGGTGGCCTGGCTGGGCGTGGTCACGATGCGCATAGCCGTGGCCTTCATCATATTGCCGATGTTCTCGCCAACACTGCTGACCGGTACCGCGCGCGCGATGATCGTCGCTATCTTGGCCCTGGTGCCTGTGGGCGTGGCGCCTCTGGATGAGTTTTCAGTCAATTCCCCGCTCGTCGTGGCAGGGCTTTTGGCACGCGAGGCTTTTGTCGGGCTGCTGCTGGGCTTCCTCTTTGGGTTGCCGATCTGGGTGATTCAAAACGTCGGCGCGCTGATCGACTTGATGACTGGCAGCTCCAGCGCCAACGTCTTTGACCCTTTGAGCGGGCACGAGGGTGGTCCGTTGGGCAACACCCTGCACCACCTGTTCATCGCGCTGTTCATGGCGCTGGGCGGCTTCACGCTCATCGCCGAGGCGCTTTACGACTCTTTCCGCGTGTGGCCGATGGGCGCGGCATTGCCAAATTTTGACGCGCTGTTCCAGCTTTTCTGGATTCAAAAGGCCGAGACGATGTTCGGTGCCTCGCTGCAGTTGGTGGCGCCAGTGGCCATCGCGCTTTTGGCGGTAGATGTGTCGCTGGGGCTGGTCAACCGTGTTGCGCCGCAATTCAATGTGTTTGATATCTCTCCGGCCATCAAGGGCGCTATTGCGCTCTTGATGCTGTACCTGGTGTTTGCGTTTTTCGCCGAGCAGGTGCTGACGTCCATCAGGCAGTCGGTCAGCCTGCCTTCCTTGTACGAGGCCTTGGGGCGGCGATGAGCGAAAAGAACCAAAAGCCCACACCGCAGCGCTTGCGCGATGCGCGCAAGAAAGGCGACGTGCCGCGCAGCTCGGAACTGACCCGGGCTTTCGTTTTGGTGGGCTGTCTCATTTGGCTCGGTTTTGGCATGGCCGGCCTGATGCAAAGCCTGATGGTGATGCTGAAGTCGGCCATCAGCAACCCGGACTTGCTGGCGCTTCCCAGCCCACAGGCCGCGTTGGCGCTGTTGCAACCGCACTTGCTGGGCCTGTTCCTGCCGCCGTTGGTGCTGGTAATTGTTTTTTCTTTGTTGGGCGACTTTCTGCAGGTTCGTGGTGTCTTCAGCCTGGAGCCACTGCTGCCCAAACTGGACAACCTGAACCCGGCGCAAGGTTTCGAACGCATCTTTGCGCTGCGCACGTTGGTGCACCTGGGCTTCAGCCTGTTGATGATCGTGCTCATTCTGTTCAGCGCTGTGGTGCTGATCAAGCTTGCGCTGCACGACCTGGCTTCACTGACACAGCGGCCCAGTTGGCACGCGGCCAGTGTTGCGGCCTGGCTGCTCTTCAAGCTGCTGGCCGTTAGCGCTTTGGTACACCTTTTGGTCGCTGTGATGGACGTGATGTACCAGCAGTTCGACTACCTGCAGCGCCAGCGCATGTCCATTGACGAACTGCGGCGCGAACACAAAGAGAACGAGGGCGACCCGCACATGCGAGCCCGCCGCCGCGCCATCGCGCGCAGCCCCGATTGAGCCGTGAAGCCGTTGCCTTCACCCACCCCCTTTTTTTTACCTTGATGGAGTTCACCACATGAAGTTGAAGCGGCTGTTATTGATGTGCTGCCTGGCGGCTTTGCTGTCCGGCTGTGGTGTGCGGCTGTTTGGCAGCCTGTCCGAAACCGAAGCCAACGAGGTGGTGGCCGCACTCAGTGCTGCGGGCATCTCGGCGTCCAAAGAAGTGGTTGACGACAAGCGCTGGGCGGTGGATGTGTCGCAGGCCGAGCTGCCCAACGCATTGGCCACGCTGCGCCAGCAAGGCCTGCCGCGCGAGCGTTTTGGCAACCTGGGCGATCTGTTCAAGAAAGAGGGCTTGATGTCCACGCCCACTGAAGAACGGGTGCGTTACCTGCACGGCATGTCGCAGCAACTGTCAGAGACCATCAGCTTGCTTGACGGTGTGCTCACTGCGCGCGTGCACATCGTCATTCCGGCGGCCGACCCGCTGTCCGACAAGGTCAAACCTTCATCGGCTTCGGTGTTTGTCAAACACCGCAACGATGTCAACCTTGAACTGATCGCACCGGCCATCCGTACGCTGGTGTTGCGCAGTGTGGAGGGGCTGAACTACGAAAACATATCGGTCAGTTTTTTCCCTGCCGAAGTGGCGCCGCGACCCGACCCGATGCGCATGCTCAACGTGTTTGGTGTGGATGTGCCGGCCAAGTCGTTGGACACCCTGCGCACAGCGGTGCTGGCGCCCAGCTTGCTGCTGCTGATCTTGCTGCTGCTGGTGCTGCTGCGCTACCGGCGCCAGCTGGCTGACGACTGGGTGTCGGTGCAACTGTGGTTCAAGCGCGCGTTCAGCCGCCCGATGCGCTCGGGTCAAGACCCTTCAGGCCGTTGATTTCGCGCCCAACCATCAACCCCAAGCATCTGGAACACCGCCGTGCAACTGCTCAATCTTGACGCCGTGCTGCGTGGCCTGGGGGCCGAGCCGCCGCCATCGAGCACACCCGATATCGCTGCGCTCTTCAACGAGTTTGTTCACGACCCCGCCAGCTACTGTGACCCCAGTTGGTTGCCCTTGTCGCTGGTGATGTTGCGTACGGGTCGCCCCTTGCAGTCGGAGCTGGCCAAAAAGGCGATGTCGAGCTGGCTCATACGCGAGGCCGGCGGCACCGGCAATCAACCCTTTGGTCTGGATGAACCGGTTCAGCGGGCGGCCTTGTTGCCCAATGCGCTGCTTGAAACGGTGATCCAGATCATGGGGCTGCTGAGCTTCGGCCAACCGCTGCGCCACCTGCTGGACCGTCAACGCGCCGCCCGTGTGCAGACGCTGTTTGGGCGTGACACCTACATGCATGCGCTTCGGCTGTGCGAGTTTTTTCCCAAGCAAAACGACATGTCGTTGCTGCTGGAGCACCGTGAAGACCTGCTGCGTGAAGGCCTGCGCCACTGCGGTTTCATGGCCCTGCGCTGGACCTTGGGGGGCCAGGACCAAGAACTGGCAGCGCGCCTGAGTTTGAAGTTCGACAAAGCGCTCAGCGCACCCTCAGCCGCCGCCGGGCAGCTGCGCCTGTTGCCCACCGGCGCCGGCAAGGTGCGTGAGCATCTCATTCCTTTGGTCAAGGCACTGGACCCCTCATGGGACTTTCTTTTCTGATTGACGGTGAGCAGCTGAAGGTCTTGAGCGACCGCAAGGTCATCAAGAAAAGCGATTACGGCGCGGCTGTTAACGCCAAAGTGGTTCTGGACGCGGCGCAGGCTGAGTCCCAGCGCTTGATAGAAGATGCTGCCGCCGAAGTGGTGCGGCGGCGTGAACAGGGCTACAGGGACGGTTGGCAACAGGCGCAAGACAGACTGTCTGAGGAATTGATCCGTATTGCTGCGCGCCAAGCGCTGGCGCTGCAGCGGCAACGCGCGCGCATGGCGCGCACCGCGCTGGCGGTGGCGCGCCAACTCGTTGATTCGTTGGATGCCACGCTGTTGTTTGACCAGGCTCTGCGCAAGGTGTCTGAGCATGTGCGCGCCGAACGTTTTCTCAGCGTGCGCGTGGCACCGTCTGACGTGACCGCAGCCACCGAAGCCGTGCACAGGCTGATGGTGCGTTGCGCCAGCCCGCGTTTTGTTGACGTTATGGCCGACCCCAGTTTGGCGCCTCTGAGCTGCGTCGTCGAAAGCGACATGGGCTTGGTAGACGCCAGCTTGGACAGCTTTTTGCAGCGGCTTGAACAGGCCTTGCACGAACTTTATGTCGCACCCGAGCGCAGTGCCGCGGGGACCAGCCCAGCTGCTGACGCCGGCACCAACGCGACGGCAGGCGCCGACAGTGACAACGGCCAGCCTTGAGTTAAGCGTCCTTGTTCGGTTTGCTTTTGCCCTCTCTGGTCGCCTTTTTCAACCCCATAACGTGCGTGTTACATGCGCCGCATCCTGTGTTGGAGGTTTTGATGGTTACTCTGGACAATGATGTTTCGGCGGTTGCAGCGCAGCCGCTAACCGCTGAAGTGTTGGCTTGGTTGGCCGACCAACGCCAACTGCAGCGGGCCGAAGCTGACATCGTGGCCGACATGGTGAAGTCGGGCTGGCGGCTGCAGGTGGCGCAGCAGGCCGTGTATGGTGGCGCCGGTCCTTTTGTGGGCCTGCCCCCGGGTGTGGCGGCCAGCCCGCAAGCAGGCCCCCCGGGCGGGCCTGCGCAGCAGCTGCCGGGGCCCCGGCCCGCATTGCAGCTCGGTCAGAACGGGGTCGAAATCGATGGCCACCGCTTCAAGGTGCTGCTGTCGATGGCTTCACCCGAAGTGGCGATGTTCGAAGGGTTTTTGTCGCCTGAGGAATGCCAGGGATTGATGGAGCTCTCACGTGAACGCTTGGACCGCTCGCAGATCGTCAGCAGTGACGGTGGCCAGCTCGTGGTGGACACAGCGCGCACCAGCGACGGCATGTTTTTTAACCGTGGTGAATCGGCGCTGGTGCAGCGCATTGAAGCGCGCATAGCCACGCTGCTGAACTGGCCGGTCAGTCACGGCGAAGGGCTGCAGGTACTGCGTTACCGACCGGGCGCTGAGTACCGTGCACACTACGACTATTTCGACCCCACCTTGCCCGCTTCGCATGCCGTGTTGGCCCGTGGCGGGCAGCGTGTGGGCACTTTGCTGATGTATCTGGCGGCGCCGCCGCGCGGTGGTGCCACGATCTTCCCCGACGCCGGGCTGGACGTGGCGCCCGTGGCCGGCAATGCGCTGTTTTTCGGCTACCCGCAGCCCCACCCCTCCAGCCGCACGCTGCATGGCGGTGCGCCCGTGATCGAAGGCGAAAAATGGGTCGCAACCAAATGGCTGCGAGAGCGCGAGTATTGAGCTGAAGCGCCTGCCTGATCGGCATGATGGGTGGCTTGCCACCCCGCGTGATAACCCGCTAACGGGTACAAATGGTTTGCGCCTTGGGCGGCTGGACAGGGGTGTAATGTCCCGTTTGCCCAGGCGCATGGGCAATCTGTTTTCCTCAGCCCTGAAAAGCCAGCCCGGCGCGCCGTAAGAACGGATTCACGTTCTCGGCAAAACCACTTGCAAAGCGGGCCAGTTCGCTGCGCGCCAGCGTGTCGTAAAGCGCATCGTTGGGCTGTCCGCGTACACCCTGCACCGTCTGGTGGCGCCGGGCCAGCAAAGCCATGGCTTGCTCGATGAGCTGGGCTCCGTCGGCGTCGGGTTGGTGCTCGCACAGCTCGGCCATCAAGGCTATCGGTTGGCCCAAATCCAATGCCGTACCGATGGCCGGGTAGAGCAGGTGCGACCCGCGTTCACTGAAGGCTTTCTGCGTCATCGTCCACCGGTTTAAGCGCATGGCTGCCGGGCAGTGCGGTGTGCTGCTGTGCGCCAGATGCAAGCAGCCTTGACGAACCATCGCGTCGCGCATCAAGGTCATGAACCAGGGCCAGCTCATGCTGCCACCCAGGGTGTCATACAACTCACCGATGCTCACCGGGCCCTGCGCCAAACGCTGCAGCCACTGTGTGCAGGCGGCCCTCGGCAGACCCCAGTCCTGTACGAACATGCGCTCTGCCAGGTGGTTTTCCATGAACAGCATGACCGGTGTTTCGCGCATGACCCGCTGGCGCTCTTCAGCGGTGGAGGGCTGGGGATCACGCACAAAAACATCGGCGCGGAACTGTGTGTTCAAGGCATAACCGATCAGCGTTTCGCGCCACACCGGGTCTTGCGCAGCGGCCACCTGCTCCAACAGCGACGGTGTCAGGCCCAAGTCGGCCAGAGAAAAGCGCCAGTGGGCGGGGCCGGCGTACACGAGCCCGCAGCCTTGCATGGCACGGGCCACGGCACCAAAAGGCAGCACCGCCCACTGCGGATGTGCAAATTCATGCGCCACATAGTTGCCGCCGAAGCGCGCCACCTGCTTGGTACGTTCCAGTGTATGGGGGTGGGCTTGGAAAAAGCCCGCACCGGCGTCGGCCAGGGCCAACGCATGGGTCATCGCTGATTGCGCTGCGGTCGCGCCGGACTCGGCTGCGTTTTGCCGCAGGTGTTCCATCACCAGTTGCTGCACGGCCACGGTGCCGGCGCCGCCCGGCATGGCGTTGTAGCTGATGTAGACCATGCCGCCGGGTTTGACGATGCCGCGCAGGATGTCTGCCAGCAGCGCGCGGTTGTCGTCGTCTATCCAGCTGTACACGCCGTGCAGCACCACATAGTCCATGTCGGCAAAGTCACCCAGCCGCTCCAGCATGCTGCGAAAGCTGGTGATCTCGAAAGTGGCGTTGACCAGCCCGATGTCGCGCGACAACTTCTGCGCGGCTTCGATATGCTCGGCCATCATGTCGACGCCAAAAAACTGCGCCTGCGGGTACAGCGCCGCCAGCACACACACGCCGTAACCCTGGCCGCAACCCAGCTCAAGGTAGCGGAACTGTGCGGGCGGATGGGTCAGCACACCGCCGGCCAGCGCGGCAAAGCGCAGTTGCAGCGGTGCGTATTCGCTGCGGTAGGTGGGCACGTACGACGACTGGGCGTTATAGCCCTCGATGAAAGTGGGGTTCATGGGGTGAGAAAAAGGCAGGTGATGGGGGCCTCAGCGCATGCGCAGCCAGGCCACGCGCTGGTTGCTGTCGGCCTCGCGCCGATACTGCAGCTCAAACAGCTTGGCTTCGTCCAGCAGTTGTTGCCAGCTGCGCCGGCCGTAGCGCTGCGGGTTTTCGTCAGGGTAGTGCTCACCCAGCCAGCTGCGGATGGCCTGCAACGAAGCCCAGCCGTCGACCGCCAGCGTTTCCAGTGCATGGCGCAGTGCCTGCACGACGGTGGAATTCTGCCAGTCGACCGCAGGTGGTTCGGCGGGCTGCTCCGTGCTGATCTGGCCGGACTTCAATTTTTCGATCAAGCTTTGCGCGGCCTGCACACGTGCCTTGACCATGCTCTGCGCCCATTCGTGCAGCCCCTGCAAATGTTGGTCCACCCGCGCATGGCATTGCGTCAGGTGTTCGATGGCCGCGCTGCAGCCTTCGTCGGTGGTGAAGTCATATTGGTCGATCAGGTTGTGTACCAGTTCATTGCGCATGTCCACCAGTTCGTTGATCGCGTCTTTGGTGGCCTGGCGCTGCGCTTCGGTCAAGTCCATCGACACCTGCAGGCTGATGTAGATTTTGTCGCTGCCGCGCGGTGCGTCTTTGGGCAGAGGTATATCGGCATCATGGTCGCCCGACATAAAGCGCGATTCAAAAAGTTCGCGCGTCAGGTGGCCCAGGGTCTTGCCGGCCAGGCGCCGGGCGCGGCGCGCTTGCTGGGCTTCGATGGCGTCCAGATCGCCCGAAATGTTCTGCTGCGCCAGCAGCACCTTCAGCAGCCGTTCGTACTGCTGCAGCCGAAGCACGCAACCCCCCAGCAGGCGCAGGGTTTGGGTGGGCAAAGGCCGGGTATCGTACATCTCGAACATCTGGGGATGATCTCACCGTCCACGTGGGCTTTCAACTCCAGCCGGCCCCTTGTCGTGACGCCCAACCTCAAGGTCTTGCCTGACTTGACCGACAAAGTCCCTAGCAGCCGAGGTCGGCCCGACCCGTGTTTACGCTCATTGGGCATGCGGCGGCTGGGCTGCCGCAAGCTTTGAGACAGGGTCATCCACACATCCCCATGCGCAATTTCCTGCAATGCCCACGCCTGAAGCCTCTCGGTGCCACGCTGGGTGCGGTCCTGTCGCTGCTGGCTCCGGTGGCTTGTGCTCAATCGGTGGAGGCTGTTCGGCAAGCGGCGCTTTCTGCGTTGCAGTTTCATCCCGATCTGCAACAGCGTGCACGCGTCTTGCTGGATTCGCGCAACAAGCCCACGCCGACTGCCGCCGCCACGCTGCCGGCCAGTGGTGACGTTCGCGTCCCCGGCAAACCGGACGCTGCGCCGTGGTGGAGCCGCGCCCCTGTGACGCAGGGTGCCGGGGTTCAGACCAGCCCTGGGGCTGCGGCCAGGGCGTCCGTGGCGCAGTTGCTGTGGACGGGGCCGCGTCTCAGTGACGTGGGCAACAGTCCGACAGCCGATCCCGCACTGGCGTGGATTGAACTTCTCGATGCCAGTGAGCGCGTGGTGATGGAGGCGGCACGCGCGGTGTACGAACAGCACCGCCACGCCCGGCTGCTGGCGTTGGCCGAAGAGCACCTGCGCCAGGTGGGCATTGCGGTGGCGCAACTGGAAGCGCGCGTGGCCTCTGGTGTCGTCAGTGAATTGGAGCTGGACCAAGCGCGAACCCGGCTGTGGCAGGCGCAACGAAACGTGCAGGCGCAAACCGCCGCTTTTCGCGACGCTGCAGTGCTTTATGAGCGGACGGTGGGGCGTGCGCCGCCCCCGGCGTCGACGGCACAGTCGGGCACGCTGGAGTCGCTGCGAGAAAACTTGCCGCGCAGCGCCGAGTTGATGTTGGGCACCGCGTTGGCCAAGAGCCTTGCTGTTGCCGTCATTGACGAAGAAATGCGTGCTGCGCGTGCCGAGCAAGCTTGGCAACGCTCGGGGTTGGAGCAGCGGCTGGACAGACGTGCGCCACTGGCCGCCAGTGACCGGCGTTCACAGGCTGCGGCGCAGCGTGTAGAGAAGCCCGCTGTCGTTACCGAGCAGCCGCGCTTGGTGCAGCCCAGCCTGCGTTTGACCCAAGCGCAGGAGCTCGGCGACCGGGCCTGCCGAGGGCTGCGCCAAAACGCGGTCACCATGCTGGCTGAAGTGGCCAATCTGAACCGTCAGTTGGCCCAGTTGTCCCAGCATTCGGCGCTGATCGAACGCAACATGGCGGCCCTTGCCCAGCCGTCGGGTGTGCGGCGGCGCGACATGCAGGACGTGCTGAACACCTACGACGAGGCCTACGCGGCGCGGCGCGCGGTGACGCAGGCCATTTACGACCGCGCCACCGCCCATGCCCGAGCTTGGGCAGCGATGGGCCTGCTGGCCACGCAACTGGGGCTGGCGCGCGACGCGTCCGCAGGGGGCATGCAACGCGCCACCAGCAGCGACGACCTGGCCCAGCGTTGTCAGGGCCGCAGTCTTGAACGTGGCGGTGTCGTTGCGTCTGCACCCGTGCCAAGGCCAGCCGCCATACCCCCCTTGGCCACCGCACCCCGTGTAGCCCCTGCAAGCCCGTTGGCACTGGATGACCCAAAAGGCCTGCAGATACAGCGTGTGCCTGCGCCGGCGACAGTACCGGCCATACCGGCCCTACCGGCCTTAACGGCAGCTCCGGCAGCGCCGGCAGCGCCGGCAGCACCTCCGGCCACCGTGGTGCAGGTGGCACCGGCTCTACAGGCCGCACCCGTTTTGCAGTCCGCAGCCGCTCCGCAGGCCGCACCCGCCGTGCAAAGGCCACCCAGCCTGGCCCCGGTGCCCGCCGATTTCCCTGCTGACCGCTTGCTCGACGCCTGGGTCAAAGCCCACCGCACCCGCAACGTCGCTGCCTTGGCCGCGTTGTATGCGCCTGACTTCAGCGGCAGCGAGCGCAGCCATCGGTTGTGGCTGGCCAAGCTGCGGGGTGATCTGTCGGGGCTGTTGCCGCTGAAGTTTGAGGTTGACAACATCGAGCTGCAAGCCGTGGGAGCGGGTGCCGTCCAAGTGCGTTTGCGCCAGATTCAAACCCGCGGCAATGCCATGGAGGTGAGCGAGCGCAGCTTGGTCTACCAATTGGTGGCCGGGCGCTGGCAAATTGTCCAGGACGAGCTTTTGTAGCGGCTCCAGCGCGTCAGAGCGCAAGTCGTGCGCTCAAGGCCCGGCCGGTTCAGCCCATCACCGGTGCGTCCAGCGTATCGGCTGCAGCGGCAGCGGTGAACCTGGCCATGGCGTTTGAACCTGCAAGTGGCAGTGGACCCCTGTTCTGCGCAGCACCAGCCGCATGCAGAAGGGCCCCAGCACCCACGGTGGCGTGCTTCTCCCCGCAGCCCTGGGGCCTCAGCGTTGCCTCGCCAGTGCCGCCAGCGCCAGGTGGCCCTGGCTGTCGCTTTTCCAGTGCACCGTATCGCAGCCCGCTCGGGCGCGTCCCACTGCCGACCCTGGCGTGACGCTGCCGCCACCTCTCACAAGTTTTTTCACAAATGTGCGAATTGCACAGTTAGAATGCGGTCCAGCAGCGGGCCATCCCGGCCGGCAGCAGCGCAACACGGAGCGTGCAACCATGGCATCAGCAAAAGGCAAACAGTGGCGGGTGGTTCTCGCCGCTTTCTTCTTCAACGTCAGCCTGCTCGCGGCCTGCGGCGGCGGGGGCGACAGCGCCCCTGTGGCGGCGGCGCAGCCCACGCCGGCAGCGGGCGGTTCCACCGGGGGTGGTGCCACCATCCTGTCCGACACCTACAGCCAGGGCGCCATCAGCGGCTTTGGCAGCATCGTGGTCGGCGGTGTGCGTTACGACGACACTGGCGCCAGCATCGCTGACGAAGACGGCAACAGCAGCAGCCGCAGTGCCTTGAAGCTGGGCATGACGGTGCAGGTCGAGGCCGGCGCCGTCACGCGCAACAGCGCGGGCAACAGGGCCGTGGCCCGCCGCATCCGCTATGGCAGCGAGATCATCGGCCCGGTGGGCAGCATCAACACCAGTGCCAACACCTTGCAGGTGCTGGGGCAGACCGTCACGGTCACCTCGGCCACGGTGTTTGACGACAGCCTGTTGGGCGGCTTTGCCGCGCTCACCACCGGCACGGTGATCGAGGTGCATGGCATCCGCGACACCACCACCGGCACCACGGTGGCCACGCGCATCGAGCCCGAGGCCGCCGCCACGCGCTATCGCCTGCGCGGCACCGTGTCGGCACTGGACACCACGGCCCAGACCTTCAAGATCGGCAGCGAGACAGTGAACTACGCCAGCGCCGTGCCGGCCCCCACGGGCCTGGCCGATGGCCAGACCGTGCGTGTGCTGCTGCAGACCACACCCAGCGCCGGTGCCTGGGTGGCCACGGCGGTGAGCAACGGCGCCCGCCTGCCCGAGGGCACGGTGCGCGAAGCGCACATCGAAGGCGTGATCACGGCCTACACCTCCAGCACCGCCTTCACCGTCAACGGGCTGCTGGTCGATGCCAGCAGCGCCAGCTTCCCTGACGGCACCACCGGCGTGGTGCTGGGTGCCCGCGTGGAAGTGCAGGGCAGCGTGGCCAACGGCAAGCTGGTGGCCACCCAGGTGGAAATCGAAGACCGCCGCGACGCCGGCCGCCGCGAGATGGAACTGCACGGCGCCATCAGCAGCATCAACACCACGGACAAGACCTTCGTTTTGCGCGGTGTCACGGTGTGGTACGGCGGCAGCGTCACCTACAAGGACATCACCGAAGCCGGCCTCGCAGTGGGCGCGACGGTGGAGGTCAAGGGCACCCTGACCGCCGACCGCACGCGGCTGCAGGCGCGCAAGATCGGGCTGGAAAGCGCTTCCAGCAGTTCGTCCACCACGGGCTGAAGCCGCAGTGCACCCTGGCCTGTTGCCCACGGGCGTGGCTTGCGGTGCAGTGCGGTGCAAAACGCAAGGCTGAACCGCAGCCCTGGCGGCGGCTACAGTGTGGCCGCCGCCTTCTGTCATGGACAGCAACAACCCCCCATCCACCGACCCGCCCCACGATGCAGCGCCCAGCGTGGTGTCGGCGTTGCAGGACGCCGTCGCCGGCTTGCTGGCGTCGGTGGCTGAACTGGCGGTGGCACGGGGTCTGCCTTTTGATGCCGTGGAAGAAGCCCTGAAGATGGCTTTTGTGCAAGCCGCCTCGCGCGCCCACCCGGGCCTGGCCGAACACCGCAAGGTCAGCCGCGTCAGCACCACCACCGGCATCAACCGGCGCGAGGTGACGCGGCTCACCCAATTGGCGGCGCAACGGCAGCAGGCCGGCCAGGCCCCTGGCGCGGCCCGCGCTGCGCCCTCGCTGGCCAGCGAGGTGTTCACGCATTGGCGCTCGCAGCCCGCTTACCTGGGCGCCGACGGCCGCCCGCTGGTGCTGCCGCGACTGGGCCCGGCGCCCAGCTTTGAGGCGCTGGCCCAGGGCGTGACCCGCGACGTGCACCCGCGCAGCCTGCTCGACGAACTGTGCCGGCTGGAACTGGCCCGCTGGGACACCACCACCGACACCGTGCAGCAAGTGCCCGAGCCCTTTGTGCCCAAGGGCGACCAGGTGCGCCTGTTGGGCTTTTTGGGCGACAACGTGGGCGACCATCTGCGCGCCGCAGTGGCCAACGTGCTGGGCGACAGCAGCTTGCACTTTGAACAAGCGGTGTTTGCCGACGGCCTGAGCGCCCAGGCCATTGCTGCGATGCGGCCGGCCATCGCCGCGCAGTGGCAGGCGCTGCTGCAGGCCCTGGTGCCGGCGCTGCAAGCCCAGGTGCAGGCGGGTGAGCAAATGCAACCCGCGCCCACCGGCCGCCTGCGCGTGGGCCTGTACAGCTACCACGAGGGCGGCAGTGCGGCCCCTGGCCCGGGCGGGGGCCGCACCGACACCGGCCCCAAGCTGCCGCGACGGGTGCCCGGCCCGCGGCGCGGTGTGCCCAGCCCACAACCGGCTGCACCCCACAGCGGTGATGGCGAGCCGACCGACTGAGCCTTCATATCTTCAGCCCATTCCCACCCCATCTTCTTGCAGGCCCTTTGACATGAGCGCACCCTTTTTCTCTTTCGCGATGCGTGGCCTGCCGCCCCAGCCCTGGTGGCGCGCCTGCGCCGTGGTGGTGGCCAGCGCGGCGCTGCTGTGGGGCTGTGGCGGCGGTGTGGGCAGCGGTGGCACCGGCGGTTTTGCCGACGCCGGGGGGTTCGCCTCGGGCCCCATCACCGGTTTTGGTTCGGTGATCGTCAACGATGTGCGCTTTGACGACAGCACCGCCACCATCACCGACGCCGACGGCAGCGGTCGCGGCCGCGACCAGCTGCGCCTGGGCATGACGGTGGAGGTGGAAAGCGGCACCATCACCACCAACGCTGCAGGCGTGGCCACGGCGGTGGCCAGCCGCATCAGGCTGCAAAGTGAACTGCGCGGCCCGGTGACGGCGGTGCAGACGGCCGCCAGCACCTTCAGCATGCTGGGCCAGGTGGTGGTGGTGGACAGCACGACGCTGTTTGACGACGACCTGCCCCGCGGCCTGGCCAGCCTGACCGGGCCCGGTGCACCGGCGCAGGTGGAGGTGTACGCCGTGTATGACGCCAGCACCGGCCGCTACCGTGCCTTGCGTGTGGATGACGCCAGTGCGGGCGCGCCCCTGCGCTTGCGCGGCCAGGTGCAGCAGCTTGATGCGGCCTCGCAAACGGTGCGCATAGGCGGCGCCAACTACGCGCTGACCGCAAGCTCGCAGCCGCCCAGCGGCCTGGCGGTGGGCCAGATCGTCAGCCTGCAGTTGCAGCCCGCAGCCGCCGGCAGCGTGCTGCAGGTCAGAAGCTGGGGCAGCACGGTGCAGGCGGTGGCAGACACCGAACTGGTGAAACTGCGCGGTGTGGTCACCACCTACAGCAGCCGCAGCAGTTTCAGCGTTGATGGCCGTACCGTGGACGCCAGTGGCGCCAGCTTCAGCCCCACGGGCGCGGCCATCGGCCTGGGCGCGCGGCTGGAGGTCGAAGGGCCGGTCAGGAGCGGTGTTGTGCGCGCCGCCAAGGTGTCGGTGAAGAGCGAGAGTGAGGACTTTGACAAGGGCTTCGAGATCAGCGGCGCCATCACCGCCGTCACCCCCACCGCGGTGCCCGGCCAGCCGCTCATCGTGGTGCGCGGCCAGACCATCAGCACCAGCCGCAGCGACCTGCGCTACGACAACGGCAACGCCAATGCATTGACGGTGGGCCGCATGGTCGAGGTGCGGGGCCTGCTGTCAGCCGACCGTCGCACCGTGGAAGCCACACGCATCAAGTTCTGAGGGGGTGAAGGGTAGGGGAGGGGAGGCGGGCCTGGCCGCTCGGCGCCAGAGGGCTGAACCGCCATTCAGGCGATGTCAGCCACGTGCACGCCAAAGTGGCCGCGCTGGCGGTCGGCGAAAAAGTGCTCCAGCGTCTGGCGCACGGTTCTGAAGGCCAGCTGGTCCCAGGGAATCTCGTCTTGCCTGAACAGGCGCGCCTCCATGGTCTCGGGGCCGGGGGCCAGTGTGGTGTTGTGCATGCGCGCGGTGTAGAACAGGTGCACTTGGCCCACGCGCGCCACATTCAGCACCGTGAACAGTTGCAGCAGTTCCACCTGCGCGCCGGCTTCTTCCACGGTTTCGCGCAGCGCACCTTCGGCCACGCTTTCGCCCAGTTCCATGAAGCCGGCCGGCAGTGTCCACAGGCCGCGGCGCGGCTCTATGTTGCGTTTGCACAGCAGCACCTGGTCACCCCAGAAGGGCACGGTGCCCACCACGTTCAGCGGGTTTTCGTAGTGGATTTCACCGCAGGCGGTGCAGGTGGCACGCTCGCGGTTGTCGTCGGGCGGCACCCGGTATTCGGTGCGCGCGCCGCAGACCCTGCAGTGCTGAATGCGGCGGGTTGCAAACATCAGCCGCAGTGTAGCGGGCTGCCGTGCAAGGGCTAAGCACGGGCCAGGCCGGGGGCTAAGCCGGGGGGTAACCGGCCTCGGTGAGCTGGGCCACCACCGTGTCGCGCGGCAGTTGTGTCTGTACACGCACCAGGTGCTGGGCCAGGTCGGTGGTGACCTGGGCCTGGGCGTCACGCGCCTGCACGGCTTCGGTGATGGCACGCACGCAGTGGCCGCAGGACATGGCGGGGACTTTGAATTCGAGCATGGTGGGGGCGGTGGGTTGGCTTGGACCAGTTGGTAGGTGGGGTCCGCGTGTCTGAGAGCGCCCCCAGGCGGCGTTGCCGCCGCCCCCCGAGGGGGATGAGCAAAGTAACCAAGTGACATTTGCTCATGAGTGAGTGCGGCCCGGCAGATTTACATGCCCGCATAGTTGGGCCCGCCACCCCCTTCGGGCGTGACCCAGACGATGTTCTGCGTTGGGTCCTTGATGTCGCAGGTTTTGCAGTGCACACAGTTCTGCGCGTTGATCTGCAGGCGTTGTTCGCCCGCGCCGTCGGCCACAAATTCGTACACACCGGCGGGGCAGTAGCGGCTTTCAGGGCCGGCGTAGCGGGCCAGGTTGATGGCCACCGGCACGCGGGTGTCTTTCAGCGTCAGGTGCGCGGGCTGGTTTTCTTCGTGGTTGGTGTTGCTGACAAACACCGAGCTCAGGCGGTCGAAGGTGAGTTTGCCGTCGGGCTTGGGGTAGGTGATGGGTTCACACTGCGAAGCAGCATGCATGCGGCCGTGGTCGGCCGCGTGGCGGTGCACGGTCCAGGGGGGGCTCTTGATGCCCAGTTTGGGCAGCAGCCATTGTTCGATGCCGGTCATCACGGTGCCCACAGTGTTGCCCTGTTTGAACCACTGCTTGAAGTTGCGCGTCTGGTGCAGTTCTTCATGCAGCCAGCTTTGCTCGAAGGCTTGTGGGTAAGCGCCCAGCTCGTCGTGGCTGCGCCCGGCTTTCAGTGCCGCTGCAGCGGCTTCGGCGGCCAGCATGCCGGTTTTGATGGCGGCATGGCTGCCCTTGATGCGGGCGGCGTTCAGCGTGCCGGCCTCACAACCCACCAGCGCACCGCCCGGAAACACCAGCTTGGGCAGGCTCAGCAGGCCACCCGCAGTGATGGCACGCGCGCCGTAGCTGACACGCTTGCCACCTTCCAGGTGCGCGCGGATGGCGGGGTGCGTCTTCCAGCGCTGCATCTCTTCAAAAGGGCTGATCCACGGGTTTTGGTAGTCCAGCCCGGTGACAAAACCCAGCGTCACCAGGTTGCCTTGCAGGTGGTACAAAAAGCCGCCACCGTAGGTGTGGGCGTCCATCGGCCAGCCGGCGGTGTGCACCACCAGGCCGGGTTTGGCGTTGGCCGCAGGCACTTCCCACAGTTCTTTCACACCCAGCGCGTAACTCTGCGGGTCGCGGCCGGCGTCGAGCTTGTAATGCGCAATCAGCTGCTTGCCCAGGTGGCCACGGGCGCCCTCGGCAAAGATGGTGTACTTGCCGCGCAGTTCCATGCCCAGCTGAAATCCGCCGTGCGGTGGGCCGTCTTTGCCCACGCCCAGGTTGCCGGTGGCCACGCCCACCACGGCGCCTTGTTCGCCGTACAGCACTTCAGCGGCGGCAAAGCCGGGGAAGATT
>JACCDR010631336.1_pt1 | contig 27899 bp, 24 predicted proteins | sample 7446431 | NCBI WGS metagenome assembly JACCDR01 (sample SAMN15323443, study PRJNA562643) | freshwater metagenome | isolation source: river surface water | place: USA:Blue River Watershed | collected 2017-08-17 | reverse complement strand
CTGAATCCTCTGGGTGAATCGTCCAGTGACCGATTTCGGCAGTTCCGTGAAGTCATTGAGTACTTGAAGATTCGTGGTACCAACCGTTTGAATGTCTACTTTCCATTCTGGAGATCCGATATGCCGGAGTGGGATCTTAAGACTCAGAACACCTTCTCCGGCCTGGAAATAGTCCACATCGATATCTCGAACCGTTGTTCACATAGTTGTGTCTTCTGTGGGCTCTATGGTGCAGATGCCATCGATGATCTGAAACAGCGCTCAGGGGGGACACTCCCAGAAGCTTTAAAGAATCTTATGAAAATGGAGATGAATTCTGAGAAGTGCCTAGGGATTATTCAGAGTCTTCCGTGGTCCGTCCAGATGATTCAGTTCGGAGGCATGGGTGATCCTCTGATGCACGAAAGCGCTGTTGAAATCATCGCGGCCGCTCGTCGACGTGGCTTCGCCGTCGAAGTCCTTTCCAACATGGAGTATCTCGATGACGAAGACATCGGGCTTCTTCATCGTCTGGGGAGTCGCAACTGGCATGAGTTTCATTTCATTGCGAATGTTTCAGCGGGGACACCAGAACTCTATATCAAGACAAGACCAAAGCAGACTGAGAAAACTTTCGAGAAGGTCGTGCGCAACTTGAGCCTCTTTCGGGATCTCCGTTTGGAGAGCTCTGGTGCCGGAGCGCACGTGACTATCATGTGCGTAGTTAACCGGCTCAACTGCCTTGAGCTGCTAGACGTTGTAAAACTCGCGCATAAAGTGGGTGCCTGGCAGGTATGGTTCAAACCCATGGAGATTCATGGTGAAGTCCACCGTTCTTATGTACCTAACGAAGAGTTGATGACGGCCATGGCCCGATCTTACGCCGAAGCGATTGCCTATGCAGACAAGTGCGGGGTAACCATTCTTCAACGTGAGATCTGTGATGAAATCATCAGAAAATATTCAGGAGATTCGGTCAATGTCTGAGCTTACGAAGAAAAGCAGCTCTGCTCTCGTTGAGGCAACTGAGATCAAACTCGAGGTGGTCAATGGAAATATCCCTGGAAGCTTTTACTCCGAGTCTCCCTGTCTCATAGGCTATAACTATATACGCTTTGAGGTGAGTGGTGAAATTGCTCCCTGTTGCGTCGCCAAGCACCGGATCGGCAGCGTTTACGATCAAGACTGGCGTGATGTCTGGTTTTCTGGTGCGTATGAAAACTTCCGTAAGAAGATGGCGCGAATTCACGTCGATCGCTTCCACCTAACTGATCCGGAGTGGACCTTCTGCCAGCAATGTAGCCACTTGGATCAGAATCAACGCAAGAACGAACTCTTGAAGAAAAATGAGGATTAGGCATTGGCGATTTATCGCAGTGGTAGCTTTCCTGCCACTCGTCTCCGCCTTTCCAGCAACCTGTCCTGTAAAGTTAACGCTCACGCCGGAGAGTCAAGTTCATCGGTCTCCCACTTTTGGCCCAACTGACTTCATCTTCACAGGTCATGACGAAATCCTGGTGAGTAATTTTCCTAGTTCTACGGCCGTGGATGCTCCGCTGTCGATCTATTCCCAGAAAAACGGGAAATGGAGTTATGACCCTAAAGCATCTGAAAAACTACCTCGGACTCACCATGCTCGTCACATGCTCCTGGAAGACATCGATGGAGATGCTGCTAAGGAAGTCATCATAGCAGATCATGGAACAGATAAGCCTCCCTTCCCAGGAGCTGCTCCGTTGATCCTAAGGAAAAATAATGGTCGATGGCAGTATGACGAGCGCTCAAAAACATTAGGGAAAGATTTTACATTCAACGTAGCTGCTTTGAATTTCGCTGGAACTCAAGCGCTCTATAAGGCCAACGTTTTTGGAAAAAGCCCTTTTTTCTACGCTCTCGAAAAAGGGGGATGGGTCGATCGATCAAATCTTTTGCCGCCGGATCTCGGACCCCACAAACTCTGCTTGATGACCGCAGTGGCCGAAGATTTCGATCGAGACGGGGTTAGAGATTTGTTCCTTGGAGGTTGCGATACGCCTGGGAACAAACCGGAGCAGGGGCATGATAGGATCCTTACTCTGCGTAAAGGGAAGTTCATTCTCCTTCCAGCTGATACGATTCCGCCTCGGCGGGAGTCGCGTTCGTGGGGAACAGTGTTTGCCAAAACCTTCGATGAAAATGAAGATGGAAAACCGGACCTTTTAACTGCCGTCCATGATTTAGGATTTCACCGCTGGAAGATCGTCATTTACCGGAACGAGTCCCGACCAGGAATCGTTAGATTCAGCGACTACGAGCTCCCGCTCTCGCCGGAGCCTACAGCGGAGGGATACGTTCATTCGCTTGAGGAAATGTCTCTTGGTTCAGGTGTTGCAGTGATCCTGGCGGAGGTACGAAGCATACTCCGGGATCCCAAGAAACGAGTTCCTGCTTTTCACACGCGGTTGATCTACCGAGATCGATCGGGCTATCGGGATGTGAGCGAGTGTTTACCCAAGGACCTTCGTGAAACCTACTATGCCGCCCGGAAAATTCCCGGAAGACAACGAGAGCTTCTCCTGGTTCCCTACCAAGGCCAGATTCTGTCGCTCAAGATTTCTCTTCCAGGTCAGTAATTATATCGAAAGCGTCTGTGCGAGCTTCTGATACTCGGCAAAGTTATGATCGGCCTTGGTCACACAGTCGGCCAGGTTCGCCAGGAGGACCTTTCCTTCTTGGACCACTGTAACCGTCGGAAATTTCCCTCCGAGAAGACCCTCTACGGCGATGTTCCCCATCTGTGATGCTATAAAGCGATCATTGGAGGTGGGGGAGCCGCCCCGCTGAATATGACCGAGGATAACAACGTGGGTGTCCATCTGGTAGTTTTCCTTCAGTACTTTCTGGATCTCATAGCTCCGCCCGGCGATAGGTCCTTCTGCCACGATGACGATTGAAGAATCTTTTCCTCGTGCGATGCCTCGCTGAATGTCATCAACGATCTTCTGATGGTTAACCTTATCGTGAGGGAGAAGAACATTCTCCGCTCCGGTACAGACTCCGGTTTTTATCGCTATCGCGGCCGAATTTCGCCCCATCACTTCCACCAGGAAAGTCCGAGCGTGTGAATGTGCAGTATCTCGAATCCGGTCAACCGCTTCGATGGCAGTCTGAACGGCGGTGTCGAAGCCGATGGTGTACTCTGTGTTTGAGACGTCGTTGTCGATGGTTCCGGGAATCCCTACCACCGGAAATTGATGCTCGTCCCACATGGCCTTTGCTCCATTAAAGGATCCGTCACCGCCAATGACGACCAGCGCTTCAATACGTTGCGCTCGAAGGATCTCCACAGCTTTTTTTCTAAAAACGGGCTTCATGAATTCCGGTGACCGTGACGTCTGCAGGACGGTTCCACCGCGCTGGATGATATTTCCTACGGACGAGAGGTTCATGGTCTGGAATTCTCCTCGCAAGAGCCCCGCATAGCCGCGCTTGATTCCCGTTACCTGGATACCGTGAAAAAGGGCAGTACGGACAACGGCACGGATCGCGCAGTTCATTCCCGGGGAATCGCCACCGGAGCAGAGTAGACCAATGTGTGTAAACTTCATGAGAATCCTTTAGACAAAAATCGAGTTACCCGAAAATTCCTTCGGCTTCTGTATGTTGAGGATCTTGAGAACTGTTGGGGCAACGTCCTTTAGGGCAAGGATTTTGCTGTCAGTGCTGACGAGGATGTTCTGATCCCGGAGTTTTGAGTGAACAACACAGAAGGGAACCTCTGAATCAGAATGAGAAGTGTGTTTGCCGCCTTCCTCGTAGACCATCTGATCCGCGTTACCATGGTCGGCCGTAAGAAGCATCGTCACGTTTTGCTCCTGACACTTCATGAACAGGCGACCGATACATGTATCTACCGCTTCTACGGCCTTAACGGCGGCATCGAAGTTGCCCGTATGTCCGACCATGTCGGCGTTGGCAAAGTTCACGAGATAAAAACTATAGGCCTTATCATCGAGGGCCCGTAGGAGGTTATCGGTCACCTCGGCTGCGCTCATTTCCGGTTTCTCATCGTAGGTTGCTACGTTCCTTGGCGACTGTACCAAGCAGCGCTCCTCTCCAGGAAATGCCTGCTCCTCGCCGCCATTAAAGAAATAGGTGACGTGGGCATACTTCTCAGTCTCAGCTATTTTATACTGCTTTTTTCCCAATTTGGAGAGGTACTCGGCAAGTGTCCCTTGAATCTTCTCCTTATCAAAGAGGATCGGTAACTCTGGCATCTCATCCTGGACGTAAGGGGTCATGCAAAGGAAGTATCCGGGTCTTACGTTCACTGGAAATTCTTTGAATTTCGGGTCGTTCATGGCGAGGGTCATCTGCCGGGCCCGGTCTGGTCGGTAGTTAAAGAAGAAGACGCAATCACCGTTCCGGATAGCTCCCTCTTCAGCAAAGAGCACAGGTGTTATGAATTCGTCGAAACGGCCCTCTTTGTACTCTTCGAGGATGTAGTCCTGTGGCTTAAGTTTTGTCTTGGCGCCCTCGCCGATCATGGTCTTGTAGTGATGCTCGATTTTTGGCCAACGCCGGTCCCGATCCATTCCGATCGAGCGTCCTCCCATGGAAGCGAACTGAAACCCTGGGCATTCGAGGATCTCTTTCACGTAATGCACACCCCGATCCCTTGCCGTGTCCCTACCATCCGTAAAAGCATGGAGAAAGATTTGGAGGTCGGAGTTCTCTCGAAGTATCTTCAGGAGTTCTTTAAGATGATTGATATGGGCGTGTACGCCACCATCGGAGAGGAGGCCCAGCAGATGAATCCGTTTGGTGCCTGCTCGGGCCTTGGAAATCAGTTCATTAAGCCCTTTTAGATCCCGCAGTCCATTCTTCTGGATGCATTCATTGATGATGACGAGATCCTGTCGCACAGGTCTTCCGGCCCCAAGGTTCAAGTGGCCAACTTCGGAATTTCCAGAGACTCCCTTGGGCAGTCCCACGGCCTCACCGCCAGGCTGTATGGTTGTAAGAGGATAGTGAGCAAAGATGTCATCGATGTTCGGCTTCCGCGCCGCTTTGATGGCATTCTTGTGATCATTCTGGCTCATACCAAACCCATCCATCACGACGAGGAGGACGCGCGGGCTGAGGTTCTGGATCGTCTGCATATGATTCCCCTAGTTATGGTAAGGGTGTCCTGATCTTATGGTCTGGGCACGGTAGAGTTGTTCTACCAGAAGTATTCTGGCCAACTTATGGGGGAAAGTCAGCTCGGAAAGGGAGATGCGCTCCTGGCAAGAATTCAAGACTTCTTCGGAGAAGCCCTCCGCACCGGCGATGAGAAAGATAATTTTTGCAGGGCGCTCAATCAAACCTTTAGTCCAATCGGCAAATGCGACGGAGGTCTGTCGCTTGCCCCACTCGGTCATGGCAATGAGGTGAGTCGCTCCGCCCTGGGATAGGTCCCGAACTTTTCGTAGTATGGCCTCACCTTCGGTGCCTTTATTCTCCGCTGACGCCTTAAGTTCATGGATCAGAAGTTCTGGGGACGTGATGCGTTTCAGGTAGTCTGCCTCAACGGCTTCGAGGTGCGGATCTTTAAGTCTCCCCACCACAACGAGGTTGAGGGCGCGGGCCACCTAGAAGTAACACTTAAGATCTGACTTCTCGGTTGATACTTGTGCCGGCTTGGAGAAGTAGAAATCCTCTGGGATCTTGACCTGTGGGCTCTTGGCATAAACCATGTCGAGGTCGTAGACATCTCGGGCAGGACCATTGAAGACGTGAACCATGATGTCACCGGTATCAAGGAGAATCCAGTCGGCCGAGTCATAGCCCTCGTAGGAAACGATGTTTGCACCCTGCTGCCTAAGGTTCGCTGAGATCTCATCCACCATGGCGCGGGCCTGAGTCGCGTTTTGGGCCGTGGCCATAACTGAATAATCCACGAGTGCCGAAGCTTTTCTCATGTCGAAGATCTTCAGGTTATCACCCTTGAAATTTGCCAGGATCCAGGCGGAAGCCATTGCGTGATTCAGGGGGAATTCAAACGAAGAGTTAGTGATAACTTTCTTAACTTCGTTTTGAATGTATTCATTTACCATGTTTCGCCTCTTTCTCTTCTTCCTGGATAATTTCTTTAGTTTTTAACATAAGTTGCTTGAGGTGTTCAATATTGCGGCCGGATACACCGGAGATTGGAAGAACCTTACGGTCCAACTGAGTTTCCATGCTGGAGCGAAACTTCTCAATCTCGTCCTCTGTCATCGCGTCAATCTTCGTCAGGCAGACGATTTCTTTTTTGTTCAGAAGCTCGGGGTTAAACTTCTCGAGTTCTTGGCGGATCGTCATGTAGGCTTCAATCGCCTCGAATTCCTCCAGGAACATGGAGCAGTCAATAAGATGCACCAGAGCTGAAGTACGCTCGATGTGCTTCAGGAACTTGACCCCAAGGCCTTTGCCCTCAGCAGCGCCTTCGATGAGTCCGGGGATGTCTGTCACCACAAGCGTTTTGTCATCGAGCTCGACTACGCCAAGGTTCGGCTCCAGCGTCGTGAAAGGATAGTCTGCGATCTTGGGCCGGGCAGCGCTGATGGCACTGATGAGCGTCGACTTGCCGGCGTTCGGAAGGCCGATGAGTGCAATATCAGCGAGAAGCTTAAGCTCAAGGTGAACAGGGATCGCCGTACCCGCCTCTCCGTTCTGAGCGAAGCGTGGAGTCTGATGCGTAGAGGATTTGAAATGAGCGTTGCCGAATCCGCCTTGTCCACCCTTGGCAGCTTCGTACACTTGACCGTTTTCAGTGATGTCACAGAGAAGCTGGCCTGTTTCTTTATGAGAGATTAGGGTTCCCACGGGAACTCTTAGGATGAGGTCATTTCCGTTCGCCCCGGTCATATTCGAACCGGCACCGTTTCCACCCGCATCTGCTTTAAAAGTTTTTAAGCCTCGGAAGTGGAGGAGGGTATTCAGGCCCTCATCGCCTTGGAAGTAGACGTTTCCGCCGTGGCCTCCGTCGCCTCCGTCAGGTCCTCCTAAAGGAACGTATTTCTCCCGGCGGTAACCGACGAAGCCCTTGCCACCTTCACCGGAGATTACTTCGATATCAACTTCATCTATAAACTTCATAAAAAAACTTCTGGAGCAGAGAATAAAAAAGGGAGCATTGCTGCTCCCTCTTTATGCTATTAATCTTTAAAGATCAATTAAGCTGGAATAATAGAAACGATTTTTGTCGATTTATTATAGAAGCCAAACTTAACTGTGCCTGGAACGATGGCGTAGAGTGTAAAGTCACGGCCCATCTTTACGCCTGGACCGGCGTGGAACTTAGTTCCCTTCTGACGAACGATGATCATGCCTGTATCAACGGCTTCGCCACCGAATTTTTTTACACCGCGCATTTTTGGGTTAGAGTCACGACCGTTGGATGTACTACCACCCGATTTCTTATGTGCCATATATGGAATCTCCTAATTTGAAATTTGTATTACTTCTTCGCCTTAGCTTCGGCTTTAGCTACGCCACCCTGACCGTCGTTGATCTCGGTGATGAGGAGACCTGTGAAGCACTGACGGTGACCGTTTTTCTTACGGTACGCGCCCGGCTTACGCTTAAGAACGAGGATTTTGCGGGTCCGGCCCTGCTTTACAATCTTCGCGGTGACAGTAGCGCCGCCGACGACTGGTGCGCCAACGAGGGTCTTTGTTCCACCAACCAGGAGAACTTTGTCGAACGTTACAGTCGCGCCCACTTCGGCTTCGATCCGCTCTACGTCGATCAGGTCACCAGCTGCAAGCTTGTACTGGTGTCCTTTGATTTCAACAACCGTATACATGAAAACTCCTTAAGAGATACCACCTGTCGGGGAGGACGTTCGTCCTGCTTTGGCCCTAGGTGAGTTAAAGTATCTTAGGGTTGTAAGTGTTAGAGACATTATTGTCAAGCGTTGCGCGGTGTTTCCAAGGATTCTCCGGGGAGGAAGCTTCATAAGCGCCACTTAAATGATCCGTCTTATTGAATCTTAAGTCTCCGAAATCGGGCTATAATAAGGGGATGAAAAAGAGTCTCTTTTATCAAATGGACCAAATTCTTCCCCGGGGCCTTGCCTTGTTTCCCTATAGTACGGGACTCCTTTTTCTTCGCATTCTGCTAAAGCTTCTCTTCGGTCCTGCCACTAAGGTATGGGATAGGAACAGCGTCCGTGCGCGAACTTTTATTTTCGGTGTTAGTGACCTCGACATTACGGTGCTCTCAGATCGGGAGCTTCCCGCCCCAGAACTGTGCAAGGCGCTCAAAATCTCAAAGCGCTTCCTCCCTTTTCTTGGTGAGGCGAACGTCTATCTTGCGACGGATCTCAAAGTGCTGGTGCCACGGATGAACTCCTTCGAACTGCGCCGTGATCCTGTGCTTGAATCTGTTACGAAGGTAGCGCGGCGGGAGGATCGGATTGAAAAGCTGATTTTTCTTCAGCGGATGTTTTTTTCGGATGCGTTGACGCTTGCAGAGGGGCCTTTACTTCGGCAAAAAAAGTGGCGCCATCACCTTGAACTCACCGGCATTGAAGTCCCTGAGGGGCAACTCACTACGGAGACGGTCATTCAAGCACTGGGAAGCCTTCTTCCATCGCGGCCAGGGCTCTCTGGGTCTCTGAGACGCTGGATGAAAGAGTTCAGGAGTCCTGAGTTTGACGTTTATCATGCGGAGATGGGTGAAGGTTTTCGCATCCTTGCTCCGCACTTATATCTATGGTTTCATCACGACCGCGAAGCGCGGGACCGGGAACTCCTGGAGAGTCTTCTCTCGGAAGAGCGTGCACTCATTGAGCGCCAGATTGATTGGGAAATTTGGGGACTCTACTGCCAGCGATCCTGGCTTCGGGCGACTCAGGTGCTCGAGCACCTTGAGCGTTTAACGAAGGTTCGAGCAGCAATATTGCCGGAGTTCGATGAGGCCCTCGAGATGGAGCAGCTCAGAGCGCTCTTCCTGGGCCCGTCAGCTGTACTTACATAGGTCGTAGAAGGCAGCGTACTCAGGGCAGTAGTCGTGGAACTTGATGCCTTTGCGCTCCTCGTACTCTTGTATGAAGTCGTAGAGCGTCCTTCGCATTCCTTGCCGGTGCATGTTTTCTTCGAGGTTCTCAAGCCAGTTCAGGATCCGCTCGAACTTACTTATTTCGTGCTCGTAGAAAAGTGCGTCGCCTGGTTTGTCACCGACGGCAAACTGCTTCATGTATTCGAGGTCTGCGCGGATCACGGGCCAGAATTCTTCGGTTAAGACGTAGCAAGAAAGGAAGCGCGGATCCTTCAAGTAAGGCGTATCCAGGAAAACCTTGGTGTAATTCCATTCGTTTTTGTGCGCGCGTTTGAGCTCTATGACCTGATCGAGAAATTTTCGGAAGTTGATAACAGAAAAGGCGTTGTAGGTGCACATGAAGATCAATTGTGCCGCTGGAACCTCACGGAGGAAGAGCCGGACATTATCCATGTACTCGTCGTAATTTAAGCCGAAGCGGACGAACTCGGCATTTTTCCCATAGGTGTCGACGCTCGTGAAGAACTGGAAGTCCTTGATGAGTTTGTTATCGGTGATGTACTTGATCTCGCGGATGAACTTCTGAAGGGTTCCACGGGGGATTCCGAGGTTACTATTGATCGCAAGACTCAGATCTGGCATAGGGTTCTGGCGCAGAAATTCAAGGAACTTGTAGGTGTTAGGATTAAGGAGTGGTTCGCCGCCCGTGATCCGGAAAGTCTTCAGGTCCTTGCTCGCACTGGGCCACCATTTCCAGAAGGCGTCGACGTATGGGTTGTGCTCGTCCTTCGAGTAAGGGAATTGTCCGAGCTCCCGAATACTGTCGAGGGAAAACTGAGGCATGCCCGAATAGTGCCCGTGTTTTAAGTACTCGGTCATGAGACCTGAAGAGATATGTGGGGCGCAGTAGGCACATTTAAAGTTGCATTCGTTCCCAAAGCTCACTTCGATGTATGTCGGGTTCACCGACCGGTCCCAAGGAGCAGCGGAGATTTCTCCGAGCCGCGTATAGGCCCAGCTATCGGCAGATTTGAAAGTTCGATCACTCAGGTTGTCTGGGTGTGCGTCTTCGATATTCCAGCAGTACTGGCACTCCTTAGGTCGAATGCCCTCGAGCATTTGCTTTCGGTACTGCTTTTTCTCGCTGGTGTTATGGAGTGCTGACGCATCATAGGCGAGCTCGTCGAGTGACACCTTATGAGTCATGGGGTGGTGGCAGGAATGGGTATGTCCGTTTTGAAGATGGATGGTTACCTGGAGCCACTTTGCGAGGCAAAAGCTAGGTGAGACGGCGTTAAGTTCGTCGCGGACCTCAATCGATTTCTTCATGTCTCTTTCTCTCTGCCCTTTCTAAGCAGGTCGGCGTTGGTTCGGTTGAGGGGGACATGGCTGCATTGCTGGCAGAAAGTCCACTCTGGATCCACGAGGTGGAAACGCTCGAGGTGGATACGGGTCATCTTCCGACGGAACGAATCGTAGGCTCCGGAGTGCCAAACTTCGCGCCAGTCGCTCTTCTTGAGATCACCAATACGATGCTTTGCAATACAGCAGGGCACGATATTCCCCGAAACCTCGAAGCGGATGTACGAATATCCAACGGTGCAAGGGATCTCAGAATAAAGTTCGGCCGGGACATCGCCGTTGGCGACGCCGATGCGGATCTCGTCAACGAGGAGATCAGATGGATCTTTTTTGATCAAGTCAGACATGCTGTTCTCCAGAGCTAAACTCAAAGATTCGTTCACAGTAGTCTCGCTGTTTTATGACGAGGCCATGAGACTCAGCGTAGTCGACGGCCTCCTTGAGCGAGCGCGCCAGTTCCTGCATCTCTGTACGGCCAGGCAGTAAGGGGGCCATGAAAGTCGCGTGCATCTCCACGGGTTTGAACCACAGATGCTGAACCCCAACACTCACCGCCAGTTTCGCCACGTCGAGGAGGGATCGGTAGTTAACTGTCGTGACCACGCACATAAGCGTTAGGTAAACGCCTACGCCTGCATCGCGCTCCCGAATCTCGCTTAGCCTCTTCAAGTTCCGTATGACCTTGTTGAAGTTTTTCTCCGTCTGTCGTGGCCGGGTCTTCGTGTACATCTCAGCTGTGCCAGCGGAGACGTTTGCGTCGATATGAAGCTCCCAAGGCCGACCCCCGAGACGATGGAGTTCGAGGAGATCCTCCTCTTCGAAGTACTCCATGTTCGTAAGAATACCCATCTGGAAACCTCGGTCTCGCACCGCCTTAATGAACTTCAGAGCGTCCCGATGCATCATCGGGTCGCCGGCGCCTCCGAACTGCACGATTTTCACGCTCCAGGGAAGGCTTTCGATAATCCAGAGGCAGCGCTCAGTGTCCATCTCCATCTTCATAAAGTCTGTGGTTAGGGAACCTAACTGGCCGTTGTTGTCCTTCTTGAGGTCTTCGTTCGCGGCGGGCCCGTAGAGACCGCAGAAGACACAGCTGTGGGTGCAGCGGTTGGAAATGTCGATGTGGACTTCGTAGAGTCCCGAGAACGTGTTCTGGGTTTTGATGTCCCACTCCCGGAACTGCGGGTTCCAAAAAGGGAAGTAGACGTTGAGAAAATTGCATCCACGGATCCGAAGGTATTCGAAAATCTCCCGAAACGCTGATATCCGGAGCTTGTCGGGTTCACCTTCGACGTTCAGGACCACCCACTTCATACCGTCTTCGTGAAGATGGGCGATCGTCGGCGCCAGTATCCGCATGTCCGGCTGGAGTTGAAACTCGATGACGACCTCGTGATCCGGGTAGTCGCGCCGGAATTGGTTGACGCGGTTGATGAGGTCAAGGTCGCCAGAGCGTTCCGGACCACGGCGTTCGTGGTGAAGGAACTTCTTGCCTTCGTAGCTTGCGCGGAGTGCGAAGCCTTTGACCCCAAGCTTCGCGAGCGCCTCGAGTTTCTGGCGGTCGTCGATGTCCTCGATCGGAAAAGAGACGAAGGTCATCGAAGTATGTTTCGTCGCCTCTGCGATGACGACTGATTCAATCGTTGTAAACTTCGTTAACGTAGCGACCCGAATGTAACAGAGCTCCCGTGGCTTGAGGAAGCTCATGGATTTGACGGCTTCGAGATTAACCTTTCCGACGAGGTTAAGGCTTAACATGTGGCCTCAGCGCTGAACTGACGGAGGAGGTGGTAGGGGCCTTCGTTCATAGTTTTCATCTTATTTATAATCCTGCCCTCGGTCAAATAGAAGCTCGTCTCTTTGCGATGGAGGTAGACGAACAATTCCGTCGGCTAAAAAAAATCGAAACACTGTAGGTCTTAAGCCTTAGAATAAGTCAATGACATACGCATACCTTGGCGATCACGCTCTCGATTCGAATCTGGTTTCCTCCTTCGGCGGCAAGGCCCAAAAGTTGCACGAACTGCTCCTGGCGGGCTTTCCAGTTCCTCCTGGTCTCGTACTCCTGGGTCCGTCTTCTCTCTCGGGCGAGGCCATCGAAGTGCTCGGGGGATTTCCGTTGGCCGTCCGGTCCAGCGGTAGTCTCGAGGACCTCGGGAACGCAAGCTTCGCGGGCCAGTACGAAACGTTTCTTAACGTCTCTACCTCCGATGAGCTCGAAGCTAAAGTCTCCGAATGTTTCGCTTCCCAGAACTCTGAAAGAGTTAAAGACTACCTTTTGACCCGGGGAATCGCCTGGACGCCGGAGTCCCTACGAATGAGCGTCCTCGTTCAGAAGATGGTCCCGGCAGTGATGGCGGGGGTACTTTTCACTATAAACCCCTTAAACGGACACGAGGAGCAGATGTACGTCGAGTTCTGCGCTGGCCTCGGTGAGCGCCTCGTTTCCGGTCACATGACGCCAACGGCGGTGGTTTACGATTGGCTGAACAACCGCAAGCTTTTGGAGACTGTCAACGCCGAGGGCACGACAATCACCGACGCCCAGCTTACTGAGCTCGTGGAGCTTGCGGCGCGGATTCAGGCCCACTACGGTTCGCCCCAAGATATTGAGTGGGCGATTGGGCCAGACGGCAAGGTCTATATCCTCCAGTCCCGTCCCGTGACGACCTTCACGCCTCGCACGGATTCCCCTGAGCTCACGAACGCCGATTTCAAAGACGGGGGCGTTTCGGCCCGGGTCTGTACGCCTTTCATGTTCTCCGTCTACCGGGATGCACTTAAATATTCGATGGGTGACTATTTAAAAAAAGTGCAGCTGATTACAAACGATGAAAAGGTTGACTGGATTGTCTACCACTATGGCCGCGTATATTGGAATGCCGGGGCGGTGAAGGACGGGCTTAAGAAACTTCCGGATTTCAAAGAAGCTGATTTCGACCGCGACATCGGGGTTCAGAAAGATTATGGCGAGTTGGGTCCAGCACATACTCCGGTTACTCTCGCAACGATCGTCGGAGCTATTCCCGTGTTGATTGGAATTAATAAGGAATTCCTCGACTGCCGAAATATGATCAGGCTTTTCCGGCACGCTTTTGAGTCTCGAGATCTGGAACTAAAATCGCAGCTTCCACGATTAAATCAGATGCCGACGTCACAGTTTGCAGCGTGGTTTGCAGCGGTGATTCGTTACCAAAACCATACTGAAAAAAGTTACTTCCGGACGATCTACAATAACTCAAATTACCAAACTGAGTATAAGGGCTACCTCAAGAAACTTTCGGGTTATGAATCCGGCGACGAGGTTGACCTCATGAGTGAGCTTCGCGGAGTTGCGCACCTCGATGTTCAGGCAGGGCTAGCGAAGCTACGGTCTGTGGCGCAGCTTGCAGGATTTGGGTCTGAGAATTATGACCAGGCACGAGAAAAGTTCCTCGAGGATCATTATCATCATGGGCCTGCCGAACTCGATCTACGGGTTGCACGCTGGGGGGAACGCAAGGACTGGGTCGATGATCTTGTCAGGAGCTATCTTCCTGCGAGCGAGGGGGGAGAAGACCGCTACAGCGCGACCTTTAAGCGCATCCGAAAAAAACTCGGGCCTCTTGGTCGTCTGCTCTTCGTAAGGCGCACGGAAGCCTCACGAGATTATCTGCGGCTACGCGAAGAGATGCGATCCTACTCCACTCGGGCTTACTACCTTCTACGTCTAGGTCTTCTTGAGTTCGCCCGGCGCCGCGGCCTCTCTGAGATCGACGTCTTCATGCTCGACGTTCGAGAAGTCCGCGGGGCCCTGGCAGGCGCCGCACTCCCGGACACCACGCGCCGTCGGCAATACTACGAGGGCTACCGATTGTTTACGCCACCCAATGAGTTCGGTGGAAGTATTCAGGCGGCGAAAGCGTCGGGGTCAGGAGATCTAAAAGGGCTAGGCTGTAGCCCCGGAGAGATCACAGGGCGGGCACGAGTGATCTTCGATATTCATCAGACGGGAAGCCTCACCAGAGAAGAGATTCTCGTGACTGTGTTCACCGACCCTGGATGGACGCCTGTTCTCGCCCGCGTGGGCGGAGTTATCACGGAGGTGGGAGGCCTTCTGTCTCACGCCGCAGTGATAGGCCGGGAATACAGGATACCGGCCATCCTCAATCTCATTGACGCCACAAAACTTATTAAAGACGGTGACCTCATCCGTATGAACGGAAAAACCGGAGTGGTTGAGATCTTAAAAGAAGGCGCGGAAGGCGATGCCTAAGTCTTGTGTGACGAGCTTCTGCGCCAGGTTGTCCGCCTCGTCTCCGCGGGAGATTGGGCTAAAGCCAAAGGCTTCGAGCTCCGTACTTTTAGTGGCGCTATAGGTAGCCTTGGCCACGGCGTAGCTGAAACCGGATTTGATGTCGTGAATCAGCGTTCCACTAATTTTCAGCAAGGGATGGACCTCGAAGACGTTGGCCAGGGCGCCGAAGTACTCCGTTGGCAGGAAGCGGTCAAAGTTGGTTGCTGTCGCAAAACGATCCGACTTCTGATACCCGCCCTCGAAACGGACGTGCCAGATACCCGTGAGCTGCTGATCGTAACCGTAGAGCAAGTCCAAGAGGTTATGGGACGGCTCGTTTTTCACATTCTCCGACTGGTAGAGAACCTGCGTGAAGACGAGGGCGTCCTCTAGCTGGTAGCTGACCTGGCCTCCGACTTTCTGCCGGTTCTGGTCTTCGCCGATAACGTAATCGAGCTGGAGGTTATCAGAGTATTGGTACTCGCCGTGGATCCAAAGAGTTCGATTGATCTGGCCGTCGTAGCCTTCGATACGCTTATCGCCGAGGAGCAGGAATTGGACTGTGTGAAAATCGTCCATGAAGAAGGTAAGAGAGAATCCGTCGTTCCCCTGGGCAACCTGAGAAATCGCGGTGAGACCCGTCGGTTGATTAAATGGGTTAACAGGATTAAAGATTTCGCCCAGGCCATAGTTGACGTACATTCGGCCTGCCATGAACCGGTGCTCTTCATACTCCCACTCGTAATAGAACTTGTTCAATACGGATTCTGACCTTCGAGTACCGTCCTGGTTAACGTGCTGAAGCTTGAAGACGTCGCGGGCCACAAGTCGCTGGGGAAAAGTGAAAACATTCGTCGCGAGGTAGGCACCTCTGTCAGTCCCCTGTGGGCCGAAGGGTTTTGACTCGTAGAGGGGCGACTGGACCTGTCGACCAAACCAGTTGGCCTCAAAGCGCGAGTCTCCGTAGTCGAGCTTGCCGTTAACGTTTCCGTAAAAGAGGTAGAAATTCTCGTTATCCCAGTCCTGGAACAAAGGCGACTTTTTGGCCTCATCGTTATTCGTAGAGTTCCGGAACTGGCCTTCGAGATTACCGGAGAGCTCGGCTTCTTTGGCAAGCGCTACAACCGGGGCGATGCCAAGGAGCAAGAACAGCGCTAAGTACTTCATCCTAGTTCCCGGTTAGGTTTTTTTGGGAAAAGTGGTTGGGTTTGAAGGTCACTGCGAAGTCGATTGACCGGTAGTCGAGCACGGTTTTCTTTGTCTTATCATCCTGGGGAAGCATCTCCCAATGAGTCGGTACCTTATGTCCATTAAAAGTCTTGATCTGACTAAAATTGAGCGTCCGGCGAAGCTTTCCTTCCTTGTCGTAGTATCCATAGCGGCGCGGAAGACAATCCTTCTTCGAGGCGTAGATCACAATACGAGGCCACATAACTTTCGAGTTACTCTTTGCTGTATTCACGATGACCTTAAAACCGGGGATATCTTTGGCGAACTTATGGCCATAATCCTGGGCCATGGAAGACGCTTTCAGAATGTCGTCGTTCGTGAAGTCAGATCCCATCCAGCTTGCCAGGAGCATGGAACTCGAGACGGCAACTTTTCGCTTAAGCTTTGGGAAATAGTTCCACATGTTGTTTTCGATCCGGAGTGTTCGGATACCCTTATCCTTGGCCGGTGACTGGATGGTCGAGAGGGCCTGCTTCTTACCCTCGACATCGGAGAGGATCTCGAGGGTTCGGCTCCAGTTTGGAGTTTGGATGGTCATGACCATTTCTGAGCGTGAGCGGTCGCCGCGCATTTCTTTTTCCTGGTAATCAAGCCAGGCGTCGGGATTGTTAATCTTCGCCCCGAGAGCAACGCAAAAGACGAAATCTTTTCTGAGGAGGTACTTACGCATGGTGTGTCCTTGTTTCTGATATTTGGCCGTCTTTCACGTAGTGAACGGTCTTCACCTGGTCGATGAGCCTCTGATCGTGAGTCGAGAAGACGAACGTGAGTTTATAGTCTTGGTTAAGCTTCTTGAAGAGTTCGATGATCTCTTGTGCTGTCTTGGAGTCGAGGTTGGCCGTGGGCTCGTCGGCAAGGATGAGTTGCGGCTTTCCCGCGATCGCGCGGGCAATGGAAACGCGCTGCTGCTGTCCCCCGGAGAGCTGCTTAGGGAAGCGTTGACCCATGTTCTCTAGTCCGACCTGAGCTAGCGCCCATGTTACTCGATCCCGGATCTCGCTCTGGGAGAAGCCCTTAAGCTGAAGCGGGAACTCGACGTTTTCCGCCGCTGTGAGAATGGGAAGGAGCTGATAGTCCTGGAAAATAAAACCCATATAATCGAGTCTGTGCTTGGTTCGCTCCTCGAGTGAAAGGGTCGTGATGTCGCCGCCACCATGCCGGAGAGTTCCCTCGGTTGGAAGAATGAGACCCGCGATTAGGTTGAGGATCGTTGTCTTCCCCGAGCCCGAAGGGCCAACCAGCGCCATGAAGTCGCTTTCCGAGATCTTGAGGTTTACGTTCCGAGCGCCGTAAACCTTTGTCTCTTCCGAGGCCTGATAAACTTTTTCAACATTTACGAGTTCAAATTGCATTCTTACTCCTGCGGATAACGCGGATAAGGGGGTAGATCATTGTAGAGCCCAGGAAGAAATAGATAAGGAGCGGGACCTTCCAGTAGTAGGACATGACCGGATAGAAGCGGACCAGAGGTTGGATGATGAGTCCTCCCATGATGATGGGTTGTCCTCCAGTAAAAAGCTGGAGATCTACCGGAAAGTAGTAGCAGAGTGTGGTCGCGACGTGGCCTAGACCTGCACCGACGATCACTGCGACGCTACCGAGCATGAAGACTTCGATCATAAGTGAAGTTGCGACCCAGGACGTCTTGGCGCCGATGATGTTGAGAGTTTGAAACTCCTGCTCTCGTTCGAAAAAGGTGATCATAAGTGTGTTCGAAAGACCAAGGCTTATGACCAGGACAATGATGAAGGAGACGATCCAGGTGAAGTTATCGACGAACTGGACAGAAACTCCAATTTCAGGAAGGATCTCCGCCCATGGTGTAACCGCGAGTCCGGCCAGAACCGGCGTGGAATCGTCGTTCATGTCGAAGTCGACTCTCTGGTGATAGCGTGCCGACGGCATGGCGAGGAATTCCTGAGCACTTGCGATCTGGGTGAAGGCGAGCGATTCCTCGAGGTCTCCGCCACCAAAGTCCAGGAGCCCCACGACAGTCATGAGGTCGTTGGCCACCGATCCATCAAGGGCCTGACCGATAACCGCCACTTCGTCACCTACACTAACATCGATTCGCTGTGCGAGGCGTTTCCCGAGGATGATCTCTCGCTGTCCCTGGGGCGCCAGGAAACGACCGACATTCACCGCCCGGGGTAGGGAAGAGAGAGCTTTTTCTCTGTCCGGCTCAATACCTGTCAGGAGGACGCCTAGCGTCTTCTTTTCTCCGGACACGAAGACCGGTGCAGTCACCCGACGGGTGGATGTTTTGAGGATCCGCTTATCCGTGATCTCATCGTCCGATAGGGTCTTAAAGTTATCAAATTCTTTTTTATTTTTCTCATCGTAGTAACTCAGGTGAGTGACGTGGTACTCCCCCGCGTATTGGGTGAGGAATTCCTTCATGACTTCCTTCGATCCCGAGTTCGCGAAATTCAGATCCCAGATGATGAATCCAGTTCCGATAGCAAGGGAGAGGAGCATGATCGCTGTGCGCTTTGGGGCGCGCCAGAGGTTTCTGTAGCTGAACTTAAGGAGAAAGGCAAAGGCCTTCATGACTCAACCTCCAGCCGCCGAAGTGTCCGATGGATCGACCAGAGATAGCTCACACTCAGGACAAAAATGACGAAGAGGAATGTGACCGCGAGTTGCTCCAGACTGAGCCTGGGGTAGATCACACCTGGAAGTTTGATGCCCGCTCGCTCAATCGAGATACCGTCACTTAGAAAACGAAAGTCAACGCCGCTCCAAGACTGGTAACCAATAAGCCCCACGAGAATGAGCGCTGAAGAGGCCCCGGAGAAAGCGATCATGAGAACGACCTCATAGACTCCGAGTTTCCAAAATTTTCCAACGGAAACGCCGATGACACTCATCATCTTGAGCTCCTTGAACCGCTCCTGCCAGAGCATTCTTACCGGCGTAAGGATTGTCATGGTAATGGTGACGGCGATGATGAAGAAAAAGAATTTGATCATGCCATCGTGGAATTCGAGGACCACGGCCATCTCCGGGTTAAGCTGCTTCCAACTTTTGAGCTCGAGGCCCTGCCCCGCGATCCGGCCTCGAAGTGCTGCCTCGTCCTGAATTCCCGGAGTGTTGACAACGATGCGGTTGAAGAGAATCTTGCCTGAGTCGCCGTTAAGGAAGAGCGTCTGCCAGGTGGGCTGGTTTATATAGATGAAACGCTTCTCGAAACTCATGCTATTGTAGTGGTAGATGCCCCTGATCGTTAGAAGTTCGGAGCGTAAGTCTCCTGACACGTCTTGGTAATTTAGAACTAACTGATCACCGATAGAAAATTTAAAGAGCTTAGCGAGTTCACTTCCGATAACAACTTCTCCCACTGTGGCATCATCGACGAAGCTTCCAGCGACCATTTTATTGGCAATCGGCAGTAGCTTCTGATGAAGCTCCGGAACCACACCGATGGCGAAGAGGCCCGCCGCTCCTTCAGGTGTAGAGATGTTTCCGTCCAAGACCACCTCGGGAGAAGCTGCGAGTACTGGTTGGGTGCCCAGAAGAGCTTGAAGCTCCTGAGTAAATGGCCGGGGCTTACCCGTGTCCGTCGTCTTAGCATAGAGCGGATCCTGGATCTGAAAGAACCCGGTGTTAGTATTCACAACGGCCTCTTCGATCTGTGCGTTAAGGCCGTCGAAAAAGGCGATCACCCAAACGGCGATGACCACAGCAAGGGAGACGGAGAAGCCGATGAAGAAGCTTCTCCCCGTATGGCGGCGGATGCTCTTCCAGGCAAATTTGAAAAGGTAGCGGTTTTCATCGTTCAGCATATAATCTACCTATGAGTCCAGGTTTCGCCGTCCACGAGTTTAGCCGTGTGTTCTTACTTACTGTTCCCCTCATCGTCGGGGGAGTGGTCCATATGGTTGCGGTAAAGGCGGATATCCTATCTTACTTTAAGAAGCCAATACATCAAAGATGGTTCGGACAAAACAAAACCTGGCGTGGATTCCTTGTGATGCCCCTGGCCACTTGGCCAGGAGTTCTTTTGGCGCGGTCTCTAGAACCCGTATTTGAGTTAAATGAGCCGCTATTCGGCGAGCACTCAGCAGTCCTCCTCGCACTTCTACTCGGTCTCGGCTACTGCCTGGCCGAACTCCCTAACTCATTCGTCAAGCGGCGGCTGGGCATCCGGGAGGGTCAGACGTCGGACCAGTACAAATGGTTCTTCGTGATTCTCGATCAGGCAGATTCTGCCGTTGGATGTCTCCTTGCGTACCGACTTCTGCTGCCTATTAGTGCTGGGACGATGGTGCTGGCCGTCGGCTTCGGTACGCTCCTCCATCTCCTCATTAATGTGGCCCTCTACTTCGCGGGTATCCGCAAGAATCCACTCTAGGAATTAATATGCTCAAACGCATCTTGGTCTACCTCAATGAGATGTTCCCACTACCGTCATTCGCGGCTTCCGTACTGACCGCTGTCGCCGTACAGTTGACCTACCTACGGCTTTACGGAGTCCGGCACAGCTCGATTCTTATGCTTGTCATACCGGGAGTGGTTCTCGCCTTTGTCTCTCTCCTCATCCGTGTCATGGACGAGTTTAAGGATTACCAGGATGACCTTACAAACTTTCCCGAAAGACCTCTTCCATCAGGACGGGTGTTACCTGCGGACCTCCGAGCCTTAGGATTTTTCTGCGTCTTTATGGTCATTTTCTTGAGCCTTAGTTCTATCACGCTTCTGATCTGGGCATTTGTCATTCTGGGGTTCACCTACCTGATGTTAAAGTGGTTTTTCATAGAAGAAGAAATGCGAAAGAGTCTACCGCTCGCCTTCATTTCTCATCACCCCATCGTCATCTTTAATTTCACCTACCTTATTCTGGCATGTACGGAAATCAGTCCCAGTGTAACCTTCTCACACATTGGCCACATTCTGCCGGTGTGCCTTATCTTCACCAACTGGGAGATGGTTCGTAAGATTCGTGCGCCTGAGCAGGAAAATGCGTACACGACATATTCGAAGATCCTAGGGCCTCGCTTTGCGATCATAATCGCTCTCGCTCTCCAGTCCGTCTATACTGTGGCGGTGCTGATGATCTTTGAAAAACTTTCGACGCCTGACTTTCTTCGCTGGGCCTTCCTGTCGATCCAGGCAGTACTTGTCTTTCCATCGGTGCATTTCCTTGTGACCCTCCGGTTACCGAGGCCACTCAGACCTATCGCCGAGGCACAAATCCTTTTGGTCGTTTCAGTCCTCCTTGTTGGAGCGCTCTTATGAGTATGGTCGCCGAAATGCGACCTATTGCCCCGACGATTTCAGTTGGTGGAAAAGCTCATCAGCTCCAGAAGCTCGTGTCGTGGGCGGCCCCTGTCCCACCGTTTTTTGTGATCACCACGAATTGCTACCGATGGTTCCGAAAGCACGGGAGTTTTCCGCAGGACATCTCCGAGCGCTTCCGGCTCTTTTTCCAAGACCATCCAGTGGTTGCACTCCGGAGTTCCATGATCGCTGAGGACGCCGCCGAGGCGAGCTTTGCGGGCCTCTTCGATACGATCCTCGACGTCCGCGAGGGTGACTGGCCACGGGCGCTCCACCAGGTTTACGCATCCTTAGAAAGTGACCGTGTCCGAGAGTATGTCTTGCAGAAAAAAATCTCGATCAAGCTTGAGATGGCGGTGGTTGTTCAGGCATTGGTTCGAGTGGACAATAGCGGCGTTCTCTTTACCCGCTCTCCTGTAACACCTACCGCAACCGTGGCCATCGATGCCGCCTTCGGAATGGGGGAGGGAGTCGTTTCGGGGCACGCCGATGTGGATACCTATCGGCTGGCACGGACCGGAGAACTTGTAGCAGCGACAATTTGCGCTGAGATCCCGGTACTCTCATCAAGCGAACTCGATAGGCTTTTAAAGTTTGGTCTGGCACTCGAATCCAAGGCCGGTGCTCCGAGTGACATCGAATGGGGCATCAAGGATGGCACACTCTACGTGTTTCAGATCAGGCCCATTACCCGCCGTTTCGAACCTCTTGTCTACTTCGTCGATACGAATCTTTCGGAATCATACCCCGGCACAGTGAGCCCGTTTACCGCAGCTTTTGTGAAGAGGGCGTATCAGAATGTTTTTCGGGAGTCTGCTATTCTGATGGGGGCCCATGGCCCACGTCTGGAGGCCCTGAATCATCACTATTCTCAACTCATCAGCGAAGTGGATAACCACCTTTATTACAATCTCGAGCACTACTACGCCGTTCTCCGGGCGCTACCCGGGGGCGAGCGTAACATTGATAACTGGCACAATATGATTGGTGGCAAGTTGGGCGACCATTCCATTCCCTACCATGCGACGGAACTCACTGCCCTTGAAACCTTCCAGACTGGCATCGCCCTCGTCCGTATCCTCACAGGCCGCCGGCAGATCTTCACCCGGCTCCTGGCGGACCTCGATAGATTCCAGAGTGAAATTGAGCAAGAAATTACAACGCGACGAAGTCCTTCTGAGCTGATCCGCTACCTCGTGGCGGTGACGAACCGTCCTCTGGGGTTTGGCCTCACCGTGGTGAACGACATCTTCATTATGATGGGTCTGGGTTATCTGACTCGCAAGGTGAAGGCGCAAAACCTGCATGAGGATACAGTGATCGACTTACTTAAGACCGATGACGGACTCGACTCCGTGAAGCCCCTTGAGCACTTTAACCAGCTTATTGGAGAACTTGACGAAGAATTCCTTCGGGAATTCGCCGCTCAGGATCTTTCCATAGGCCTCGAGCCTTATGGGGATATCTTCCGAAAGCTCCGCGGCCAGGGCCGAGAGCGTGAAGTGAACCTTATGGACGATTTCCTACGCTGCTACGGTGACCGCTCTTTCGAAGAACTCAAGCTCGAGAGTCTTCCCTTGAGGAACAATCCCCGGCTTCTGTCGGATCTCATGCTGTGGTGTAAAAAAAATACGGCCTCGACTCTGGCATCCGTAACTCCTCCCATCAAGCCTGATCTGGGATTCATCGGTAATCGCATCCTAAGCTATACTCGCGATGCGGTTTCAATGCGAGAGGCTACCAGGCTGTGGCGTGGAAAGTTCTATCACCTCATCCGACAAATGGTGCTTGCTCTGGCGGGACGGTTGATGGAGAGCGACCCAGTTTGGAGAGAGTTTGACCTCCTCGATTTCTTCTCCCTAACTTCCGAGGAGTGGCTCGATTTTGCCGAGGGTAGACTCTCGGAACATCAGGTCCGAGAGCGATTGCGCGAACGGCGGGGGTGGAAGGATAAGAGGCGCCACTATCCGGAGGTCATCGCTTGGGTGGCCGATGAGCCGCTTCCGGAGCCTACGGCGACGCGGACTCAGGGAGCGCTTGTGGGCCAAGGGGTCTCTCCCGGAATCACAGAAGGTACCGCTCTGGTGCTCGAGAACCCACGCGATGTTTTGGTGTCTGACTTTACTGATTTTATCCTGGTAACAAAAAATACTGACCCGGCCTGGGTTTACATCATGTCCCGGAGCCAGGGCCTCATTTCCGAAAAGGGCTCTCTCTTGAGTCATACAGCGATCATCGGGCGGGAGCTCAACATACCAACGATCGTAGGTGTTCGTGGGGCAACTCAAAAAATTAAGACCGGCGACCGCCTGCGGCTGGACGCTTTCAAAGGAACGATCGAGGTACTATGAGTTTACTGAAATCATATCGGACTCTGAAAGAGTACCGTCGCGACCCTCTCGGGTTCATCCAAAACTTACATCGACTCCAGGGCCACCGTGCCCGGCTGGAAATCTTTGGAAAAAAACTCTTCATCGTGAGTCACCCCGACGATGTTGTCCATGTTCTTAAGACAAATAACGGTTCTTATACCAAGGGTCGTACCACCAAGGCCCTGCGGCGATTCCTCGGAAACGGACTCATTACTAACGAAGGAGAATCCTGGCGCAAGCAGCATCGGATGATCCGTCCAGTGATGAACCTCCGAAGTGTCTTCGACCTCGCGCCAAAGATGCTTGAGACCGTCGAAACCTTTCTTCCGTCTCTGGATGCGGATGGCGAACTCGATGGATTTCACCAGATGAACCGGCTCACGTGGCGGATTATTCTTCGAACTCTTTTCTCTCAGGAGCCAACGGCAGCACTCGACGAGTGGCTCCACGAGATTTTAGAGCTCATGCGGATCATGACAGCGAAAACACGATCGTCGATTCCGGTACCTTTCTGGATACCCACAGCGAAGCACCGGCGGCTGCTAGAGATCATCTCGAAGTTCGACCGTCATGTCTTCGGTCTCATCAATGAGCGGCGCTGTGGGACTCGTAAACAAGACCTCCTTCAACTCCTGATTGATGCGCAGGAGGAGGGGACGGCGCAGATGAGTGACCGGGAGATCCGAGACGAGATCATGACATTCATGATGGCCGGTCACGAGACGATTACGAATTCGCTCACGTACACTTTGATTGAGATCGCAAAGCATCCCGAGACCCGGCCAGAGCTGGAGCGGGAGGCCCATTCCTTCTTTTTTAATCGTGATTTTGAGAATCTCAATACTGCTCCCTGGCATGGGGCCGTACTCGACGAAGTGATGCGCCTGTGGCCTCCGGTCTGGGTTTTCATGCGCCAGGCGGAAGTGTCGGATGAGCTCGGTGACCTGGAAATTTCCCCCGGCGCTAACGTCGTTCTCGCTCCGATCCTCTCGCATCGGGCGGCCGATCTCTGGGACGCTCCGCTTGAGTTTCGACCATCGCGCTTTCTTCCAGAGGAAAAAAAGAAAATTCCTGTCGGTGCTTACTATCCTTTTGGTCTCGGGCCGCGCGCATGTATCGGCGCTTACTTCGCAGGCCTGGAGGCGCGTATTATCCTGGCCTGCCTGGTCCAGCATTTTACCTGGGACATTGCAAATCCGGAACCACAGCGGAATGAGGCCGGGATAAGTCTAAGGCCTACCAACAATATTCGCATGAGATTCCGGAGGCGCGCGTGAATGTAGTCACGGTAGAGACCTGGGATACCCCATTCTTCGAAGCCTTTGTCGATTTCCGGAACCGAATTCACGCCCAAATCCCTTCCAGTTTTCCTGAGACCATGGCGGACTATGAGCGCTATTTTGGGCCTCATAATCCTTTTGCTGTGGACTACGCCTGGATCGGCTTCATTGTTCGTGACGGAGCCGCGGTTTGCGCGAAAGCGATCCTCGCCTGGCGCAGGGACGGCACGGTAGGGAACCTCGGATTCCTTGACTGGGAGAATAATCCCTCCGCTGCCAAAATCCTCACAGAGGCCGTTGTTCAGAAGGCCAGAGGTGTAGGCCTCAAGTCACTGAAGACTCCCGTTGATCTCAATTTTTATGTAAAGTATCGAATCAAGTGCCCCGGCGGCGGTAAGCCCTTTTGGGGCGAGCCGATTTACCCGGACTACTATCACGAGCTCTTCGCCGGCACAGGCTTCACGGAGATAGGTCGCTGGGATACCTATAAGATAAAGCGTCTCAAGGGTATCTGGGATTATCTCGTGAAGCGCAAGAAGCTTGCGAAGAAGAGTGTCGGAAGCCACCCGAAGGCGAGAGATAAGCGTCTTCGCACGACCATCCGTTGTGTACGTCCGGCGGATTGGGAGGGAGAACTCAAAATTATCCATAGTCTTTTTAACGAAGCTTATAAAAGTATGCCCGAGTGGGAGCCGATCAGTTTCCCCCAATTTAAGATTATCTACGATGACTTTAAGTACATTATAAACCCGTACTATGCTTACATCGTCGAACTGCGCGGAAGTCCCGTCGGATTTAGTATCAACTTTGCGGATCCTTTACCGGTGCTGACCAAGGTTAAGGGTCTGAAGCTGTCGAAGATGCGCAAGGTGCTACTGTTGCTCCAGCTCCGGATGAATCTCTCTACGCTCCTTATCGCACACGTGGGGAAGATCCCTGGCCCCCAGGGCGAAGAGATTAAGGGCGTACAAATTCAGGTCTCCAAGAGGATTCAAATTATTACTGCCCTTATGCGCACGGTCCTAGTGACTTTTCAGATAAAGAATTCCCCTTCACGCCGTTCGTTCGAAGAACGGTCTCAGGATTCCTACTCTGAATATGTCCTCTACGGCCGGGAGTTATAGAGAGCTCTTCTTCTTGTCGCTCCCGAGCACGAATCCGGCTTCGCGCGCTATCTCCTGAACCTCGAGAACGATCGCCTTGTTCAGATCACCGATGTTCAGAAAGTTCTCGCGTCCGCTGAAACCGAGTGCGAAGGTTTCTGCCATGCATGCGTAGCATTCGTTTTCTCCCAGCGGGAAGATGAAGAAGTCGAGGCTCTGTCCCTGTGGTATCTGGGCAACTCCACCCATATGATAGGTAAGATCAGGTCTCTTGACCTTAAGTTCTTTATACATCTCTGGTGTTATCGAAGGTGGGACAGCGATGTCTACGACAACGGCATTTTCCCGAAAGAGGTCGAGTGTGAGGAACCCGTTTGAAGCGCTGGCGCCACAGAGGACAATCTCCGCTTCCCGGACTTGATTCACGTCGGCAGTGGCCACGAGGACGCGCTTCACTTCTTCCAGTTCGAGGAAGCTCAAGAGGTCTTGATTTTTCCAATGCGCACGAATAACCCGGCAGACTTCGGACTTGGCTTCTGAGGTCGCAATGTCCGTCAGGATCTTTCGCAGCGTCGCCTGGAACTTACTACTGGCCTCGATCGGCGTATGGTGAATCAGAACGAGTTTTCCGACGTGGTCGGCCATGAGACTCGTGGCAACGGACATGATGTTACCCGCAGCACCGATGAGTGCTACCGTAGAGCGCGGAAGGTCAATCTGCTTGGCCTCGGCCGACCTGAGGGCGGACTGAACTGTGAGTGCGATCGTAAATGCGTTACCCGTGGTCAGGTTAAGACCTCTTGGATTCAGGCAGAGACCATTCCCGGAAACGATTGAGGTGAATTGGCCCAGTCCAACAGTGCAAGCACCGAGCTCCTTGGCGTAATCAATGGCATTCTGAACTTTCTGAATAACCTTAGACTTTTGCCTTGAGGTGTAAGTCTTCTTCAGCTCCTCTGACGTGATGGGCACGGCCATCATGAGTACGTCCATTTCCTGGCCTGATTTATCGATGAGAGTCTGAGCATGATACACTTCAAACTCGGCCAGCTCCTTGGTCAGTGCGAGCTTTTGGACGAGGAGTTTGCTTGCGACTTGGCGTAATGGATTGGTAACCCGTTGAACGTGGCGCTCGTCGATCAGATGACACAGGAAAACCGCCGTACGTCTCTGGCCCGGCGTGAAGTCGGTTTTAAGGGAAGGAGAAGGGAGATTCGCAACTTCCTGGTTCGGATACAACGCCGAGAGGAAATAGCGCAGATTTTTATCTTCTAGGGCCTGGCACAGGTTTTCGAGACCCCGGAGAAGTTCTTCCGTCTGCGATTCGGTAAAGTATATGCTTGGCTGAATGCGGAGTGTGAGGCTATTTGAAAGCGATGGCGTCGTCCTGATACTCTCATGATTGAGGAGGCAAGAGGCAAGCAGATAGCCTTGCATCTTCGCGTCACTGATGATCTTAAATTCGAAACCCAGCTCAGCGAGTCGGTCCTGGAATTCGACCGCGAGCATCAGCCCCTTGCCTCTGATCTCCTTAATAATATTCGGAAACCGGTCGCGGAGGGACTCGAGCCGAGTCGCAAGGTAATCGGCGTTTTGAAGGCCTCTTGGGACGGGTGATGCTTCACCCTGAAGAATGTCCAGCACGGCCATTGCGACCGATGACGAAAAGTCATCATCAGCAAAGGTGGATGTATGAAGGAAGCCGAATTCCTCGACATATTTCTGTTCGTTGATCGTCGTTGCGGCGATTTTGGCCACACCCCCGCCGAGGGATTTTGAGAAAGTATAGATGTCGGCCGTAACATCGGTATGACTCCCGGAGGCGAGGCGACCTGTCCGGTACATGCCTGCCTGAATTTCGTCGAACACGAGGAGGAAGTTTTCCTGTAGAGAGAATTTCTTAAGCTGGGCCAGGAAGTTCGCGTTGACAGGAACAACTCCTGCCTCGCCCTGAATCGGCTCGACAAATGCTCCTGCGTGCAAGGAAAAGGAATGGCGCACCCAAGTTGCT
>JACCDR011313602.1_pt1 | contig 27902 bp, 38 predicted proteins | sample 7446431 | NCBI WGS metagenome assembly JACCDR01 (sample SAMN15323443, study PRJNA562643) | freshwater metagenome | isolation source: river surface water | place: USA:Blue River Watershed | collected 2017-08-17 | reverse complement strand
TACGCCCCTCGACCTGGCCCGAATCGCCCAACGTGCCCACCGTGGCGCCGGGATCCCCCGCCGCTTGTGGTAGGACACGCACCTTCCAGGAGGCCCCCATGCCCCAGCCCTTGCGCGTCGCTCACCTGTCCGATCTCCACGTCACCGAAGGTCCGCGCCTGGCTGAGCAGGCCGAGGACCTGGAGCGCATCACGAACGCGATCATCGAGGCCCGCCCCCACCTGGTCCTCCTCACGGGGGACTACTACGGGCGGACGGTCCCCCATAGGCCGACCCCCCGAGAGCGCGCGGTCCTGGAGCCCGCCGTCGTCCGTATGGCCGAGGTGGCGCCCGTCGTGGTGCTGGAGGGCAACCACGACCACGGCGAAGCCCTGGAGCTGGCCAGGCTCCTGGGAGGGGCCTACCCGATCCGCGTGGTCCGAGGCGCGGAGACCTTCACGGTCTTCACCGAGGCCGGGCCCGTAGAGCTCTTTGGGCTGGCGTACCCGTCCAAGCGGTGGATGGTCGCCGCCGCCGGGGCGCTCGGCCTCCAGGACGCCACGAACGCCACCAGCGCCGCCGTAGCCACCATCCTGCGCACCTGGTCCAGCCGCATCCAGCGGATCCGCCAGCGCCACCCAGAGCGGCCGGTGATCGCGCTCGCCCACGCCACGATCCGAGGCTCGGTGCTCGCTGGGGGAGAGGTATTGGCTGGTGGTGGCCAAGAGGTGGAGATCCCCCCAGAGCTGCTTCTGGCGCTCGCCGTGGACTACGGCGCCCTGGGGCATATCCACCAGCGCCAGGAGCTGGCCCCCCGGTGGTGGTACGTCGGGGATCCGTGGTGCGTAGACTACGGGGAGGGGGGGGACGACAAGGGCTGGCACCTGATCACCATCAACGGCGCCGACGACTTGGCCACCCGCAGCTACCCCGGTGGGGGCGGGGTGGCGCCCATGGCCCTGCGCTTCACCTCCACGGGCTCACGCCACTGGATGACCCTGGACTATCGGTGGGTGCTCGATGATCGGACGGGCGAGGGCCGTTGGGTCCAGCGCCCCCAGGCCGGGGAGCTGCGAGAGGTGGCCGGGGCTCACGTCCGCGTGCGCCTGGTGGTGCCCGATCAGGCGGTGGCGTGCTGCCCTTGGGACGCCGAGCTGGAGAAGCTGCGCCAGCTCGGGGCGCAGAGCCTCCAGGTCGAGCGGACGGTGGAGCCCACCATGAGGGTGAGGGCGCCAGAGGTCGCCGCCGCGCTCGATCTGCCAGCGAAGGCGCTGGCCTACTGGAACACGCTGGCGACCCAGCCCACCGAGCTGGAGCGCGATGTGGCCCTGGCCGCGCTGGTGGAGCTGGAGACCCTGGACGATGAAGAGATCGACGCCTTGACGACCGGCGTTCTGGTAAGCGCCGGGTTGTAGCCGGGCCGGATCCACGATAGAGTGAGGGGAGTCACCGACGACCCCCTCACCCCGAGCGGCCCTCATGATCGATACGCCCTGCCAGCGCTGGAGGCACAAGCGCGACAGCTACCGCCCCGCGGGCGAGCCCCTGAGAACGGAGCGCTACGGGGTAGAGCTCGTGAGTGAAGCCGAGGCCAAGCGCTTCACCGAGGCCCACCACTACAGCGGGACGTACCCCGCCGCGCGGGTGCGGGTGGGCCTGCGCCGGGTGCGCCCAGGTGGGGGCTCGGACCTGGTGGGCGTGGCCGTGTACTCGGTGCCCATGAGTCAGGCCGTGATCCCGAAGTGGACGGGCCTGGAGCCCGCCCATGGGGTGGAGCTGGGGCGCCTGGTCCTCCTGGACGACGTGGAGGGCAACGGGGAGACGTGGTTTCTGGCCCGCGCCATGGCCCTGGTTCGCCAGGAGCTCCCCGACGTGCGGGCCGTGCTCTCTTGCTCGGACCCTGTGCGGCGGATCAGCTCGGAAGGCCGGGTGATCCTCCCTGGCCACGTCGGGACCGTCTACCAGGCCCTGAACGCGCGCCACGTCGGGCGGACTGAGCGCGCCACCCTCTACGTCACCCCCGGCGGGGAGGTGGTCTGCAAGCGCACGCTCTCCAAGATCGCCGGGGATGAAGTCGGCGCGGCCTACGCCGCCGATCAGCTCCTGGAGTTCGGCGCGCCCCCGCGCTTCGCGGGTGAGTCGGGCCAGAGCTGGATCGCCAGGATCAAGGCGTCGGGGTGGCTGGGGCGATTCCGCCACCCTGGGAACCTGGTCTACCTGTGGCCCATGCTGTCCGAGGACGTGGAGGTTGAGCGGTGGATCGCCGAGGGGCTGAGCCCCCAGGCCGCTGCGCGCGTCGTCGCCTATGAGCGCCAGGCGCTCACCGCGAGCTTCCCGCCCGCTCTCCCCTACCCGAAGGCGCGGGACACCGTGGTCACGATGGAGGCCCGGTGGGCGGCATGAACACGGACAGCCTGACCACCCTCCACTGTGGCATGGGCCGCGACTCGATCGCTATGGTCTGCCTCCTGGCAGACGGCGCGCTGATCGTGGACGGCGAAGCCCTCGACCCAGGCGACCTGGACGCGGTGATCTTCGCCGACCCCGGCGAAGAGTGGGGCCACACCTACAGCATGATCCCCCGCGTGAGGGCCCTCTGCGAGCTGATCGGGGTGCGCTTCCTGGAGCTCAAGAAACCGCCCGCCGAGGTGTGGGGCGCCAACGTCCGCGCGAAGGGCAGCCGGGAGACCCCCGACTGGTGTACCGCGGGCGGGACGATTGAGGAGCGCGCCGAGCGGGGGGCCTATCACCGCCGCTTGCCGATCATGGACGAGTACATGCGGCTGGCGAGCTTCGCCGCCACGGTCTCGGGGAGCTGCACAAGCAACCAGAAGATCGACCCGATCCGCCGTTGTACCAACGATCTGGCGGTCGAGCGGTTTGGCCTCGACCACCGGCGCTGGTCCCTCCAGGTCCAGAAGGGGCTGCGCCCGCGTCACCGCTCGCTGATCGGGATCGCCGCGGACGAGGCTTCGCGCGCGATCGACCCTGGGCGCCCGTTCTATGAGCGCCCGGTCTACCCGCTGATCCCCATGGGGGTGAGCAAGGCGGACGAGCGCGAGATCCTGGAGCGCTGGGGCTTCGGGGATACGCTCAAGAGCGGCTGCATTATGTGCCCGTACCAGGGCGCTGGGTGGTTCTGGGCGCTCAAGACGATGGAGCCCAAGCGGTGGGCGAAGGTCCTCGACTACGAAGCCACCGCCCTGGCGCGCAACCCTAAGCTCGGGGGGATCGTCGGCGGGGTGCCCGTCGCCGTCGCGGTCGAGCGCTGGCGCGAGCGCAACCCCGACGCCACCCTGGAGGCCGTGCTCTCCAAGAGCTACAGCCGGTGTCGTCCGCCGCCCAAGGCAGCCAGTAACCCCACCGGATCCTAACCCTGCGGATCCGGTTGACTGCCAGCGCCGCCCCGGCTACTATGTGGACGACCCCGACCCGACGACAGGAGACCCATGCGACTGCTCAGGCTTAGCCTTCAAGGGATCACGCGGTTCAAGGACCGCGTCGATCTGGACCTGGCCGCGCTACCCCCCGGCCTGATCGCGCTGGTGGGCCCCAACGGCGCCGGAAAGACGACGCTCCTGGAGGCGCTCTGCCCCGCGCCGCTCTACCTGGAGTTCCCGAGCCGACGGGGGCCGATCCATTCCTGGGCGAATCGGCGCGACGCCTTCATCGAGCTGGTCACCGAGTACCAGGGCCACACCTGGCGCCACCTGGTCCAGGCCGACCCCGGGACAGGGCGCAGCGGTGCGAGCGTCCAGGCGTTCCTGGAGCGCGACGGCGCCCCGGTCGAGGGCTACGCCACCCCAGGCCGCGCCGCCGACTATGAGGCCGCCGTGAAGGCCCTGTTTCCGGCCCAGGCGCTCACCCTCGCCAGCGTGTTCGCGGCCTGGACGGGCCGGGGCAACTTCCTGGAGCTGTCCAAAGCGGATCGGCGGGACTTGTTTACCGCCATGCTGGGCAACCAGCGCCTCCAGGACCTGGCAACGCGCGCCCGACTGCGCCGCGTGCCCCTCGACCAGGCCCTTGACCGGCTCCAGGACCGCGTGCGCGCCCTGGCCGAGGACCGGGGCAGGGCCGCCGCGCTGGAGGCCCGCATCGCCGCCCTCGCCCCGACGGTCGAGGCCCGCGCCGCCGAGGCCCTGGAGGCCCGCGCCGCCGTCGGCGCCGCCAGCATGAAGGCCATGAGCGCGAAGGCGGACCTTGATCGTGTCGTCGCCGAGCGCGCGGCGATCATGGCCCGTCGCCAGGGCCTCGGTGGGCGCATGGACCGCGCCGAGCACACGATCCGCCAGCTCACCCCCCAGGTGGAGGCCGACGCCCGCCTTGTCGAGCGTGAGGCCGCGATCCGGGAGAGCGCGGAGATCCTGGGCCGCCTCCAGGCTGAGCGCGTAGAGCTCGGGGCGACGTGGCGCCAGGCGGACAGCCGGGCGAAGGCCGCCGCGGCGACGCTCGACCGGGCGCGCAAAGACCTGGAGGCCACCCAGCGCCGCCTCCAGGACAACGCGCGGCGCCTGGCCGCCCTGGAAGACGCAGCGAAGGCCCTGGAGGCGCTGGAGCCGAGCCTGGCCGCTCTACAGGACGCCCAGGACGCCCGCGCCGCCCTCGGCGCCGAGCGGGCGAAGGCACAGCGCCACGCCGTAGCCACGGAGACCCAGGCGCGACAAGAGGCCGCCCAGGCGCCGAGTGTGGAGGCGCTGCAGGCCCGCTTGGAGGCGCTACGCCGCGCCGCCGAGCTTCTGGAGGGTGTGCCCTGCGGTGGCCGGTCTCACGCGGCCTGGCAAGTCAACCAGATGAGCGGTGCCCCCTATACCCTCGACTGCGGGACGTGTCGGTTTCTCGGGGACGCCCGCGCCGCGAAGGACGCGATCCCCGTCGTCGCCGCCGAGCTCCAGACCGCCCAGGCGAAGGCCGAGCGCGTAGCCGAGCTGCAGGCCACCGCCATGGAGGCGCGCGGCGTGGTCGGGGAGCTCGACCACCAGCTTGAGGAGCTGGACCGCAAGATCGCCGCGGTCAAGGTCGAGGCCGATCGGGCCTCGGAGCTGCGCGCCCGTCTCTCTCGACGCGGTGAGCTGGAGGGGATGCACGCCGAGGACACCCAGCGCGCAGAGGAGGCTCAGCGCCAGGCGCTGGAGTGTGAGGCCGAGCTGCAGGCCGCCACCGCCGAGGCCGCCGCCGCAAGGGCCGCGGGCGAGCGCGTGGCCACGGAGATCGCGCGGCTACCCTTCGCCGCCGCCGAGCTCAAAGAGCTGGACGCCGCCACCACCCGTCTCCCCCTGAACCGCCAGGCGGTGGCCAACGCCCGGCGGGACTTCGCCGAGGCCGAGGCCGAGCGCGGGAGCATCCCCGAGCCGCCGCCCATGACGGCGCTGGCCGAGCTGCACACCCGCGCCGAGCGGGCCGAGGCCGAGGCGCTGGCGGCCATGGAGCGTGCCGAGGGCGCCGAGCGTGAGGCCAGAGGCCAGGTGAGTCACCTACAGGGCCAGCGCGAAGCCCTGGGCGACCTGGAGGCCCGCGCCGCCGAGCTTGAGGCCACCACCGGGAAGCTCGACCGCCGCCGCGCCGGGTTCCGCCTGGTGGAGACCGCCCTGGGCCGCGACGGGATCCAGGCCCTGGAGATCGACGCGGCCGGGCCGCGCGTGTCGGGCCTCACGAACGCGCTCCTGGCTGCGAGCTACGGGGGGCGCTTCACCGTGGCCCTGCGCACCACCCGCGAGCGCGCCGACGGCAAGGGGGTGGTCGAGACGTTCGATCTGGAGGTCAACGACGGGCTACGGGAGCGGACGGGCGACGTGGCCGATCTCTCCAAGGGTGAGCGGGTGATGGTCGATGAAGCCCTCAAGCTCGCCCTGGCCTGCTTCAACTCAGAACGCAACGGCATGGCCATGGAGACGCTGTTTCGTGATGAGAGCGACGCGGGCCTGGACGTTCACAATCTGGCCCGCTACCCCGCCATGCTCCGCGCCACGCTGGAGGCTGGGGGCTTCAAGCGGGCATTTTTCATCACCCAGAGCCCAGAGGTGGCGTCCCAGGCCGACGCCGTGATCCGCATCCACGCCGATGGCCGCGTGACCGTGGAGACGCCGTGACCTCACGATTCCGCCGCATCCCCGCCCTGGTGAACCGGGTGATCGGGGGCTCCATGCCCGGAGTCAAGGCCGTGGCGATCAGCGCCGAGGGCCTGGAGCTGGTGGGCCCGCGTGGCTTCACGGTGTCGTGGGCGGATCGGTCCTGGGAGATCGAGGCCGACGGGCGCCTGAGCTGGCCCAAACAGCGAAGCGGGCCTGGAGCTTCCCCCAGGCCCGCCGACCTTGCAACAGGAGACCCAGCCGAGGCCGAATCTACGGAGGACCAGTCCGCAAGGGCAGCATACCCCGTGATCGGCCTGCGTCAAGCGACGGGTGCGGGCCCATGCCGTTGATCGCCCTGAGCGCGGAGACCTGGCCGCTGGTGGTCGAGGCCCTGGAGGGCTGGGGCAAGCCGTGGCCCCCCGAGCTGGCCGCCCTCGACCTGGTGTGGCTCCTGGACCAGGTGACCGCCGGGCGCCGGGCCAAGCCCCCGGGCCGGCCGTTCTTGATGGCCCGGTGGCGCATGACAGACCACCAGGTCCGATCCGTGCTCGCCGTCGCCAGCCGACCGCCAGCGGATCGCCAGCCGACCGCCAGCGCGGCGACGGTTGAACGCCAAGAATCAGCCGGTTTTCACCAGCCAACCGCCAGCGGATCGCCAGCCGACCGCCAGCGGGCCTCCAAAACGCCCGAAAGTCGGCCACCGGCCCCAGCCGACCGCCAGCCGACCGCCAGCGCGGCGACGGTTGAACGCCAAGAATCAGCCGGTTTTCACCAGCCCACCGCCAGCGGGGTAGCCCCTTTATTAATTACTACTGAAGTACATACACTCACCCCCTCTAAGTCTGATCCTTTAGTAGTAGGGGAGGTCCAGGAGGGGACCCCCCAGGAGCTCGGGGCCGAGGCTCGGAAGTTCCTGGAGACGTACACCCGTTGGGCGTCGGACCCGAAGGCCCCGAAGCGCTGGCGCACCCCCGCGCCCGAAGCGCTGACCTGGTTTCTCACCGAGATCCTGGGCGAGCCGTCGGTGGTCCAGGGGATCAGCGTCCTGGGGACCCTGGAGCGGTGGGCGGACTGGCTGGACGTGCGCGCCGAGGCCCACGGGAAGCCGGGCACAGCCGAGGGCGCGAAGTTCCCCGAGAATTGGAAGAACGCCCTGCGCAACTGGTTCACGAACGCCCGCCGCTTCCAGCCCAAGGCCGCGCCGGGCCCGAAGCACACCCCCGCGGGCCCGCGCCGTGGCGCCTACAAGGGGGCGCAGACCACGCCCCTCTTTGCTCAGCAGACCAAACCTCCAGGAGACTCCGATGCGTTCGCAGACTGGCCCGACGCCAACTGAGGTACCGCCGCCGCCCGCGGACACGCGCTGCGTATGCGGCGCCTGGGTGCCCGCTCGCTGGGAGCACACCTGGAACGGGTGGACGCGCCCCCAGGAGTGTGAGGACTGCGTCGCGGCCTGGCACGCGGGCCAGCGTGAGGGCCAGATCGCCCAGGCGCTGGACGCGGCCCAACTCCCCCCGCGCGGCCACGGGCTCAGCTTGGAGCGGACCATGCGCCAGGGTGATGGAGGCCGGGAGCCCTGGACGCGGTTCCGGGACCGCCTGGACGCAGAGGCGCTCCCCACCCTGGGGATCACCCGCTGGAACGCCGCCGCGGCGAAGGCCCTGCGCGCCTGGCGCCCCGAGCTCCCAGGAGCTCAGCCAGAGGGCCTGGTGGTCCTGGCCGGGCCGGTGGGGGGCGGCAAGAGCGCCCTGGCCATGGCCGCGCTCGGCGACGCGATCCGCCGCGACCCCGGCCTTGATGCCCTGTTCATGCCAGAGCCGACCATGCTGGAGATTCTGAGGCTGGAGGCGAGCGGCGCCCAGAAGCGCGGGATCTCCCGGCGCCTGGCCACCGTGCGCGCCCTCGTCCTGGACGAGCTGGGCAGCTCGGAGCGCGTCACCGACTGGCAAAGAGACGCGATCGAGTTTGTGGTGGGTGCGCGGTACAACTACTGCCTACCCACGATCATCACGACGAATCTGGCCCTGGACGGGGAGGGGACCACCATCGCCGGTATCTACGGCGATCGGGTGGTCTCACGCCTGATCGAGTTCATGGGCGGAATGCGCCGACAGCTCCCCGGCCTCCAGGAGCTGATCGGGGTGGACTGGAGAACAGACGCCCCACACCCCACGACCACAACGAAGGAGACAGCCGAATGATCCAAACCATGCCGATTATGGACCGCCTGGAGGGCGCAGCGCGCCGCCGTGAGGTCGTGTCGCTCCATGACCCCCAGGGTAACGAGCTTGGCGCCCTGCCCCTGTTCAAGCTCGACAGCGGCGCCTCTGGCGCCCTTCACGGGGTCGGATCGTCCCATACGGGGGACGTGTTCGTGGCCGTCGCTCACCGACGCGGCCCCGCTGGCCCCACCTGGGATCTCACCCTGGTGGACAGCGGCTACCAGGACGCGGGCCTGGGAGAGGACGGGGTGCCCGTGTTCGCCCCCGAGATCCCCAGCGGGCTGATCACCAGCCGCGCGCTGGAGACCTTCACCCACTCGCCCCTGGTTCGCCTGGAGCTTCTGGGGTGGACCGCCCGCCTGGGTGGCCACGCCACCATCCGCTACGGCGAGGACGTTATGCCCAGGGTGATCGGCGATCTGCGGATCGTCAACCGAGGCCCGATCCGGGCCACCGACCTGGTGAAGAACGCCCCGCGCGCGTTCAGCGTGGGCAAGATCGTGGAGCTGGTGGGCGTCACCCTTATGTGGCACAGTCGGGAAGGGTTCAGCCTGAGAGACCACGCGACGTTGACCCACGTCGACACCCGCTACCCCTACGCTCGGAGGGCGCTCTGATGGGACGGACAACCGGAATCGAGTGGACAGACGGGACCTGGAACCCTTTCCAGGGCTGTACCAAAGTCGATGCAGACTGCAAGTTCTGCTATATGTACCGGGACAAAGCCCGGTATGGGCAGGACGCCACAAAGCTGGTGAGGTCCGCGCCGCCCACGTTTCGGGCGCCCCTCGACCGTAAGAAGTTCCCGCCGGGCTCCAAGGTCTTCACGGCCTCCTGGAGCGACTGGTTTCACCCCGACGCGGCGCCGCACCTTCCAGACGCCTGGAAGATCATCGCCCAGCGCCCCGACCTGGTCTTCCAGGTGCTCACGAAGCGCCCCGAGAACATCCGGGCGCAGCTTCCCAAGTCCTGGGGCCCTGGCTGGTCCAACACCTGGCTGGGGACCTCGGTGGGCTCGCCCAAGGGCGCTCACCGCGCCGAGCGCCTGGCCGAGGTCGAGGCCGTGGTGCGCTTCCTCTCGCTGGAGCCGCTCTGGGCCCCTGGCGTCGCCGAGGCGATCCGCCCGGTGGTCGAGGCCGGGCGCATCGACTGGATCATCCTGGGCGGGGAGAGCGGGGGCGCCGAGGCCCGGCCCATGCACCCCGATTGGGCCAAGGAGGTGATCGACCTGGCCGAGGCCAACGGCGTCGCCGTCCTGTTCAAGCAATGGGGCGAGTGGGCCCCGATCAGCGCGCTGTCTGAGGCGCAGATCCAAAGCTGCTACCGCTCCAACCGGCGCGCCCAGCCTGGCGAGGACCAGGACGACGTGGACGAGATTTGGGGCCGGTCTCCCCGCGTGGACGAGCTGGTCTTGAGAGCGGACGGGAACCACCTCAAGCTCGGCCACCCCGACGCCTTCCGCTCGGACGTTCCTGGCTGGCCCGCGATGCACGCCTTCCGAATCGGCAAAAAGGCCGCGGGCCGCCACGTCGACGGGCGCCTCCTGGACGGCTACCCCACCCCGCGCGTTGGGGTGGCCCCATGTCTTTGATCTTGGGAAACGACGCCGGGTGGGGCGGCTGGGGGTGGTGCCTGGCCACCGAAGAGGGCCCCTGGGCGGTGGGTCACCAGGTCCTCCGCGGGCGCTCCTGGCGCTGGTCTGACTTGCGCCAGGAGCTGGCGAAGCTGGACGACGTGATCGCCCAGGCGAAGCTGGACCAGCCCGTCCAGCTCGGGGGCCCCGTGCGCGTCGTCGTGGAGGTCGCGCCCGCGGTCTACTCGGGGCGCGGACGGGCGAGCCGGGGCAACCAGGCCGCGACGGGCCAGGGCATGGGCCAGATCCAGGGTGGGATCCTCCTCTGGGCTACCCGCCCCGGCGTCATGCTCTACCCCTGGGAGGTCGAGGTGAGCGACTGGCGTGCGTTCTGGCAGATCAAGGGCTGGAAGGACCGCGCCGCCTACAAGGCCGCGGCGATCTGGGCCGTCCGAAGCCTGGGCTGGGGCGCTCGCCTGGAGCCCTTCGCCGACCCCGGGCCCAAAGACGACCACGGAGCGCGCGGCGACGTGGCCGAGGCCATCCTTCTGAGCGTCTACGCCGCTCGCAACCCCGGCGCTGCGCCGGTGGGTCCAAGCCGTGATCCGGCCTGGCGCGTGACGCCTTGACGCACGGATCCCCGACGGCTACCCCCTGGGGCGCCTGGTTCATGCTGTGCCTGATCGGCGTGGTCTATGCCACGATGATCGGCGCCTGGCTGGTGGGCGACCCCACCCAGATCGACGCCTGGATTCTAGACCACCTGTGACCCTGCAACCTTTGGAGACCCAACGATGATCCCCTCCCCCTGCTACATCGCCGCGCCCTATGAGGCGTCGGACCCTATGGGCGTCGCCTGGCACACCCTGCGAGCTGGCCTGCTGGCGCGGATCGCCGCGCTGGACGGCCTGGCCCCGATCCTGCTCCACCCGTCGATCGCGCTGATCTACGGGGAAGAGGATGAGCTTGGGCGAGAGGCGCGCCGCTTGAGGACAGACACGATCGTGGAGCTGGTGGCCCGGACCACGCTGGGCCGAATGTACTTGCTGGAGCTCGACCCGCCCCAGCCCGCGGACGGGACGATCATCCTGCAGGGCCGGTTCAGCCCTGGGGTCCGCGACGACTACATCGCCTGGACGCGCGTGCGGGGGCGCAGCGGCGACATAGCCCGCGGGACCTGGCTGACCTGGGAGCCCCGAGCGCGCCGCCACGGCCTGGGGGCCGCCTGGGCCGCCCTCGCTCAGCGCCCGCGCTCGACCGGGCCCGGCGAAGGTGGGCCGCCCCAGTCGCTGGCCGCGCTTCTGGAGGACCTAAGCCACCACCCCGAAGCCCTGGAGGGCCTGGCCGCCGAGCTCCAGATCGCCGCCGACGTGAAGGCCCGGTCGTGAGCGCGACGGGGCGCAACTTGGCCGAGCACCCCACGAACGCCATGGGGGCCTACGACACCCCGGACGACCTATTCCGGGCGATCTACCGCCGAGCGCTCGACCTGGGGATGATCACCCGGGTGACGCCGATCCTGGAGCCTCACGTCGGCGGGGGCGCGTGTCTGCGCGTCCTGGTGGCCGAGGGCCATCGAGGCCCGATCGAGGTGATGGACCTCGACCCCACCGCCCCCGGCCTGGAGCTGGCGCGGGAGCTGGCCCGGCAAGGTCGGGAGGTCATCGTCGACGCCGCCGCCGAGGACGCCGAGGCGCTGGCCTGGGCCACCGCTCAGGTGGTGGAGGACAAGATCCCCGAGAAGCGCCGGCCGCTTGTCGTCGCTGGCTTCCTGACCAGGCGCCCCGTGCTCGCTGGCCCCGAGCTGGTGATCCTGGGGAACCCGCCCTACTCGGTGACGCCCGGCCCCGAGATCTGCGGGCGCTGCGAGGGCCTGGGCGTGCTCAAGCCCCGCGGCGCGGCGACGGCGCCCAGGTGCCCGGCCTGCTCCGCGAAGGGGTCCGAGCGCGGCACAGGGCAGATCCAGCCAGGGCCGATCGCCGTCGCCGACTACCACGTCCACCGCGGGCTCCAGGTGGCCCGCCGGGTGATCTACGTTCTTCGCGGGCCCTTCCGAGAGGGCCAGAGCCGTTATCGAGAGCTCTACGCCGGTGGGCAGCTCGCCGAGGTATGGACGAGCCCGCGGCGTGCCTCTTTCGTCCACGGCGCCACGGACTCCACGGAGACAGCCGTCTTCGCCTGGGACGCCGAGCGCCGCCCGGACCCGGTGGACGGGCCGAGTTTCATAGGTCGCTGGATCAACTGGTGAGGAGGTCAGATGCCGTCTAACGGCGAGATGCTGGGCCGGAAGGGCAACCCGAAGAAGCGGCGCGACGACCCAGCCAGGCCCCGAGAGACAGGCCGGGACCCCCTGGCCGCCGAGTATGAGCGGGGGCCGTTCGTGGACCTGGTGGTCCCCCCGTTCCCGCCTGGCTGCCTGGCCCTCCTGGAGCGGCGAACGGGCAAGATCCCGGACGTGGAAGCGCTCGCCGAGTGGGAGCGGATCCGCGCCTTCACCGGCTACGCCGGGATCGAGGTGAGCCCGCGCCTGGCTGGGAGCACCTGCCTGGTGGACCCCCTGGACCGCCGGGCGAAGGCCGCGCCGGTGGCGACGCCGCCCCCGACGCGGGCCGGGCTTCGGGCCCCGGTCCAGCGCCCGCCGCTCACCGGCGCCGCCGCCCCGGACCCCGAGGATCTGGGGGACTGATCGCCCCCTTGGGTTCGCCGGGGTCGGGGGCGTTGTCCAGGAGCATGTAGAAGACGCCGACGGCGCTCTTGAGGCCGTGGTGGGCCATGAGGCGGCGCAGCTTGGCCGCGCGCTCGGCGTCGCAGTCTACCCGCGGGCTGATCTCCGCGGACTGGCGCAGGGGACCCCCAGGCCGGGGCGGACGGCCTGGAGGATTCTTGGGTGCGGGGTTGGGCATGGTCACCTCTGGGGCTACTTGAGCAGATCGGCCTTCGCCTGGGCCAGGCCACCGGGGCGAACGCCCTGGAGGCGGGAGTAGACTTCGGCGCGGTCGATCGAGGCCCTGATCGCGGCCTCGGTGGTGGCGGTGGTGGTGGTGCTCTGATCGCCGTCACCGAAGTGACTTTGATCGTACCTGGTCAGGTCGGGGGTGAAGCTGATCACGCCGACCCCGCCCTTTAGGCGGTTCTTGAAAGTGTGCTCGTCCTGCATCAGGGCCGCGTTCTGCTCCACGGTGGTGCCCTGGAGGACCACCGCGTCTGCGGCCTCCAGGTCCGCCCGAAACTGATCCGTGTCGCGAAGCAGCTCCCCAGGCTTCATCGTGTACTCCGCGATCCTCCAGCCCCAGCAGCGGGCCAGGGGGACCACCGAGCGCTTGACGCCCGGGTAGGTGAGGACCAGCACAACGGCCTGGTTGTGCGCGTCGTAGTGTTTGATCGCCGCCTCCAGCGCCGCCGAGCGGCGATCGGCAGCTCCAGCGCGGCGAAGGGCTTTGAGCGCCACGGCGAAGCTCGGGAGAGCGGCGGTCAACGCCGCCAGAATCAGCTCAGCCAGCTTCACAACGTCATCCGAGGTCATGGGTAACTCCTGTGGTCGTGTGGCCCGTTTCGGCCCTCTTTGGGCCATCATCGGCGGGGCAGACAGCCCCGGACGGGCCGCCCCCAGGCGGGGGCGCGCTCGCCTACGCCCCGAAGTTCATGTGCCAGGTCGGCTCAGCCACCAGCCGGGCGCAGATCGCCGCCAGGGCCTCCCGATCCGTCGTGGCTTGAAACAGGCCCACCACGTTGTCCAGGGTGTGCCGGTGGGTGTGGGCGCGGGCCGAGGTGATGAAGCTGTCACCCCCAAAGGACCAGGTGCCTTCATACTTCTTGACCAGGGTGGCGTCGTTGCCAGGCCACCAGCCCTTCCCGTGGGCGAGCGCGGCGAAGTAGCTGCAGAGCAGCTTGAAGGCGCGCGGGGTCATCGAGGCCAGGTCCACGGCCAGAATGTCCGCCTGGTTGATGCGCTCGTCGCCGCCCGACTCGGTGACCACCGCCAACTGCGGCGAGGTCCACCCGAACCGCTGGGAGACGCTGCCCCACTCCTCACCCGCCGCCGTGCGCACTTGGACGCGCACCCCCTCCAGGAGGCACGAGCCGATCAGGCGGAAGTCGTCGTCCTTGAGCTTGATGTCGTTGAAAGCGGGGATGGGCATCACGAGCGCGGTGGACATGGGAACCTCTGGGGTGGGGCGGGGTTGTTCTTGCCTCACCCCATTAAATTAGTGTGGACACTTAACCGCGTCAATAGTGAGGACACAAAAAGATCGGCGCGGGTAGTCTTTGGCGATCGTCCCCCCTGGAGCTACGATCACCGCTCACCTGGAGTAAGCCATGGCCTTCGCCGATCAGTCCCTGCCCTCGGTGGGCACCTTCATCCGATTCTTGACCGGCGCAAAGGACGCCCGGGACGAGCTTCGCACCTTCCTTCACCGGCTCCTGGAGAACGCCCAGGCCGGGGAGCTGGCGACCACCGCCGCCCAAGCCGCGGTCGTCACCGCCCAGGCCGCCGCCGACGCGGCGCAAGCCGACGCCGACGCGATCGGCGCCCCGAACACCGACGGGATCGTCTCTGTCCCCCTGTGCGCTGGGGTGAAGGACGGCGGGACCTGGACCCTGGCGATCACGTCGGGGGGCCTGGCCACGCTGACCAGGACCGCCGCCGCTGGCGCCACCAGCTACTGGCTGGACGTGCCTCTCCCCGCTCGGACCTCGGCCAACAAGGGCCGCAAGCCCACCGGGCTCCGCGTCAACTACACGGTGAACACCGCCCGCGCGGACAACGTGCGGATCGAGCTGTGGCGGATCACCGAGGGCGCCGACGGCGCCGCCCGGACGGCCGCCGTCCTCTTCGGGGAGGACAACGCCGACTACGACGCGGCCCACGACACGCCCACGAAGCGCGGGGACCACACGGGGGCGCCAGAGCTTCACCTGGCCGTCATCACCGACGCGGGCACCCCCGCGTTCCTGGGTGCGGGCCAGAGCTTGAAGGTGCGGATCATGGTCGAGGGCGACCCTGGCGGGGCCTCGGTGGTGGCGATCACCGCCATCAACCTGCTCTACACCGAGGCCCTGGTAGATCTGGCGTAGCGGACACGCGCCGGGGCGGCTACACTATGGGGCATGAACGCCCCGCCGCCCCGCTTGCGACTGCCCCAGGTGTTGATCGGCCTCCCCAGCTCGGGGGCCGGTCCACTGGCGACAGCCGCCGCGGTGGAGGGTGGCGCGGTCCTGGTGAGCGCTGGGTCGGCCTGGCGCGCACCTGGAGGACGCAACCGGGCCGGGTTCGGGCCGATCGGGCGCGCGGCCTACTCGCTCGGGGCGAGCCTCGACAGCGCCGGGTTTACGGCCATGCGCCAGGGGGGCTACCGCTGCACCGTGGCCGAGTACGTGGCCTTTGTCGTCACAAACTCGGGGGACAGCTCCAAGCCCTTCCCCTGGCGCTGGTGGTCGGCCATGGACTACTGCTGTGAGCCTGAGATCGCGGGAGACCGGGCAGAGATCGAGCGGCGGATCGCGTTGACCGTGGCCAGCTACGGAGAGACCCTGGAGGCCCTGGAGAGCTGGCGCCGTGAGGGTGTGTCGGACGTGCCCGACCCCTTGCCGATCCTCCAGGGCCGCACCCCGGCGGACTATATGGCCTGTGCCCAGGCCCTCGCCCGTGAGATCGATCGGGTCCACCCCTGCTCTTGCCCCAGCGGGGTCGAGGACTGCGCCGCCGAGTGGCACAGGGCCCGCGCTGGTCTGCCTGAGCTGGTGGGCCTGGGGTCGGTGTGTCGTCGGGACGTGCATGGACCCGACGGGCTCCTGGCGCTCCTGGAGGTCCTGGACGCGCAGCTCCCCGCCGGGGTGCGCCTCCACCTCTTCGGGGTGAAGGGCAACGCGATCCCCCACCTGGGGGGCTACCTCCATCGGATCGCGTCGCTGGATTCCATGGCCTGGGACACCGCCGCCCGGCGTGAGGCCCAGAAGCTCAGGCAGGACGGCGCCGAGGTCGCCAACACCGTGGAGCGCCGCGCCGCTCACCTCACGGCCTGGTCCAGGCGCCAGCGCCAGCGCCTGGCCGAGCTGAACGATCCGAATCGGATCGGTTCGCTTGACAGGTAGGATCCGGGGCGGCTACACTTGTGAAGTAAGAAGCAGCCCCGACCCTGGAGCCTCAGACCATGACCGCCGCCCCCGTCTCCCTCACCGTCCCCGAGATTCAGCCCGGCGCCCTCCTGGAGATCGCTTTCTACTCCTGGGGCTACACCACCCGCCAGGTGGTCCGCGTGACTGAGAAGCCCCTGGGGCCGAGCCTGGGGACGAGCGGCTGCGTCTGGATCGGCCTGGCCCCGATGCACGACGGGCGCGTCACCGGCGCCATGCTCCAGCTCATGCCCAACGGCACCTGGCAGCTCTACACGGGCTCGGGGAAGCGCCTCGACTACGTGATTCTCGCCGCTGAGGGGGCGGTCGAGGGGACGATCCCCGAGACCCCACGGCTGCGCCGCGCCTCCTGATCACCCTCACCCTCACCCTCACCCTCACCCTGCACACTGGAGCCCTGACCATGGCCAAAGAACAGACCCTGATCGTCACCCTGCCCGACGGCTCGACCGCCGAGCGCCGAACCGGCCGCCTCTACCTCTTCGCCGTCGTCGCCCGGTTCACCGAGGCCGAGGCCGTGGCCGCCGAGCAAGAGCTGCAGGCCGCCCGCGCCGCGGTGACCCCCGAGATGCGCGCCTCCTGGGCGAAGCTGGTGGCAGAGCTTCAAGAGGTGCGAGCGCTGACCACGGTGGAGTCGGAAAGCCGCAAGATCGAGGTCGACCGCTACTTTGAGGCGAGAAACAAGGGCGAGGACGCCGCCGCGCCGCCGCCGCCCGATCGTGGCCTCTGGAACCGCTGGGAGCGGCTGGTGGAGGCCGTGGGCCGTCATCCCCTCTTCCAGCTCGAAGAGGTCGAGGGGCTGTTCAACTGCGCTCCCCTGGTGAAGCGCGCCGCCGGGCGACGCGCCGCCGTCGGCAAGGTCGAGGTCGTGACCTGGAACCAGCGCCGTGAGCTGTCCGAGGCCGCGCTGGCCGCCGAGCGGGGCCGTTACCCGCTGCGAGAGCTCCAGATCGTCCCCACCAGGTTCAAGCCCCCGGCGGCGCGCAAGGCGAAGGCGTAGGGACCGCCTGGGGGCTCAGCGCCCCCCTACCTGGAGACCGCCATGCACGAACCCGACGCCGTGATCCTGCCCCTGGCGCGAGAGCTCCAGGAGCGGGCCAACCTGGAGCCGACGACGCGCGCCCAGCTCCTGGAGCTGGTGGACGCCTGGCGCGCCGCCGATTGGGTGAGCATCCAGCGCCCGCCCTGGAAGGGTGAGCCCCTGTGCTTCTACCTGACCAGCATGGCCGCCGCGCGGGAAGACTACCGGCGCGGTGGGTGGGCTGACGCCAACTTCAAGCGCTACCCCGAGCGAGAGGCCGCCGCGCGCCTCTTCCAGCGGGCCCAGAAGGCCGCCGCCGCCGTCCAGGAGCTCCTGGACCTGGTGGAGCCTGGCGGGACCTGGGAGCCAGAGGGGCTGGAGGACGCCTGGGCCGCCCTTCATCGGATCATCAGAGAGGCTCGCCCGAACCTCCCCAGCTTAGGGAAGCTGCCATGACCACCCAGATCACCCGTCGCATTCTTGAGCTCCAGGCCGCGATCCACCGCCGCGGTGACGACGTAGGCCACGACGCTGAGCGGTGTCCGCTGTGTCGGCCTGGGCTCACCGCTCAGCTCACCCGCTCGGAGCGCGTGGCCCCCGCGCGAGACCTGGCCCACCAGCTCCCCGAGCTGGCCCAGGCCCTCGGCGTCGTGTCGGCTGACAGCGTGAGGCCGGGGACGATCCGCCCCGTCCTGGGGGCCCTGGAGCTGCCCCAGGTCCAGGCGATCGAGGGCAAGGTGACCGTGATGGGGATCGAGCTCGGGACAGACCAGGCGCGGGCGCTGTGGGCCCAGCTCGGGGAGGTCCTGGGTGAGGCGCAGCGCCACCGGCGCCCTAGGGCGTGGGCCGATCTCCAGGCGTGGCTGGATCACGCCTTCCGGCCTGGCGTCGCCGTCCCCTACCGGGAGACCGCCACCAGGAGCCTGGGCGAGGGCCTGGCGGTGATGGACGGGCCACGCCGCGCGCTGGTGAGGGTGGGGATCTTCCAGGTGGCCCACTTGAAGCGCCGACGATCGGGGGGCTTCTCGGGGGCGGTAGCCGATTACTTCCCCGGCTCCATGGGGACGGGGCCCAGGTGCCCCGATGCCATGCTGGCCTTCACGGGCCGCCGCCTGGTGGTGCGTGGTGAGGCCCTGGAGTCCGCCGGTCAGGTGGCCTAAGATCCGGCCCGGCTAACTTTTGGCTTGACACCCTGTAGCCGGAACGGCTATTAGAGTGAGGACAGGAAACAACCCCGACCGGAGCCGACACCATGACCACCACCACCCCGACCCTCATCCAGCTTTACCGCGCCGCCAAAGAGGACGCCGACCTGGCCTCTCTGCGGTCCTGCAACGTCAACGCCGCGATCCAGGGGGCCTACGGGCGCGCCGCGCTCGCCGCGTTCCCTGGGAAGACCTTGGACGAGATCGCGCCGATCATGGAGGCCCGGGCCTACTACAGCGACAAGAAGCTCGGCGGGGGCAACGCCGAGTCGGTGATCGTGCGCGAGATCATCGAGGGCCGCCACGCCCCCGTCGATTGGGACAAGGTCTACCGCGCCGCCCGTGGCAACGGCTGGAGCGGCGAAGTGGCCCAGCGCATGGTGCGCGGCGGATTCTTGGCCTACCAGGCCGACGGCGAGATCTACCGCTACACCTTGACCGATCAGGCTGACGCCTGGCTGATCGACTCCATGGCCAGCCACAAGGCCGCCACGGCGAAGCAGGAGGCCGAGCTTAAGGCGTGGCGCGACAGCTTCCAGCCCGCCGCGAACCCTGACCACGCGGTCTTCCAGGGCCACGACGCCGAGGGCCTGGCGATCTACACGAACGTGGCCCTCGACTAACCCACCCCGCCGGGGGGCCTCACCAGCTCCCCGGCCTCACCCCTCGACCCCGAGCAACATCATGGCCCAGCCCTTCCGCCCCTTTGTCGTCCGCTCCATGGCCAGCCCCGTAACCATCGTGGACGTGGTGGCGCCGGATTCTACCTGGAACACGTCCTGGGGGCCTCACCCCCTCGACTCGGTGAGCGACACCGTGGACAAGGGGCGGTGCTACCTGTGCAACCAGCCCCTGAGCTGGCGCGTCGTCGTCGCCGAGGCCGGGGGCGCTCGCCACGTCCTGGGCCGGGACTGCGCCGCGAAGGCGTGGCCGTCCACGAAGGACCAGATCAGCTACCTGGCGAACCGCGCCGAGGCGAGCGCGAAGGCCGAGGCCGCGCGCCTGGAGGCCCTGGCGCCGGTGGTCGAGCTCTTGGAGGCCCGACGCGCGGACCTGGCCGCCAAGCCCCACCCCATGGCCAGCAAGCCCCGCTTCAAGAAACGCACCCTGGCCGACTATGGGACCTGGTGGGTGGAGAACCTGGACGCTGAGGCCAGGGAGCTGCGTAGGGTCCTCGGAACGCTCCAGGAGGCCCTGGGCATCGAGTCCGCCGCCCAGGCCGAGCTGCGCGAGCGCAAGGCCGCCCAGCTCCAGGCCCACCAGGCCCAGGCGCTGGAGCTGGCCGCAGAGATCCGAATGTGGACCCGAGAGCTCCAGAACGATCCCAAGCTGGAGGACCTGGCGCGCCGCCTGCTGATCGAGGCGGTGGCGAAGCTCTCGCAGATCCCCAGCGCCGTCCGCCCCCAGGAGGCCCGCGAAGCCATGGAGGCCGCCGGGCTCGCGCTCCAGGCCCACAAGGTCCCCGATCTGGGCCGGGAAGGTGCGGCGTGATCGTCTCCCTCTCTCACCTCCACGACCTGAACGTCTGCCGCATAGACGAGCGGATCAAGACGTTCACCAGCCACAACGGCCACCCACCGGACGAGCGCAGCACCGTGGCCGAGTGGTTCGCGGTGACCCCGGACCTCTACGATCGGATCTGGTGGGTCCAGCATTCCCCAGGCTTCTGGCGCCGCAAGTGGGCGAAGGCCACGGCGCGGGCCTGTGCGGAGATCGCCGTGCTGTGCGGCGAAGCAGTCCTGCCCGTGGCAAGGCAAAGCTTTGGAGGTCTCGCGCCCCACCAGGCCGTGGAGGCCGCCCGCGCGGCGCTCACCCGCCGCCGCTGCCCGAAGAAGCTGTTCGCGCTCGGGAGGAAGACCGATCCCGACGGTCGAGGGTTCGCCGAGGAACGCGCCGCCGCCGCCGCCGTGTGTGCGGTGGCGGCCTGGAGAGACACCGGCGCCAGGTCCGGGGTGGCCCCCTACACCCAGAGCGCGGCCTGGTTCGCCTCGATCGCTGGGGCCGATCTCACGCTCGCCCGGGCGCGCCTGGACACCCTGATCGCCGAGCTGGAGGCTGAATCTCTGGCTTCCCAGGTGGGGGTGTTGACACCCTGATCCGCCCCGGCTACTCTAAGCGGGCTTGGTTGACCCCCGAGCCTCGACCTTCACGCGACACAGGAGACCCCCGATGGAGCCGACCCCTGGCGACAGCCAGCCCCTCACCCTGCAAGAGCTTCTGGACCTGCGCAAGATCCAGAACGGCCTGGACGTGCGCGACTACGGCCTGGCGAAGCGGCTGCGCGCCATCGAGGCGCGTATGCCCCACCTCCTGGACCTGGGCGACCCCATGGGCACCTACGGGCCGCGGGACGTTCTGCCTTACTTCGGGGCCATCACGACGACGGCTGGTGACGTGGCCATCGCCGAGGGCCTGAACGGCGTACCCGCCGCCCACGGGCCCAAGGGGGTGCGCTGTGGCGCGTGACCCCCGGCAGACCTATCTCCACTTGATGAACCTGGCGCGAGACCAGGCCGGAACCCCCGAGGGGGAGACCGCGGCGCGGGCCGCCGAGGCGTTGAAGGGCAAGTACGGGCCCGGCGTGGTCCTCGCTGAGGAGGAGCCCGTCTACAAGCACCGCGTCCCATACAACAACGAACCCGAGCGCATCCTGGCGGTGAAGATCGGGGGCTTTCTGGGCATCGAGTGCATGAAGTACGGCACGAAGCGCACCGACGGGAAGGGGGTGCGCTGGGATTCAGCGGTGGGGTACGAAGGGCCGCGGGAGGTGGTCCTCCTGGCCGCCAAGCTCTACCAGGACTACCGGCGCAAGCTCGCCGAGGTCCTGGAGTACACGACCGCGGGCTATGCGTCTGCGGCGTTCCCCATGCCGCCCTCGGAGCGCAAGGCCGGGCAGGGCCACACCTACACCGCCGCCCAGCTCGCCGCGATCCGAGCGGGCATCGCCGCGGGTGACCGCGACCGCTACACCGCGCCCGTCCCCGAAGGTCGGCGCCTAACCTCGACCACCCCCAAACTGGAGGGCTGACCATGGCCGCTTGCACTTGTGGCGATCCGTCCTGTGGGGATTGTGTGCCACGCATCACAGACGCTCAGTTTGTTCAGCGTGCGGTCCATGCCGCCGGATCAGGCCGCCGCCGGTCCTTTCGGTGGGTCCAGATCACCGCCGCGTTCGCGCTCGGCTCGGGGTTCGCTCGCAAGCTCTGCGAGCGGTTCAAGCTCGACCCGGACGAGCTGGTGGGGGATGCTCCTGAGACCCTGGGCGAGCTGGCGGTGAAGCTGGAGCAGGCCAAGCCCGACCCGATCGCCGAGCTCCTGGCCCACCTGGCCGAGCGCGCGGGGCAGATCGATCCCGGCGCCGCCTTCCACGGAGGGCCCCTGGACGGGGCGAGCCGGTACAACGTGGCCCAGGCCGGGATCCGCGAGATCGTGGCCTGGGACTTCCAGCGGAGGAAGCCGTTCACTGACGACTGTATGGGATGCGGTGGGGAGGGTGTGCTCTGCGCCGAGCAAGGCGCCACCGGCTACCCCCTGTGCCTCGACTGCTACTTTCAGGCGGTGACTGAGCTGGAGCCCCGAGCTGGTGACGAGCCCCGGGCCCTGTGGCCCGTGCGGTGGAACACGGAGGTCATTGCACACGCTGCGACTTACGGCAAACGCCAGGCTGACGCCCAGGCCGCCTGGTTCGATTCGTGCGAGCCGCGCCCGGACCAGCGCATGGGCACCCTGGTGGTGATGCGGGACGGTGAGCCCGACGCCGAGGCCGGGATCACCTACATGACCGCGATCGTGGACGACGTGGACGACAGGAACGCCGAGGCCCTGAAAGCCCGGTATCAGGCCAACCAACGCCGCTACTCGGTCTACGTCTATGAGACAGAGATCAAGGTCGGCGAAGTGTTGGCGGCGGACGTTTCTGGGGGACTGGATGCCGCTCGCGCGAAGTTCGGGGAGGCCGGTAACCTCGAATTGAGGTGGGCGGGGGACGGCGACGTGGACGGCAACGACGCGGACGACCCCGACGACTACGACGACAGCCCCAACCCCGCCGGGGGCTGGGACCCGTCCGAGCCCGAAGGCTGGGACAACTCGACCGGGAAGGAGTGACCATGACCCCGACTCTCACCACGGCTGTGCGGGCCGCTCTATCCGAGCCCGCCGACCTGGAGCCCCTTCGCGCTCTACTCGCCCGGGGCGCGCCACGGGATGATCTGATCGGGCAGAACCTGATCGCGCGGATCGTCGCTTACGCGCTCACCATGACCACGCACCCCGCGCACGAAGACGGCGATCGTTTGGCGCTCACGTTGCCCCCGACGCTTGCCCTGGCGCTGCTCGGTGGCGCCGATCGAGACAGCCTGCTGGCGGTGATCTGCGAAGCCATCGTGAACCCCGGACAACCGCGATCCGATGGATGGAAAGACGCGGCGCTGAGCCTGGCCGCCTGGGCGGATTCCCAGGTCCAGGAGCCGACGTGAGCCTCTTCCCCACCGACGATCCGACCTGGGCCGCGGGCGCCGCGTTCAGCCCGTGTCGCCGCTGGCGCTGGGTGCTGTGGCGCCGCTGGGACCCGGCGCGCCCCATGGTGGCCTTCCTGGGCCTGAACCCCAGCACCGCAGACGAGCGCCTGGACGACCCGACGATCCGCAGGTGCCGGGGCTTCGCCAAAGATTGGGGAGCTGGGAGCTTCGCCATGCTGAACCTCTACGGGTGGCGCTCCACCGACCCGGACCCCATGTTCCGCATGATCGGCGACCCCGCCGCCGAGGACCCGGTGGGCCTCGACAACGACGCGCAGATCCGCTGGTGGGGCAGCCAGGCCGAGCGGGTGATCGCCGCCTGGGGCGCCTTCCCCCTGGCCCTCGACCGGGGCTTGAAGGTGGTGGCCGACCTGGAGGCCCAGGGGACGCGGGTGGAGGTCCTGGAGTGGCTGGCACAACGCAACCCGCGCCACCCCCTCTACGCCCGCAAAGACCTGATCCCCCAGCCTTGGAGTACTCGATGAGCCGCCGCACCAAATGCTTCACCTATGGCGAGACCAGGACGAGCACGATCAGCATGAACGGGGCGATCGTGACGCTCGCCGAGTACAAGAGCGCCTGCGGTTCGTGGTCTGAGGAGGCCAGCGCGGACCCACCCAAGCGCTACGCCAAGCGCCCGAAGGGGGTCTGCGTGAAGTGCTGGGTGGCCTGGCGCCAGGACGTTCAGGCCGCTGTGGGTGCTACATGACCCGCCGCACCCCCGACCCAGAGGGGACCCTGATCCCTATGAGCTGGGGAGACGAGGACCCGATCGCCTGGTACGTCCGGGGCCACGTCCCCGAAGCTCAGGCCGTCGCCACGGTCCAGGCCGAGCTTGAGGACGAGGTCGAGGACGGCCAACGGGAGCGCGTACCCCGCCTCCAGCTCGGGGGCCACGGCTACGCCCGCTGGGGCATGGGCGTGGACGACGACGGCCGCCGCGTGTCTCACCGCTTCTACGCCCCCGCCAAGCCAGGCCCCGGCGCGTTCAAGGTCACCGAGGTGGTGGACCTGGACAACCTGGAGTTTGTGCGCTGGGCTCGCCAGGCCGAGCGCGACCACGCCGCCGACCTGGAAGCCTGGACCCTGGCCTGCTTCCCCCAGGCCACCGACATCCAAGCCCACGGCTACCCGCCGGGCCAGGGGAACGTCCGCTTCCGGCTCCCCGGGCTCACCCACCAGGTCTTCCGTGAACCAGGCCGCAACACGGTCTCGATCAGCCAGGACGACGCGGAGACCTGGGCCCGACTGTACTCCATCGAGGTCGCCGGGAACCGTCCCAGCTTCACCGACTTCACCACATCCACGGGACGCACCCCGCGCCCGCGGCCCAACGACAACACCCAACCACCGAAGGACACCCCATGACGTTCCTGCTTCTCGCCGCGCTGGCATGTACCAGCGGGAAGGACCTCCCCCAGGTCCGCGACACGAGCCCCGAGCCCGCCGACACGGACACCGGCGACAGCGACCCGCCCGATCCGCTCACCCTGGCCGAGGCCCTGGTGGGCCCGCTCCGCGGCTACTTCCTCTACTACGACGCCACCCTGGACGCCTACCCGAACGAGGACGGGTGGATCAAGAGCCCAACCCACTGGAGCTGGACGAACACCGGTGACGTGGCCGCCTACGTCTGGAACGAAGACCCCGGGATCGGGGGCTACCAGATCGACAGCTACTTCGGCAAGTTTGAGGTCGACGGGGCTGTCTTGACCCTGGCGATTGGGGACAACCAGGGCGTCCCCGAGTTCGGCTGGGTGGGCATCCCCGAGATCGACGCGGCGACGGGGACGATCACCTGGGCCTGGACCCTACGCAGCGGGGTGGAGGGTGTGATCCACCTGAACCCCGCCTGGGACACCCACTACGGCATTGATGAGGAGGGCGAGTGATGGACCGCCCCCGCCCCATTCTCAAGCGCCTGGCCGAGCTGATCGGACCCAAGCAAGGCAACACCGCCGCAGCGGTCGACGCCGCCTACCACGCCCGCGCTGTGCAGCGCGCCATGAGTTCCGCGGTGCTCGCCCCGGGCGCCACCGTGACCCTGATCGTGGCGAACCGCACCCTGGCCGCGGAGCTCCACGCGAAGTTCAAGAGCACCCCCGCGGGCGAGGGGATCCAGGTGCTCACCGTGAGCCAGCTCGCCTTCCGATCCGAGCCCTTCGCGGGCCCGGTCATCATTGACCCCCAGGTGGTCCAGGAGCTCGCCCTGGAGCACTACCCCTCGACCCGACTGGCGGGGGACACCGCCACGATCCTGCGCCCCGATGGCTGGCCCGATGGCGCTGAGGACGCCCTGGAGAACACCACCGAGATCCGCCTGGGCTGGCGGGACATGGTGAAGGCCGCGCTCGGCGGCGCGATCGTGGTGAACGTCAAGATCTTCACCGGCGCCGCCGTCGGTGGGGTGATGGAGACGAGAAGTCAGGCGAGAACTTCGCGCCCCTGGTGGTGGCCAGGCGCCGACCCGACGCGCGCGGGTGTGGTCGAGGCGCAGACCAGGCCGTGATGATCTACTCAGCCCCGAACGGGAACATCTACACCGGGACGGTCCATGAGGTGGGCTGGGCCGTGGGTGATGCCCTGGCTGACCACTACGGTGAGACCTGGCCGATCCCGGACGAGCTGGTAGCCCCCGCCTGGGACGCGCTGCGCGCCAGGCTGATGCGTGAGGACTTGAGCCCGGACAACCGCCGCCTGGCGCCGCTGTGGAAGCACATCCCTGTCCTGAGACAGCGACACGAAGCGAACCGCGCCAAGCAAGCGCCCCAGGCCACCACCCTGGACGCGCTGAGCTGAGACCCGCCACGGGGCTGTCCTGCCCCTGGACCCCACCCGCTACCCACCGGGGCAACCCCGCCCCACCCGCTCCAGGAGGCCCCCAACCTCCTGGAGCCCTGTTAGGGGTCGCCCCGAAACAGTGATCAGTGATCATCCCATGGAAGACCGATCAGCGAGACGGGCGAGCCCCTAAGCCTGAGCAGGGCTAAAATGATCGGCACACCCCAGGAGCCCAGGCCATGAGCGATCCAGGAACCAGAACGCGACCGCAAGCCGCCCCCCTGGCGGACCCCTCGACCGTGCCCGCCGTGTGGTGGCGCATCGAGGACCTGGACCCCTGGCAAGAGAACCCGCGCACCTACTCCCGTGAAGCGGTCGAGAGCTTGAAGGCCCTGATCCTGCTCCACGGGTTCAACACCGTGCTCGGGGCTCACTGGCCGACCCGGCGGATCGTCCGAGGCCACCGGCGGCGCCTGGCCCTCATGGCGATCTGGAAGGCCGACCCGACGTGGCAGATCGCCGGGAGCCCAGGGCCTGGCTACCTGCCCGTGCGCTTTCGCGCTGGAGTCTGGGACGGGACAGACGGGGCCGAGGGGGACGCCCTGGGAGACAACCGGGCCCAGGAGGACGGGGCCTGGGATCTGCCCGTGCTGGGCCAGCTCATGGAGCGGTGGAAGGCCGAGGGCCAAAGCGTGGAGGCCATCGCCGCCTCGACCGCCTTCCGTGACGCTGAGATCCGGGAGATCGTGGCTCAGGCCACCGGCGCCAAGCGCGCCGCCGACGTGCCCGCCCCTGAGACCCCACCACCGCCCAGGACCTCGGACAGCAAGCCGGGGGAGGTCTACCAGCTCGGCCCCCACCGCCTCCTCTGCGGTGACTGTACGGACCTGGACCAGGTGGCCCGCCTCATGGACGGCGCGCGGGCCGACGCGGCGATCACCGATCCGCCCTTCGCGATCTATGGAAGCTCGACCGGGCTGGATGCGTCCATCGCCGACGACAAGGTGGTGCGCCCGTTCTTCGCCCTGGTCCTCAAGTCCCTGGTGGTGGCCGTGAGGCCGTTCGGGGCCGTCTACGTCTGCTGTGACTGGCGAAGCTGGGCCGCCTGGTGGGACGGGGCCAAGCCCGTGAAGCTCGCGCCCGCCAACTGCCTGATCTGGGACAAGGGGAGCGGGGGCCTGGGGAGCAACTACGCCAACGGCCATGAGATGATCGGCTACTTCCTGGCCAAGCCCCAGCGCACGAAGATGTTTAAGCAGGCCACCGGGGTCCGCCCCGTCCTGTGGTCCAACCTGATCCGCATCGAGGCCGAGGGCGACGCGGGCCCCGAGCGCTTGCCCATCCTGGAGTGGGTGGACGAGCTGGGCCAGGCCGTGGAGCTCGGGGACGTGGCGAGCCCGCCGCCCAACGTGCGCCCCCTGCTCAGGTTCGGGCGCGTCACCGGCGCCCAGCGCGTCCACAACGCGGCGAAGCCCATCCCCCTCTTGAAGGAGCTGATCGACGCTTCGACCCGACCCGGTGAGCTGGTGGTCGACTTCTTTGGCGGGAGCGGGACGACCCTCCTGGCCGCCGCCATCCTGGAGCGCAGGGCCTACCTCACGGAGATCGACCCCGCCTGGTGTGACGTGATCCGCCACCGATGGACGCTGTGGGCGCGTGAGGCCGGGGTAGACCCAGGACCGGGCGCCCTGATCCTCGCAGACGCCCCCACGGTGCTCGGGGTGGCGACCCCAGGGCCTCGGCGCAGCTCCCCGAAGCCAAAGGCCCCAGGGGCGAGCAAGGGGGACAAGGCGAAGGCCAAAGCCGAGGCCGCCGCCCAGGCGAAGGCCAGCCCCCCAGGTGGGGGGGCGGCATGAAGACGACCATTGACCAGGCGCTGACCAGGTGGTGCGTGGTCTGCCAGGCCCGGGCCGCCTTCGCCGCGGGCGACTTCGCCCACGTCGGCGCGTTCCTCGCTGGCTGGTACATGCGGGACATGGGCGTCCCCGAGATGGACCGCCGCCAGCTCGGGGCGCGGGCGTCGTCGTGGCTGGCTGGGTGGCGTGAGGCCGATCAGACCCTGCGGATCATGGCCAGGTCTGAGCCCCACGCCTTCCAGTGGATAGGCCAGGAGCGAGCGGACAGCCGCCACCCTCAAGATCGGACCTGTGAGGTCTGCGGTCTCCAGGAGGCCGACGACTGCCACCGGGGAGGTGTCCATGCCGTGTGAGGTCTTCCAGTCCCCCACCCTGGGCCAGGTGTTCGTGTGTAGTCGAGGCCCGAAGCGCAAGGCCCCCGCGTGCGCCTGTGGCAAGCCGTCCGCGTTCCAGTGTGACCATGCTGTGGCCCCTGGGCGGACCTGTGACCGCCACCTCTGCCGATCGTGTCGGGTGAGCGTCGGGCCTGAGCTGGACTACTG
>JACCDR010797179.1_pt1 | contig 27911 bp, 26 predicted proteins | sample 7446431 | NCBI WGS metagenome assembly JACCDR01 (sample SAMN15323443, study PRJNA562643) | freshwater metagenome | isolation source: river surface water | place: USA:Blue River Watershed | collected 2017-08-17 | reverse complement strand
TTTGATGAGCGGGAGCAGCGAGTAACGCTAGTATGTGAGTGTCGATAGTATATGAGCGAGTAACGATAGTGTGCAGGTAGCGAGTGAACAAAACAAGCAGGTGCTATCACATGATCAGCTTCACATAGAACATGCTGATGTGAGTGATGACATCGGGTAGTAACTTGATATAATAAGTCAACATCAGCGTCTCGAGTGGTGATGATCCTAGCTTACACGCTACACACATGTGATGACATTCGCGCTTGTGTTCGTAACTGACTAGCATCACTCTGCAACAGATAACGCAAGTACCCACTCTGGAGTGGAGCGACGTGAAGTTGTCTCTCAACAACATTGACCTTGTAGAGATAACATCAGCAGGCATCAGCGAACGTTGATACCGATCGTACGCTTGTGCATGAGCATCACACCAGTGAGGGAAGTTGATATTAACAATAGAAGGCTCACCACAGATGTGGTATCTACATACTTGCACTATGATGAATTCATTATATGAGCATTCCTCACATGGATGATCGTAAAGCGGTGAAGATATCTTCGCCATAAAGGTTGGCCACAGTGAGGTGAGATTCTTACTTACTACACGAGCATGAGTGTTAGCGCACTCGATCATGAAGTCTGTCAAGTATGGATCATGTTGCATCATGTATGGTCTTTATACTCTTTGAGTGAGCGTATTCAACTTTCGCTCGTTGCTGACCATCGCTCGTTGCTGACTATTACTCATCGTCGACTATCACTTGTCAACATCATAGGCAAAAACAAGATCAGTGAGTAGATGTGATTATGAGCATCACGATTGTCATGAGATGAAGACCCTCACACACATTATCAAGCAGCGATGATGTAAATCAGTGATGGTGGTTTTCTTCAGCATCTCGCGGGTCAACATGAAGTGTTGTGTGTACTTGCGGATCTTGATCATGATCACACACTTCGAACACGTTGAATGAGGTATCTTATGACCATCGTGACTTGCAAGGACTACTGATTGTGAAGCATCCTCTTGTGATAGACACCATGAACAATCATATCTCGGTGAATCTTGAGCGATGGTGGTAGTGTGATCGATCCAGTTTAGCATTGGCTGACGAACCTCGATCATGTGTGATGTATGCTCTCGTAGGAAACGTTGGTAACAGACCATACATAGAGGCACGTAACACTCATATAAGTAATCGTATATTCGTCGCACAGCTACACGCGAGCAACAACAATACTCTTGACAACGAGCACCCATCGCCAATAGTATATAAGGATGCACACGCTCTGAAATCTGCTTCTTGTTGAGCGAGATGTATGAGTTGAGCAGTAGAGTAGCTGATGGTGTTAGTTGGCTGGACATAGTTATTGATAGAGATCCCGGATTCAACTTTCGCTAGCTGGTCTTTACACACTACCACCATCCAACAACCACTCGCTAGCGAACATTGGTTAATCTTCGTTAGCTGGTTATTGATCAGCAGCGTGGGTCATCTGCGCGATCAGCAAGACAACGTCACGAACAAGTAGATGTGATAACAACAAACACATCTCAGTGAGATGCAACCATCTGCTCCATCGCTTGCAATCAGAACAAATATAGAGATCACGACTTCTATGCTCATAAGACATCCACCTGCGTATCTTCATACCACAGATTACACAAGTATGATTTTCACGAGCGAGTTGATCAAGGCCCTCTACGAACTGCGTGAACAGTGGTCCTATCTGCTTGATTCGCTGATGAGCTATGTTGATCGGCAACATCAACCTCTGCAACTTAGCATACCTTCGAGCATGTCGCGAACACAGATGAATAGAGATTGATGAGCTTTCATGCTCTTTAGGATACACAACTATCGACCAGAAGTTACGCGACGGTCCACCATATGCAGGATTCTTACTACTACACGTGACGATGCTACATGTTGTTGGTATATGAACATAACGAGCCCCTGCGATCGATGGTATCAATGAACCTCGTTGCTGTACTAGCCGGAGATATATCTTCGCATACAACTTGAACACATCCGGTAACATGTCTCTCTGTGACTTTGTTATGCGTGACTTCATCCTACTAACCACTAGTTGTACAAAAGACAATGGGCGATGAGTGATCATACGTATGGATAGACCATCATCAACATTATCCGCTTCTTCACATCGACCAGCAAAGACACTTGTGAGAATATGAGGACCTTGCTTACTTGTAATGATGCAGACAGACATTTGCAATCATCGCAGATGATCATAGGACATCCTAAGCGATTGTGGCCGTGCATAGTTGCATGATTGTTACCACATGTATAGCATTCTTTGTTGATACCGAGCCTGCTTGGTGGTGATGTAAACGCACAACCAATCATCATCAATCTGCGAATGATGACGTCAGATGAAAACATAGACTGTTGAAGCTGTTTACATGCAACCAGATGAGGTTTACACAACGTCACGAAGATCCATTTAGCTGTTTTATCAAATTGCGCGTAGTAGACTCTACACTTGATCGTCGCTCCACCATATACACAACTCTTAACCACACATGATGAGAAGCCTACACAGAACGAGTGTATGAACGTGTGAGCTGTCTGTTCAGGGTGCTTGTTGATGAGCTTCACTTGTGAGTGCATCAGTTGTACGATATCATCTGATAATGGGGTAGGATCTGTCATGATGGTATGTTGCTATCTGCAGTCGACATTCAACTTTATATGACAGTATGAGAGTGCTGGTCTTTTGTATGCGCTGACCTCGTGCAGTCCTCTATATGACAACATCATCATACCATCGCTCACTCTGCCTATTATTATTCCATTATAAAATGTATGACAGCATGTTATATTGGTACTGTGAACCATGTCTAGGAAGTTCAATACATTCTGTACAATATCGGATTACGTGAATCACACTGATCCGGAGTTGTACAATTCATTAGAAGCTCTATGTGTAACGTTAACACTCAACTCGACTAAAGGTAAACCAGGTGTGACCTTCATGGTCCCGCAAGATGAGAAAGTGCGTAACGAGATCATCAAACTGTCGATGGGCGAACCAGAGGACGCACAGAAGGCTATCAACATGTTGAACGCTATGATACTGCGAGATGTAGTGAGAACACCATCAGAGATGCTATCTAAGAAAGCAACACTCGCTAACAGTCTGTATCCACCACAGCTCGTTGAGATAAAGGGTGAAACGAAGGTTGGGTCAGTCTCTGGTATCGAGTTCTCCAATGGTGCTAAAGCGATACCTGATCCTGCATTCAAAACAACGAAAGACAAGCTCGCTGTGTGGAAAATGGTATCTGGTAGCATACCGACAAGTGGGGGTAAGTCAGTCGAACCTACAAGAGGTAAGATGCTACTAGCTAAGACTCCAAAGGGCAAAGTAGGTAGTTATCAACCATCAACTGAAGAGACCAAGCAACTGAGATTCCAAATCATGATAGCCATCGAGAACACATACGCGAACCACGAGATGAATCGCAGATCAGTCGGCGACATGGCTAACTATCGCAGAGATGTGTACTTAGAATACACGCTATCTCTCTGGAATCACGTTTACAATAACAACAAAGGACTCGCATGCGATCTGCTCGCACTGATGTCGTTTGACAAAGTGGACTTATACTATCTACTTGAACCACACAAGCGTGTGGATGGTAGTGCACAGGCTAGCGAGTATCTGATACCACAAGACATCATCGTTAGTTGGTGGAGCACGAGTAAGATAGTAGATCTACAGCGTGTTCGCCTCATCATTGAGAACGAACTCAAAGTATCGTCCGATCAGAACTGCATGTTCAACACTGATCGTATGGGACTGATGGAACACATACATCAGGAGGGTGGAGAAGAGATCATACAACAAGCTCAGAGCAACATCAAACTGTATGCATCGCTGATTAAGGAGTTCTATCTCAAGTTCTACCGTGAGGGTACCATCAATGGCAAGAACATCTACTGCGATCCCATCAACAAGATGTACAAAGCCGATCCTGAGATGAAGTTGTTGCATGACGAGCTCCGTTACATCACATATCGCTGGTTCAAAGACCTCGAATGCGATCCACAGTTTGATAGAGGACGATTCAACTACATCGTCAACGTGATCGGTGATTACTTACACTCCAACGCTGAAGAGCGTCGCACACTGTGCAGGTTAGTCAACCCAGAACGTCTAGCGCGTGAGATCGCTCCTGCTGAGAAGTGTTTAGAGTTGAAGCGATTCGTTCATAGTACAGCGTTTGGGTTCGTTATCTTCATGCAAGATGAAGAACCGCCATTTGATAGAACGAAGTCATTTAGAGAGGCGGGTAAGTTCCACGCTATCTACGATATGGAACATGACAAACAGCAATTCCACAATCGCATCATCGATGAACAACACAGAGAGAACAACAAGATGGTGGTTGAGTGGTTGAAATCAGTTCCATTCAACACGCTCGATACTGAGCTACAACAGATGCTGCGAGATAAGGTTGGCGACTTCACGATGTAGTTCACTTCACTGTCGTTCGTTGATCTGAAACCAACTCACTAGCACCACTCGTTCGTTCACTAGCGGGTCGGCCTACATCAGCTCATCGTTCGCTATCATAGCATCCACTACTCAACTCATCATCTGCCATCGATGCACGTGATGACTCTTGGGTTGGTTGTTGTGACTTGATGATACTGCTATATGATTGAACAGCAGTTGACTTTTGTGTATCTCACCGTGTGACCACAGCGCGATCACTTGAATCGTCATTTATAAAGTTGAATATGGGCGATAAGATATACACTCATGATACCTCCAATCGTGTGTTTCTGCGGTAATGCTATCGCTCGAGCGTATTGGTTATATACTCAAGCTAAGCAAGAGCGCACGATACAGTTCTACCATCAGCAAGGGATGAATCAGATACATCCTGACTTCTTACACTTGATCAATGAAGGAATACAGATGGGTGACGTGCTAGACAAGCTGCACATATACAACGATTGTTGTCGCACTCGCATAGTATCGCATGTCAACATAGGTGACATGTAATCGTTCGTCAACCTGCGCATCACTCTTCGTTTTGTTCACCTCGCTAGCATCCACTCGCTGGCATCTACTTACTAACACCTTCTCACTGATACGCATTCAGCTATTTTCATCAAGACAATAGCGATGATGTTGATATCTATGATGAACAAACGTTGCATTCGTTGTAATGATCCTTCAGTTCTGGTATGTTCGCGCTGTGGGACTGACTACTGTGGTAGGCAATGTCAACTTGAGCACTGGGCTAAACATAAGCTCACTTGTAGGCAATCGAGATCGACTACCACGCAGGTATCTGGAACTGATCTATTGAAGAAGCTAATCAACAGTATCAAGTTCCGCATTGAAGGGAGCATTCAAGTGCTCATATCACACAATCTGCATACGTCATCTGGCATCGAAATCAAGATCGACGAACAGATTGAGCAAATGGTATCTGGGTGTCACTGGGCGCACATCAAATGCATAGGCGATGGTCCGATGAAAGATCCAGTCCCACTCACGTTTCGCTTTGAGAACTACACATACGAGAGTGAACTCTACAGATCTGAGTTTGAGAACAACCTACCTAACCCAGGTCATGACTACACTGTTATGTTCGATATGTGAGGACAAAAACACTCGCTATCTGTAATCCACTCACTGTTTACCATTGAATAGAAACGGATGCGATAGACACTCCTGAGCTGTTTTTCTGTCCGCAGTTGAGTACTGCAAGCCCATCATCATGAAGTCGACGAACGACGATACATCGCCAACGTTGTATTGGTTGCGTTCTATGATCTGCGTGATTGTGGTGGGAGTCAATGGGTCCGTGGGATCTAGGCAGTTATAATCAAACACATCTGCAACGCGCTCCAACAGATGATCAGGTATACGTCCCAATATGCAATGTAGGATCTTGAGATAGCCATGCAAGTAGTCATCTCTCACATCGTCAGTCTCATCAAAGCTCTTCTCATCAGAAGACGTGTACGATTGCGTTGAATCGGTTCGCCGATCTACTTCAGTGAGATGATCTACTTCAATAGGTTGGTCTACTTCAGCGAGATGGTCTCCTTCAACAGGTTGGTCTACTTCAGCGGGCTGATCAGTATCGATCTGCGATGGCGGTGTTGTTGGATTGTACTTGATGGAAGTCTCTCCATTCACATCTATCAACAGAGACCCTGTCAGCAACTCAAAGCACGTTATCATCAAACACCATATGTCCATACTCATGTTGTATTCACTGAACAACAGCGCTTCTGGTGGGGAGTACTCTTTAGTACCGCATCTATCTTGATATCGCCCATCGATACATGACGACCCATAGTCTATCAAGCAAATGGAGATATCATCACGTATCTCAAGCGGTTGTTCACTTATCAGCGTGTAGTTCATCAACAGGTTCTCAGTCTTAACGTCACAGTGTGTGATGTTGAATGAATGCAAGCAGCGTATCGCCAATAGCGTATTCCATACTATCTTCTTAGTGAGCTTTAGTGGTAAACAACAGTCGTATCTTCGCATGAAGGTGTATATGTCTGTGTTCCACATATCTGTGATAAGGTAAGGTCGCAGTTGTAATCTCGATGTGACGTTACAACCAGCAACATACACTGCTGGGAACAACTTACGCTCATATGCTAACCGCTGTTTGGCAAGTGACTCTTGATCTGCGGTATCGCATTCTTCGATGAGCTTGTTAAACGCACTATCGATGAGGTGCAACACTCGTAGTTCATTCTCGAATAGCTCTTCTTGCTCTGCTTTGAAGATCTTAACTGCGTAGCGATTACAGCTCTTCCATACATTGGTAAACGACCCATCGCCGATGTGCTTCTGTAACGTGAAACAGCATGTTGGGTCTACTATGACGTTAGATGTGTTTATGTTGAGCTGCACCACACCAACACAAGAGTTACGAAGATCGCATATCGTATCGCCAACAGCATATCCAGCATATTGTCTGGGTTTATGAACAAGCGCAACAGTTGATGTGTTGATCGGTACAAGTGCAGGTATAGCAGAAGATGTATCCATGTGTGTTGGAGTTGATAACTCGCGGTCAAGTCTTAAACATGAAATACCGCTGATCACAAAAGTAAACGAGCTAGCGAATCATAGCATACTGACAAACAGTGAGTTGATGCAGGCTGACAAACAGTAAGCAACCACTATGAGTGACGGGTCAACTAGCGAGTGCCGGTACGCATCGATAGTCGCGTTACAATGGTATCTGATGTTTGTTGAACACATGAACGAACATACCAACGTTCTTGGGCGATAGAACCTCATTGGCGAACTTCATGAAGGTGTTCTTCTTCTTATCCGCTATCTGTTCTAACCTCTCAGCTGATACGCTGCTCTTGATCTTAGTAATCAATATCCACACAGACCCAACAACACGAGATGATATCTCACTCTCTACCGACACTTGACTATTCTCAGCTTGCACTGTGATATCGTTGACGAACGACTTATAGTTCTCATCGTAGATGTTGAGTGGGTTCATATACGTGTTGATGTATCCTCGCACAGATACAATATCAACATCGATGTTGAGGTGATGCATCTGCGATAGTTTGTGCACTTCACTACGCCCACGAGCGAACCCGTTTGGCAAGTTCATGAATCGCGATATCTCTACATCAGATAACACGCACTTCTCTTCTTTGGTGCACTCTATGCTCAACAGCGTAGCGAGTATCTCATTCTTGATTGTCGAGCGCTTGACAAACGGTCTCTCGACACCTCTTGAGTTGTATTGCAACGATTGCAACTTGTTATACTCTGATACGACTGCAAGGATAACGCTCTTTGATACTTCCTTGTGGTTGGGTAACTGCATATAGCGATTATAGTTGATGTTAAGATCGTTCAACAACGTCTTCTTTTGCACATTGACTGTGTTTGGCGTTGATGAGAAGCACTTACGTCCTGCGTTAGGACCGTTACCTATCGTGATGATCGTCCCTGGTCGAGTATCTAGATCAGCAGGTAGTTCTAGCTCCTTAGAACAGCGTGGACATACGTACACAGAGATACATATCTCTGCTGGTATATCACACTCATCACAATAGCCTACTTTGTCCGCACGCAAGATCTCTTTCTTGATATCATCACTAGTGTCGTAGCTAGTACCTTTAGTCCGTCGCGATCGTGTTGGTTTAGCTGTTTGTTTACGCACCTGTGATGATCGATTGTCAACTGGTGCGTTCACTGTTACGTTCGCTGATGTTGCATCCATTTGTGGGCTCATTGATGTACTCGCAGGTGTTGTATTCACATGCGGACTCGTCGATGTACTTGCAGGTGCTATGTTCGTTTGCACGTTCGTTGGATGTGATGTTGCATCCACTGGAAGACTCGTCGATGTATCAGCAGATGTTGGATCCGCTGATGTTGCGTTCGCTGGTGCGCTAACAGATGGTACTTTCGCAGATCGTGATGTTGCTGTCTTACGTTTCATCTCTTCTCTATACTTTGTACCATATACTTTAGTAGTGTAAACACCATCACTCTTGACTGGCAATGGGTCTTCTTCTAACAGCGGACATACAATATCAGCTTGTAGCGTTCGTTTAGAACCGAACGACTTCGACTTAACAACCTTAGTCGTTTTGTTCATTGCTGGTTCTCTAGGAGTGGCTTGTTGGGTTGACACAGTCGGTATATGATATGGGTTCGCGAACCTGTTGAACTTGTCCATTTGGTCCGCTCCTATGCGATGTTGAGAACCTCGCATCGATATTCGTGATGATGCCCAGCTATCCATTCCCCTATAGAGATAATACTCAAAGATCAATTTTATAAATGGCAATTAGCCGGCACACACTCATACATCATCTACTCATACCCCACTCACATACATCACACTCACACATCACGCACTCATACCACACACCCATACCACCCCACACACTCTCACGCATCACGCACTTCGTGTTTTCATGATAGCTCAAATGATCACCAGTGATGATATACACAATAGCAGGTACACAACTATACATCTGCAAATGAGCGACATCATCAAACAGTATGAAACGCTGAATGAACAACTCAACCCGATGTATGCAGATGTACTCAGAGCAACTGACATAGTGAAAGAGTTCATCATAGAGCATGACTTGATAATGTATGGTGGTGCCGCTATACACATGGCACTACAACTGAAGGGATCGTATCTATACCTACCAGGTGCTATCGCTGACTTTGACTTCTTCTCACCCAACAGTGTTGAGCATTCATATCTGCTATCTGATAAACTGTACTCACATGGTTGGACAGACGCGCGATCTATAGTTGCGATCTTCATAACGACCATGAGGAACGACATCGGCGATAACAACTTCGTCGCTGATATCGCCTACTTACCAGCGAACATATTCAACAAGGTACCAACGCTCACATATGATGGAATGCGCATAGTGCATCCACTGTGGCAACTTGTCGATGTGCATTCAGCGCTGTCGTTTCCATATGATAACCCGCCAATCGAAGTACTGTTCGATCGATGGAAGAAGGACATCACGCGATTCAACATGCTAGTCGATCTATACCCAGTCACATCTGCTGCTCAGCCAGCAACGATCGCATCACATCTTCAGAGAGCACTGATACCTAAGTCGTTACGAGCGTTAGTATGGGATGGCGTTGCCGCATACACGTTCATATACCAACAATACAAACACATAGCTGAATCACTATCACTTGAGATCCCAGACAGCGTCATCAAACATGATATCGAGTTCACTGATGATGGAGTGGTACTTCACTTGATAGATGGTGTGTTTGAGATATCGCATTACGATGTTGACAAGTGTGTAGCTGATTACTCTATCCGAGATGACGTTCACTATGATGCATATGGTAAGACGTTCCCAGAACGAGCTGAAGGTATATACAGAGAGAACGTTCAACATGATCAACTCAGCATACGAGTGATCAGCACTCACGGCAAGTTACTATCGATCAATACCATTCGTCAATCTACCTTGACTCATCACGCGATCAACAAAGACCACATTGACAATAGTGACACCATGTATCGCATAGTCAACATACAAGCGTGCATGAAGTACTTCCTGAGTTATCACTTCGTCTGCGACGATGCTGAGCTAGCTAATGTGTACTTAGCATACTACTGCTCATTGTTACAGATGGTGAAGATAGGGGATGTTGTCAAAGGCACTCCTGCCGAACAACCATGGTTAGATTCTCCTCTATCACTCAGCGTTGATTACTATGGGAAACTGAACCGCAACAAGCAAACCGAGTACATCCTGAGCCAGGTATATGAACAGATAGATAACAAACCACCATCATCCAAACCCGCACCATACTTCCCTAACAAGCATAAGCCACATCCAACGTTTGACTATGCTTCAGTACCATCGTTTCAGATAGCCGGTATGCGACGATGAGGTGGTTGTGAGTAGGCATGAGTTGATGAAGGTCGACGAGCGGGTAAGTGCGAGTTGATGAAGGTCGACGAGCGGGTAAGTGCGAGTTGATGAAGGTCGACGAGCGAGCTGTCGATATAAAATTGAATATAGACTCCGCAAATGTAACATTCACATAGCAACGACGATCACACATGGAAGATCCAAGAGTAACTGATTTAGCCCGCCCTCTAACTAACAATGAGCGCTCTATTGCATTGAAGACATTTCACCTCAACGATATACACTGCATACGCTGCAACATATCAATGTTAACTCACCACTCTATGTGCTACTCCTGTCAACGCAAACCTACCAATGTGTGTAACGCGTGTTCTATGCATACGCGAGTTGGCGAGTTATACTTCTGCCAACAACACCTCCATGAAGGTAGCAGAGCAGGGTTGTTCCGACAATGTAGAGTATGCTCACGTATAGAGCAGATCACCAAAGAACCAATGGTATGCTGTAATGCGTTCATGATAAACCGTGCTGCGTTCATAGTCAATCAACCTAGTACACCTCGCGATTTGAAGTACTATGATTATGACGATGCATCGCATGTTGACATAGATGATTGGAGTGATGTGACTTACTCACCGCGCTCATACAAACGAACGATAGATAACAACGTGAGTGGTGTGCAAACGAGAAGTTCACTCAAGAGAGATCTATATGGGCAACCAAGAGATCCACTCAAGAGAGTTCACTTCGCTACTGATCGTCGCACATACGCTGATGAGAAATGGACACTGGGTAACATCTTAACTGAAGCACCACCATCACCTGATCAGATAGATCGCAAGAGGATGAACGATGTGTTCAAGATCGTCGATGCAAACATACGATCGAGAAGCTCCATGCGATCGCGACCATTCCAATCTAACACTCAATGCAACTCACCAGGATCATTCTGTTGACATGCTTATCAGCTGATCTCCTTTTTGTAACAGCTCAATCTGCACAGTGAGATCATCGTGATCCAGTGAAACGCACAAAACAACAACCATCAAGTGAGCAGTTATAGAACGAACCAACGGTACAATGTGAGTTGACGAGCGTTAGCGAGCGTGTGAGTTGATGTTCATCAACGAACAGCATCTGCGAACGTCGGTGCTAAACACCAATTGCTGAGTGCTTGATAGTTGAACACACCGGGATAGCGGTGTCGTTTACCATTCTCATCTACCATGTAGATGGTTGGGTACGTTGATACGTAGTACGTCTTAGCGATGTCTTCATTGACTGTTGTCATGATCAGCTGTTTACCCAGCGTATCACGCATACGATTCCACAGCGGAATGACTTCTTGACACAGCGGTGACCATGGTACATAGTGCAATATCAACACTCGCTGCTTATACAGTGTGGAGAACATAGTCTCGTTCGAACTGGTACGTGAACCAACATACCACAGCAACAGCAAGATCAATACGATGCAAATGACAACTCGCATTCACAAGGAGTATATGTGATCAGCGATAGTTGATACAGCTATCGTAATTATAGTCAGCATCTGACGAGACAGCACACACGCATGTTCATTGAGAAAACTGAATCACACCCCATAGTCACAACAATGGATAACACAACGATGGATAGCGCATCATCGACTAATGCAGCGATGAATAACGTAGCTCACTTGATCAAGGTCAACTACATTGCTAAGATGGTAGTCGAGTTATACGCACACAGAGATGTTCGCGGTTATGTTATCTGCGTTATGTTGAAGCGATGTTCCATATGTGACGCTAAAATGGCCATGGTAGATCGACTAACAGTTACATCTCTTCAACCTGTCAAAGTGAAGTGCGCGTTTACAGTCTGCTCATCTTGTTGGGGTGACATTCGTTATGTAGCTCGCCAATACAGAGATCAACAGTATCCTTCGTTCACTCATCGATCAGCACATATCAATGCTGATACTCCAAGTATCATCAAGCACCGTCGAGCTATCTGCTGGTGTTGTTATCACATCACTTGCCTGTTGATCAATAGCGAGTCATATGATGTATGCAGTACGTGTTGCGCGCGATTGAATCTCTACAAGAGAACATTGGTCTACCACGTACTGTTAGTATTGGGCGCAGATGTTGGAACCTACTGCATGCAGAAGTACCTGGAGCTGTACTATGATCAATTCACAACTGATGATAGTGAAGATCGATGAATGAAAGTTGAATAGCTCTTTTATAAGTGTAAACCAATACGAGATGGACAACCATACATTGCAGCGATATCAACTGGTTAGAATGATAGCTAACTTGCTCACCAACAAGGTCTATTTCGACGGAAGAGGTATCATGATGACATCGATCGATAGCACTTACAGATGTTCATGTTGCAGCATGATATCATCTTGCACATATAGAATCGCAACAGCAAGATCATCACTAGGTGATAGATACTATCTATGTGTGAGTTGTTTGGATACGTTCAAGCAGTGTTGCTATCAACTAAGAGGTACGATAGCTTCCACGTGCTCCTTATACGACAAGTACAATCCTGATACTCACCATTGCTCTGTAACTGGGAATCTAGCTGGGCTCTACTGTGAAACATGCTATCAACATGTCGCTCATTACATAGTGTACCTGTGCGATGAGCGGATGATGTTATGCTCAGACTGCATACATAGTATAAGGATACAGAAGCGACGCATTGTGTGGAGAGCGTTGATCGCTCACTTCATAACAGATGTTGCACGACACTGCTATCGCACCTACGTGTTGCTGATACAAAACTGAATAGCTCTTTTGTCAACATAAGAGTGAACACTGGATGAAGATCAACAGACGCGCAGCTATGGATAGAGATACGGTCAGCTATAGAACCAAACGAGTAGTGATGATGATATTGAATCGCCACAACATGAACTCTGTTAACGTGTACGTTGCAAAGGAGTATGGACTGTGCACAGTATGTCAACATGTAACAGATGTACTATTGATACGTATCAACGGTTATGATGTGATCGGCTACATGCTACACTGCCGCATCTGTTCAACATGCATGACTAATGTTCGCAATGTAGCGCTCTCTTGTAAAACCGATCATCCTAAACTCAGCGACATGATCGCCATCGCCAACATTGATCAATCTCGCACCAATTCGCTCGCGGTCAACTTCTGCGATATGTGTTACTACATTACTTACAACTGGACTATGATTGATGAGACTGCTATGTGTGTTGACTGTAGCAAACGGTTAGTCATATACAAGCGGATCATCGTACATCGGGTGCTCGCAGTATTGGGTGATGATGTTAGGCAGTACTGTCTAGCGATATATCTAGCGCTACTACATGATGCTCATTGGTGTTGTCAATTGATTATGTGACCTACGCCGCACTGCTGTTCTTTGTAGCGCTGCTGATCTACGCTATATTGTTATGATATGGAGTTGATGTCATTGTGTAATGTCATGTGGTGTATGATGTGAGATGGTGTGGTGTATTATATTACACATGACGTATCGTAGTACATAACAGTATGGGAGATGATGAGTATAAACATCTAGTTGAAACACTCGTTGACAAGTGTTCCAATGAGCGACTCTGCATATACGTATATCGAGTTAATGGTCCATGTTCTATCTGTTCTAGTGTAGACAGTTATGGCATCTGTGTTGCTATCGATGGAGTAAAGCAACTCATACCTGTTGGTTGCATCTGTTCTCGTTGTATGTCAACGATACGCAAGAACACTCTCACACATAGAGAACGATACTATCCTGAGATCAATCATCAACTGGCGAACACATGTATCGATCAGTATCGCAACATATCTCCCGTGGTCAGCCTATGTGATCGCTGCTATGACATCACTAGTAACCTCATCGGCGAGACGTTCTTATGTTGTCGCTGTACAATAGAGTTGCTTCGTTGCAAAGAGATCATCGTGCACCACGTATTGACATATGTAACAATCCCAGCGAGGTATCGTTGCATGATGTTGTACTCAATGTTGACATACGGTGAGGTATGTAGTTCGTTGCTGTTGTATGATTCCAGATATCGCTGTTGAGTGCCACTGTTGAGTATCGCTGTTGAATGCCGCTGTTTGAGTTGAGTGAATCTGTGAGTAACATGACAATGATGTGCAAGTGGCAGAGTGTAGGTGGTAACATAGTGTGGTAGTGATAGCAAAGTTGAATCTCTGTTTTGTAAGCACAACACTGATATGCAATCTACAATGCAACCACAACCATATAGCACAAATGGACAATGGCAACTACAAACACGGATGGATACGATCAACAGCAGGATCACTCACACTGCTGAGTTATTGATCAACGGGTGCTTTCATCACTTTGATAGAGAGCTATGGTACTGCAACATCGTTCGTTGCGCGGTGTGTTTCACATCAGCAGAATCAGATCATGTATTCATTGTTGCACGCGACGCATATGCATCAACCCGCTACATATGTTTACGATGTATGTCCGCTATTACAAAAGAGGCAGTTGTACTTGCAAACGAGCGAGAACAACATAGACCAGATCTCATACGGCGAGTCGCCGATGCCAACGTTGATACATTTGACAGTGTGCAAACGAAGTACACCGCATGTGAGCAATGTTACTCTATAACGATAGGTTGTCACCACAACAACATAGTCAACTTATGCTGGCACTGTTTCAGAGTTGCGGTATGGAAGAGAAGAACACTCATCTACTATGCGTTGTCATCAACTATGATTGACGATATCAGGTATCATTGTCTACGATTGTATCTTCACATCACTCAACGTAACCTATCATCGCTCGTGAAGTGGTGATGTGAAAGTTGAATCGGTCTTTTGTAGGCACATATGGAAGAACGCATAGAAGAGCAACAATCTCATCAACACAAACTCAACTACGTAGCTGAGATGATAGCTCATCAGCGATATAACATATCTGAAGATGCTTATGTTGGATTCAATATCATCAAGAAGGACAACCACTGCAAGGTATGCTATCACTCCGAACACTCAAAGAGGATCAACATCATCACTCGCGACATTGGTAAGCAAATATACTCTTGTCGACTATGTTCACAGTGCGCATGTAGAGTTTACGATGCTGTGTTGTTGTATCGAAGTCAACACTCCCAACCATAGATCGAGAGATCGCAAACATCAACGTTGACGCTATGTCAGCAGTACGTTACAAGCCCCATATGTGTGATCATTGTTGCGCTATCAAGCTCAAGTATCAATTCAGCATTGGTGCGTTCTCTATGTGTGAAACATGTTATGGTGAACTGAGCTATCGCAAACACACGCTGATATACTACTGCTTATCAGTTGTGGATATCGATACGCGGGACCATTGTATACTGTTGTATTGCACACTATCGGGGAAATCAAATGCGTTCTTAAGAGTCGTTCTATACAAACACTGACGAGCGACGATCTAGCTTTTGTCCGATCACTCTAACTGACATCTGAGTTTACAAAACGAACACCTGCAAGAGCACGATCACAGTGAGCGCGTTGTATCTTCTACGCAGTATGACTTATAGCTGTGTCTGTATAGTTCCAATGACAGCAATGCGATCAATCGAGCGATGTCATCATTTGTGAGTTCAGTTATGCGCCGATGAACAAGCGAGTATGCATTGAGCTTAGCACCGATGGTTGAGTTGTGGTTAGCCCATACGAACAGATCGATCGTCATCTTCGGATACAAGTAGACTCTATGATCGTCTACTCTCATATCATGTTTGATTGTAGATAGCGAACACTGACATGGGCTGGTCGTAGCTACAACCCTAAATTCATATGTGCCATCATCGCGACATAGCTCCAGTGCGATGACCCACCCACCGCTGACCAACATGTAATCGACAACTCCACTAACCAGGAGAGTGTCAACCTTCAACCTACACGTCCTCACATTCAAGTGATGGTCCAAGATATACACATGAGTCTTCGTTGTAAGTATAACATGAGTCTCACATCTGCTCATGAAAGCACTTTCAGTATCATAGTTCCACTGAGCGAACATAGCCTTTGTCGTAGAGAACCGCGATTCAACTTTCTCATTTCACTAGTCACCTATACTCTCCCACTATCCACTCTGCTATCCATCTTGCTATCACTCGCTTGCACACAAAACAGCAGTTGTCACTTCATAGCATAACAATACGACTCGTAGTCTCGTCTGTATACTTCAACTAACAGCAACACGATCAGCTGGGCAACATCGTGATTCATAACCATCTTCAATAACGCATACGTCTGAACGCTCTTATCAAGTATCACTTTGATATGTTCGTTCTGAGTGGTGCATCTATACATATCAACTATCGTCTTTGGATACATGTATATTGTCTTATGTCGTAAGCTAGCGTCATATCTGATATCGGATAGCTCACATTGACATGGATCATATGACGCTGGTAACAATACTCTGATGCACTCATTGGATTTACATTGAGGAGTGATCCACTCAATGGCGTACCCATATCTACGATCGAACTGTAAGTGAGCCACTTTCATGCATAACTGATTCACACCGGCGCTCCATGATATATCAGCCACGCATCTCATATGATGATCAACTAAGATCAAGTACATATCCGTCGTGACGATGAGATAAGTTTCACAAACGCTCACCTTCACTTGTACAATATCAGGTACGCACTCTCTATACATAGTCCTTTGTCGTAGCGAGTCGTGATTCAACTTTATATTCACGTTCGCTGACGCTCGCCAACTTACATTGTCTACACTCGCCAACTTACATTGTCTACACTCGCCAACTTACATTGTCTACACTCGCCAACTTACATTGTCTACGCTCGCCAACTTACATTGTCTACGCTCGCCAACTTACATTGTCTCGTTGGTTCACCATACCCTTGTTGGAGATGTTCAATCTGCCTACTGACTACCATCTGCTGACTACTATTCACTACTCACACCGTTCACTACTCGCATCATTACTGATCAACTAGCACTTATGTCACTCGTGTTAGTATACTCACATTAGTATACTCATACGTACTAATCTGAAGATGAGTTTACCAACGCTGTTTGTGAAGGGATCACTCTATCATGTTGATCCACAGACGATGAAAGAGCTGAGTGAGTATGTGCCTATCGAGTACATCCTACAGTGGATACAATCGCGACTATACAAGACTGGTATGGAGAATCGCGTTCTAGTGTTGAAATCGAAGACTGGGTCTGGTAAGAGCTCAGCACTACCACCTGCTATCTTCAACAAGTTCATCAAAGGTAACAAACGTGGTGTAGGTATGATACTCACTCAACCGCGAGTGTTGACAACAATCGAGATAGTCCTTGACATGATACCATATCACAAATCACTCGTGCTGGGTACAACGATCGGCTGGAGTACGAAGAACAACAAGGTTAAGCCCAATGATCTGAGCCTACTGGTTGCTACGATTGGCACGCTCGCAGATCAACTCAAAACGATGACTGATAGCGAGTTATGTTCGCGATACCAGTTCATACTGATCGATGAAACACATCAGCGCGATATACAAACTGACATCACTATCTTCATGCTGAAGAACCTACTGTTGCGAATAACCAATAGACCTGACTGTCCATTCGTCATATTGATGAGCGCTACGTTCGATCAGAACAAGTTTCTCACGTACTTCAACGTACCAGCTGAGACTAACTTCATTGAGGTGGAGGGATCTCCGTTTACTAAGACTGAAATGTGGGACTGGAACGAAGGTAGAACTGTATCTGATTACACGAAAGCAGCAGTTGATGTTGTCCGCAAGATCATCACTGAAAACCCAGATGATGACCCATCGAAGGCTGATATACTGATCTTCTTACCTGGTAAAGCTGAGATGAGCGACACATTGCGATATCTCAACACATACAACGCTGAACTGGCTGAATCTGGGCAGAAGACATTCTCACCTATACTGATCGATGGTGAGAGTGTGCGATTACAAGATCTGGACTTTCGTAAGTCCATGAGAATCACAACTGCTGATCAAACGATAGTGGTCGACAAGAAGAGATACACGCCAACACGTAGAGTCATCATGTCAACCAACGTTGCAGAGACTGGGTTGACGCTGAACAATCTACGATACGTGATCGATGCTGGATACAATCGCGAGACTGAGTTCAACCCAGTGCATGGTGTTCATATGTTACTAACTAAACCAGCACCTCAATCTCGCATCATACAACGACTAGGAAGAGCAGGTCGTAAGTTCCCAGGTGTGTTCTATCCACTGTATCCTAAGTGGATATATGATAAGCTACAAGTGTTCCAGTATGCGGATATACTGGTGAATGATGTGAGTTCTATGATGTTGGATGCGATCGCAGAACAGATGAGGGCGAGCATCAGTGTGAACAAACCACCAGTGTTTGTATTAGCTGATCTTGATCTGCTAGATCTACCCAGCCCAGATGCACTTTGCTTCTCACTGGAGAAGCTCTATTCACTTGGTTACATAGCACCCAATGCACCTGAATGGAAAGTAGACTTCGATGAGTTCATCAACAGCCCTGCTATCAATAGCCACAACGCCAACTCTACTGGATATAGCAACTCTACCACCTATATCAACTCTGCTGATTCAGCAACATCACCTCACTTGTCGATTACCAAGCTGGGAGCTATCGCTAGATTGCTGAGCTCAGAAACACTCGAAGCATCACGTATGATACTCGCTGGGTATAGTTGGAACGTATCTATACTTGATCTCATCGCGATCGATGTTTGGCTAGCACTGGATGGAAAGAAGAAGATACGACAAGATACAACTAAGGACGCTAACTGGATAACGATCTACAAGTCTGCCATACCCAGCTTATCGATCACTAACATCATCGAGAAGATGCGCACTCTCATCTGCGATGAGTTCATAGATGGTATACTCTTCTTCAACGCATTGAAACGTACCATCGCCAACGTCTCACATAAGAGCTTGTTCACTACACTGCGAAAGTGGTGTAACAACAACAACATCAACTATAAGTTCTGCATATCCTTCATCAGCACGCGAGACGATGTGATCGAAGGGTTGACAGCAAACAAGCTAGATGTGTTTTCACAGGAAGAACATTCACTATACAACGTCATTGACTCTATTGATTTCGGCGTTGATGATCTCACTAAGACAATATGCAAGATCAAACACTGCATCTACGATGGCTATCGCAACAACATCATCATTCGTCAAGCTGAGTTCGTACCACCTAAGCCTACTAAACCATCGCACGCTGGTATACGTGCTAACTCACCCCATGCGAAATCATTGCATCCCAACTCACATGTGAAGTCATCTCACACCAACTCACACACCAGCACATTGCATCCCAACTCACATGTGAAGTCATCTCACACCAATACATCGCATGCGAAACCATCACATGCCACACGAGTGCACACTGCTGACAAAGCTCGTAAAGGTGGGAGTGATCAATCAGCGAACGAACATCGACAGAATGAGCAAGTGCCATTATATAGAACGCGCACTGGGTTAGTAGTCAAGACACCAAGCATCATCGGCAAGCAAACGCAGAAGAACCCTTCACTGGGGCGGTTATATGACCTATACCCACAGTACGCAATCGCATCGAGCTTCACAACTAAGTTCAATCGTGAGACTCTGATGTTCGATGTCAACGCAGCATGTGTATCAGTGTTAGATGGATACATGAGTCCTGATCTGTCCTTCTTGATGTGAACAAAAACACCGTTGACGAGCTAGCTCATATACCTTCGATGATGTTGTCATCGTTATCCTCTATGTGTTTGAGGGTATCTTTGTTGAACGACACTATCTGCGACATCACTGTGAGCTTATCTTCATCTGTTGTCTTTTTGGGCTTTGATCTAGGTGATCTGGTCTTTCTGACTGATTGATGCGTTCCTATCTTGATGATCTCACTCTTCAGTTCTGCAACCTCGCGATACAGACCTGACATGGTCAGTTTGTTATCATCTTGATCATCTTGTCCGCCATCACAAGGTTGACAGCCAGTGCACTGAGCACTGATGCATTGAGTGTTAGTACATCCACCATTGGTGAGTTGCTCAACGTGTTGACTATAGCCAAATTGACTATTGATAGATCGATGAGCCATCGTAATGATTGTTGGATATGAGAATGGTGGTAGTTTGATGAGACGGAACGTATGTATCAGCGCTATGCTGGCTCTTGTAAACCATCCATTGACGCTGTCAACGCAGTATACGTTCGTTTCTATCGAGCCCGGTTGATGGGTGAACACACATTGTCCGAGTTCTAGATCATCAACAAGCAGGCGAGTTAGATCATCATTGGTGACAAACTGATATGCTCTATAGTCTTTGTTCGCTTGGTCAGAGATAGTCGCTAGTGTTAGTTGCCTGAGCTCACTGATGAGTGATTCGCTTGGTTGAGAACAGTTCTCATGAAACGCAGCTACTATGGTAGAGTGCATTGGATCAAATGGCTTTTGATGATGAACGATGATGTATTGATTCATGGTGTGAAGTATCTGTGGTTATGGTATACTCACATAGCTACCTTTCTGTTGGAATAATAATGAACCTTCAATACGATCCATTAGACCTGATACAGAAGTACTATGAGCTCTGTTCGATAGAAGTGTTATCGCCACATCTGTTGAGCGGTGTCGATCTATCCATCTTGTTCAACAAACATGAGATATCAGTGTTCTTCGATGTGCAATCAACATCATCACCAACACAAACACTGATAGCTAAGTGCGGAAGTGATGAACCTACTCAACTACTCAACATCGTCGATGTTCCGATCAGCGAGACTCTGAAACCATCACTCAACATGAATATGGTTACTGACTATGTCGAAGTGCTATCTTCGCAACGCTCAAACTCACAACCTATGATCACATCACTACTATCAGCAACATCACTATCAGTAACATCACCATCAGTAACAACATCTACACCTGCACAAAAGACAACTGCTCGTAAGACACCACTCATGGGATCTAATGAACCTGAACCCAAATGCAGCATCATAGTCATCTAATCAACGTATCGCTTCTTAGTCAACTGACCAGCAGATACAACCGTAGCTAGGTGTGAGAGTTCTACACTATCGAGTTCAGTGTGCGTAGTAGTTTCAACACACTCAACTAGATCGACCTTAGCAATGTGTCTTCTGTTCTTCAGTGTGAAGTACAATCGCATATGACGGGCATCATAACCAGTGTAACAGTGGATCCAGTATCTCAATCTACTAGTTGACTGCACGTTAGCAAACACATAGAACAGAGCTACTAACTCAGTGAGCACCACTTCACCATTCACATCGACTGTAGCGAACGTGATGTTCGCTCTCCTACTAGCCCATCGAAGTCGTAACCACAGTGTCAACTTAACAATGATGTGCACTGCATACGAACACACATCTAACCATCTATCTTGAGACCAACTTAGCAAGTTCCATACCAACCGTTGCATGCTGCGCTGCGATTAAAATTGAATCACAGTGTTTGGTTATCTAGATATAACCATCTGTCTAATATGTCAACTAAGCTGGATAGCGAATCAAGTGCTGATGATCAACTAGACGATGATGTATACGACAATGAGCATCGTTATAAGGATGATCTATCCAGAGATGAACTGTCCAACGATGATGAGATAGCTAATGAACTGCATACTCACCGCAAGAACGAACAGGTTGGTGGTGATGATGATAACAAAGATGCCATCGTTGATGATACAGATGACTATGTTGAAGAACATCCAGATGAACAAGAGCCAGCTGAGACGCAAGGTGTCATCACGATAGATGAGAACGGCGAATCATCGCTAACATCGATTCGGGAGCTATCATATGAACCTGACATCATCGTAATCCCACCTGGAGAGTTCGTTACCACCGATCAACTGAGCATCTTAGAGATGACAGCGATCGTCGGTATCAGAACTAGGCAGATATCACTACACAACAACTGTTTCGCCAACAACATACCGTTGAGCGCAGATACTGCTGTGAAGAGAGCTAAACTAGAGTTGATGCAGCGCAGATCCCCACTGTTGATTCAGCGGCACGTTGGTGAACGTATCAACCGTGAAGGTCGGATACAAAAGTACGTTGAGATACGTAACCCCAACGAGATGGTGTTCATAAAGGATTACGAACTATGATCATCATGACGCATCTGTCTCTTTTGTTGTGCGATCATTCGCATACTGATTCTTAGATTGAGTTGCGTTGTTATGCTCAGACAACGTCGCTTGATAACCGCAGTCGCAGACGTACACCATCGTTTCGTTAGGTGGTAGTATAACAACGCTCATAAAGTCCAATCCACACTTGGGACAGTCCACTTGCTGCTTATAACCTGCTTGATCATATGGCGCGTTGTCAACGAAGGTCTCATACTTCGAGTTATCAGCTCCACCACCCACTGGTACGATTACAACCAGCGTATCTTTAGGAGTCCCTTCTCTAGTTCTGCCACATACGTTGCATAGGAAGTTAACATTGTAATTGACGATCATCCTGGTCATCAGTGATTCACAGCTGGGACAAAATGTCATGTTGAAGGTATAGCTATATATACACACGTATAAAGCAGATTCAATTTTCACAGAGCGACTCACCATCACATGAGAGCTCTGTTCACTTCTTATGTACACTAGCCGTCGGTGTCTTCACTGGTGCCTTTGGTGCTGTTTTCACAACAGTGTGATTAACCGCAGTGGTGCTCGGTTTAGTAAGAGCGTTCTTGTTACCACCAACGATAACGCGCGCATCTGTGTTCACATTGGAGAATGTTAACGTATATGGCGATCCTTCCTTCGTTGGATTAGACACAAACGCAAACACAGGTATCGCGCCGTTAGCAAACGCGTTTTGTATGAACGCGTTCTTGTTGAGACCACAGTGCCTCGCATCGTTGGTTCCACTAGGAAGTACAACTTGTATGAAGTGATACACTAGCTGCTTGTTCGCGATGATATCGTTGATCGTACCTTTCGGAGCACTGTTCGCTGCCCATCCATTATCTCTGTAGCGGTTAATCACCAACTGAACACCGTCTTGCAACTTCAGCTTAGGTTGTTTACTAGACATCGTTACTAACGCAGGACATAAATGCAACGATGAAACACATTCGCTCGCTATATCAGTGAACATGTGATATACTCACGAATGCAGATTGAACAGCTGAACCACATGAGATCATACTGATGTGCGATGGTGAAGTGATGGTGAGGTGAACGTGATAGTGAAGTGATGGAGTGAATGAGCAATAGTGAAGTGATGGAGTGAATGAGCGATAGCGAAGTGAACGTGATGGTGAAGTGAACGTTATATGTGCATCCATTGATCGTAGAAGCTATGAGGTACCTCAGTTGAGTATCCTTGTCCAGGGTTGTATTCACTGGACTCTTCATTCAATCGCACGCGTTTGCGCCAATCGCTTATCCAACCCCACTCATCGAGTCCCTGTTTCTTCAACGCACGGATCATCGGTTCTGGGCTAACAACAGGACCCCAGTTATCTGTACTTCTAACATCGTATACGATGTCGCGATCATGCACAAACACATCAGCTAGTAGTATCTTATCCCAATCGATCATCTCAGTTCCGTTGAACACTTTGATCGTATCGAGCGTTGATTCGAACTGCTCAATCGCAGTCATCATCTCGCTATTCAGTTTGTATGAGTTGAACACACGTTGTAGGACGTGTAGATTGGACCACTCAACATCATCGATCGACAGTATCTTACCACCGCATGCATCTCCGAGCGTGCCGAGTATGATACCTTCCGATTCAGCGAGTATGCGATCTAGCAACTTGATGTTAGCTGTCGAGACTTTCGCTTTAGTGAACCCTTCATCATATTGCAACGCAGTCTTGATGCCAAACATCAACAGCTGAGTATCGATGATCGTAGCTATCTTGAACAAAAGCTGAAAGTCCTTCTTCGCTAGCTCAGCTAGTTCACCTGGTCGCTTCTCTGCAAACACAGGGAAGTGTTGTTCTATCTTAGTGACTAACTGCGAGTGCTGGTTCGCTATGTACGTATCAGCGTAATGTTCACCAAAGCTATTTGCGAGGAACGTTCTATCGCCAATGAACGCTCTGCTGAAATCAATCAGCGATGAGTAGAAACCAGTGTGAGTGAACATCCATATATCATCTGCGATCGCATAGCCGATCTTCAACCTACCAAACACAACATGCGGAACAGCTGTCATATCTAGTAACGGCATGATGGTAACGTTGTTGAGATGTAGATCACCATGTATGATACCGAGTTTGGTGTTCATACAGTAGAACGCATATATGAACTCGAACATGTGCTTAGCGAATAGCTCTTCATGTTCAAACAGCTGTTGTAAACCTGGTATCAGGTAGTTGTCATTCATCCAGCGTGGTGAGTCCTTGATAGTGGGGCCAACGTTCTCAATGATGAAGTTGAGTGCGAAGTCAGTTAAGATGATCTCCTTCTGCGCGTACATGATGGTGCGTAAGTTGTAATCGGACATCTTCTCGAACTTCTTGTTGATGTACTCGCCTTCATCATACTTGCTGTTGTGCTTAATGACCGCATCGTCATCTGAGTCACTAGTTGAATCATCAATTGATCCGTTCATCGACTTACCAGTTGGTGAGCGGTACATCTTCTTGTTTGCTGTCTTTAGGAACGTGTTGATGCCAACAGCGATACTCGACTCTTCGAACTTGTTATGCATCGACTCATTGTCAAACAGCTCTTGCGATATATCGCTGATGAGAAACCAGTTACCGATGAACGGGAATGATGGTGATATGATGTTGAGTACCAAGTTGGAACAGTGCGATGTGATGAAGTACTCTCGCCACACAGTGGAGTAGATGTCTTCTATGTTCAGCATGTCAGCAATGGATAGCGGTATGATCTTCTGACCATACAGTGGTGGGATCACTTCATGTGGGTCTACATTGATATCAAAGTACTCTCGTGTTATGTGTTTCATCATCAAGCAGTAGTTGAACTCACCCATCATCGATATGATCTTGTTGAACGTAACTTCATCGCCTACTAGTTCTATCATCTGCTTGTATCCAATGTCAACGTGGTTCTCTATCATGCCTCGTTGTAACAGATAGTAGTCGACTAACCACGATAGTATGAGTAACTTGACTGTGTATCTGTTGCGATCGATTGAGTTGATGTACTCGCGATGTATCTGATCTTGCACCTCTTGATTGATGTTGTACATTGCTCGTTTGCGTTCTTCCTTAGATCCATACTTATGTTGACTTGCTGATTTTGGTAGCTCGTACTCAGGACAGAACACAACTATATCGATCACATCGAAATCAAGATTGTCAACTAGTATCTGCTGAACTATAGTGAACGCCTCTTCGTACTTCTTGTATAGTTCAACTAGTTGTTCATAGATGATGATACGACCGCGATACTCGCCATCTTGACTATTGTATGTTGGCCCAGAACAGAAGTGGGTATGTTTGAATGATGGTCCTTCGTCTGTGAACGTAAGATCACTATACACCATTCCATATATACAGCTGATCTTAGATGTGTTGATTCGTAGAGTAGCCATGTACTGGTTCGTCGTGTTCATGTTCATATCATACTGTAAAGGTCTCACGTTGTGCGTGAATCTTGCGTGCTGCCCCCATAATGGAGAGAATCGTTGTTTAATGAACTCTCGGTTGTGGTTGTTCTTGATGACGTTGAGCGATGTCATCCAGTAGTTGATATACTCTTGTCGTATATCGTGTTGGTATGCTGACATCTTGAGTTGATAGTCTATGTTCTCCATTGTGTTGTTATGTATGGTTATGTATACTCATGTAGCTATACTCTAAATGTAAAATTGAATATCGAGTGTGTAAACGTATACAATGAACAACATACACAACGCAGTATCTGTTATGACTATACCAACAGGATCACAATCTGGAGGATTCAGCGGAACTGGTTCTTCTACTAGCAGATGAGCCCGATCGATACCAACAACACATGAGACCATTGATTTTGTGCGATGCGAACGACCTCGCGTAAGGTCACCAAGTGCAAAGTTGAATATCAGTCTTGTGAACGTATATAACAACACCCATACCAAGCATATGATACCTATTATTGCCATTCCGAACGGATCACAATCTGGAGGATTCAGTGGAACTGGATCCTCTACTGGTAGATAATGAAACTCGATCACTCATGTGATCTAAGCAACACACCTTACTCATACTATAGTCTTTTGTGCAAGTGTCGATGTACGTGGAGGTCAGCGATTATAAAATTGAATATGCGTTCTAGAAAGATGTCATACCAAGCATATGATACCTATTATTACTATTCCGAACGGATCACAATCTGGAGGATGTAGTGGGAGTTCTGGCTCCACTGGTAGTAGATAATGACACTCGGTCACTCATGTGATCTTGGGCGTTGCAAAGGGGCAACGTGGAGTAGCCGATGGAGGTTACTTCTATTCGATACCGCCACTCGTCAACATACGTTGACTCGTCGCATGACTCACCATCACGTCGATGGTTCGCTATACAGCTTACTCACTGTCATACCAATAGTTCGCAGCATGACTCGCTATCGCTATGCGTGACTAGCCCATACAACTCGTTCACGATGAACAACATACACTACTTACTCGCTGAGGAGCATATCAACACTTGTACTCACGATGAGACAATACAACTGCAATGATATCCTCATAACTTAGCTATCTCTGCAACGCAAGATGCATTCCAGAGATCAACTCGTTTCTCATCACCCGATACTAACCTGACACAGCTCCTGTTATGCGTTAACGCACATCACAGTAGCTCACTTTCACAGAGTTGACATTACGTCTTGCTGATCCAACGCGCATATATAAGTCACGGGATCAACAGTGGTCTACGATCACGTGGTCTACGATCACATGGACAGTCAACTCATACTTATCGGGATATGATCACAGCATTCATTTGCTCACATGAGAGCACCGAACATACAGATACGATCGCTCCGAGATGTCTTACTGAGACACCTCAATAGAAGAGCGAGCAATCGCTCGTCATATCACTTACACTTGTTGGGTGATCGATAACTGCGTAGTGTTATACCTAACCGCATTGATCTCTTGCAACGCTTGATGGAACCCCATTTCAGCGAACAATACATAGGAGACCACACTATGTGGACTCTTATGCTATTCTAGCTACCCTGTCACTCTGTTCGTAACTGCCTTGTGCTTACTATACATTCACTATGAGTTGGAAGATCAACCAACAGTGCACTTCAGCTTGATGATCGTATCAGCAATGCATGTTCACTATCTCTCCTTTTTGTAAGTCCACTCAACGAACGCCGCGACTCATAACGTGTGGGATGTTGATGCAGTTGGTAGTGAGATGAACTATCGATCACGTTGATAACGCGCGAGATGAAGTGAGTCGTTATGGTGGAGCGCGAGATGAAGTGAGTCGTTATGATAGAGTGAGTCGTTATGGTGGAGCGCGAGAT
>JACCDR011139667.1_pt1 | contig 27924 bp, 62 predicted proteins | sample 7446431 | NCBI WGS metagenome assembly JACCDR01 (sample SAMN15323443, study PRJNA562643) | freshwater metagenome | isolation source: river surface water | place: USA:Blue River Watershed | collected 2017-08-17 | reverse complement strand
TCTAGCGACGGTTTAAAACACCAATTCCCCGATCTCGCCCAACTCCCAAGAAGTTTTTATTCTATTGAAGATATACTTACGTATATGGCGGGTGGACGCAAACCAACACCATACAAAAATGTAGAAAATCCTAGGTTCCATATTTTTGAATATCGCGTTCAGTTGATAGATTTACATGACAACTCTTGGGAGATTGATAGTAAATACGCAAAGAAATTCCCACCAATTGTCACCGGCAATAAGCAAGTGGATTTTATCCTGTGGGCATATGAAAATCAACTATTATCTGGAGAAATTTGGATTAACAAGGCTGACGCACTGAAAGAATACAGATAGTATATGAGTGACATAAGAAAACACATATTTTCGCACAATCATACATTAAATTTGGCAACATTGAGTCAAATTTGTAGAGATATTCTAGGAATTGACGAAGAAATTGACGAAATCTCGTCGCTTGACAAAATATCTGCTAATAAATATAAAAATATTGTCATATTTCTGTATACAGGAGCAGAAGATTCGAACCCTATATTTGCTCTTGATGATAAAGGAAACGCCAATATCACTATAGAAAAAAGATCGTTTTACATACACTTGATTGGTGATACCCTTGAGGAAAAGTTTGCCGACCTACTAGGAGTCATTGTTGGCACCTACTTTCCCAAACCTCTGACTGGGGTGAGGGGTACTCCCTCATGATTTTCTCTGGGTATGGATGGTACGACTTGTTTGATATGCTCGACGCGAGTTATTATGATGTACAAATTGATAGTAAAAGTATCGACGATATTCCAATCGGAAGAAGGGTAAAGTTTATTGACGGGGATTATTCGTTTTTATTTTTCGCTACCGACCATGATCACATTACAAATGTGACCTACGCTCTTCCTAACAATACTACTGGTATCCACACACCAGAAGAGATGATCAAACTACTAGAGTTTGTGGCGGAGGAATACGCTAGGTAGCCTACGGCGTTTACAACACAAACACAACTAGAGGGAAATCATAAGGGAGGGGTATCGGATTTGGATAAGTCCTCATCCTGCTGGGGCTATTTCAAATTTTTTTTAGATTTTTACTCTATAGCAATCTGTACTATTACAACATAAACACCTATATAGACTACTATAGGAATAACCCAGTTTGGATAAGTCCTCATAACTTTAACCACGTAGTGTGTCTCTATTGTCACCGGGTAGGCCGTGCTGAAAAATTTTTAGTACCATCCATCCAATTACAATTAGGGGGGCGTTCTTCCTAGTTGAGAATTTCTTGGGTGTGTACCAATTGGAAATCCCCTAGTGGCTGTCCTAGGGGAAGGGGGAGGGGTTGTTGGTCGGGTGTCTGGCTTAGACGCTGGCCAATGCCAATTCGTATACTGCTGCCTTCTCGTCGGCCATGTTCCCGCAGAGGTCGCTAATGGCTCGGCGATCGAGTGTCTCGTCGTCGGTGGTCACTCGCTTGCCTTGGTCGTACTTCTGGAGCCACTCCGTGACGGCGTTCGTGGCGTTCCACAATGTGACGGCTCCCGTACGCTCGAATTCAAGGTCGCAAAGTTCTTTGATTTTGCCCAGTCCTTTCTCGGCGTACGCTGCTTGTGCCTTCTCGTGGCGGGTGGTCGGGTTGGTGGGAATCGCTCCCTTCACTTTCTGGAATGCGTTCCCGACGAATTCAAGGAGTCGATCCTTGGGCATCTGGACGGTGTCGAGAGTGTTGGCCACTTCCATAAATCGGGTCATGCCGTTCTTCCATGCGGCAATTTGTGCCTTTACAATGGGGAGCCGTTCTTCCATGTTCTTGGTGTGCTTAACTGGCCAGTAGCACCCGGCTCCCTTTGCCTCGCCGATGGAAATCTTTGCGGTGTTCATGCATACCATGCGGGTCGTGTGCCCCATGACGGTTTCGGCCGTGATTCCGTCGTGCCCCCAAATCATCGCAAGCAAGGGAATTACTCGGTCGTTGGGGTTGCGTTTCATGCTGATTTCAGACCCCGCAAGGGATAGGAAGTGGAAGGTGCCTCCGCACAGTGTCCCGCCCGTGCTCATGTAGGCTTCCCCCTCGCTTGCCCGTGCGTAATCCAGCAAATCCCGGATGCGATTGATATTTTGGCGAATGGGTCGATCCGACGACACGATACCATGCCGGATACCGGGGCGGGTGCCGGTGGCGGCGGTGTAGGCGAGTACCTTGTCTGGAATGACGATCTCCGGCCTATCGGCGATTGACAGGGGGAGGTGCTCAACCGTGGTATCAAGGCCCGTAGCCTTGGCGATTGCCTCTGCCTCGGTCAAGCGTTCCACGATGGCGGTGCCCAATCCGTGCCAACCCTTATTCAATCCCTTGTCATCCTGAATCGCGACGGTATCAATTCCCTTTTCAATCTTGTGTGCCATGATTCAAATCCTTTATAGGTATTTCTACCTACGCTTCCCGGTATTCGCTCGTATGAACGTTCATACGTTCCGAATCCCGATCTTTCCAGTCTACCATATCTTCGGCGTTCGGTGCAAGGCTACTTGAACGAATCCGCCGATTTTCTGGCAGGGGACAGTAGGCCGCCACTACCACCCAATCCACCCGTCAAGCGAATTCCGATCGGAATTTTTCGTTTGGGTGTTTGTACCCAGTCGTGGCAATAATCGATATCTGGGTCTACAACTCCACGATTTGCAATATTCCATCGGAATGGAATGTTATGTTAGTGCCCACTAACCTCAAGGGTGCCTGCCTAACTGTAGGCACTCACCTATTGCGAGTCAATCCCTTCATGGATTATTGTTGTTTCAGAAAGCATTGAAAACTGGCGATGCTTCCAGCAAGAGCCATGCCAATCTGGTATTTGTTAGGCATCCTTGTAGGCAGAATTGGCGATTTCGTCCCAAATCGATTCTTCGGCACTGGTCAGGGTATCGGGACGGGTGACGAATCGACCCGTCTGGGACGATCGTAGGGCAACCAGTGGCAAATCTGGATTTTGTTCGTCTACTGGCAGCAATTTGTAAGGGTAATTTTACTGTCTTACAAGAAAATTCTCGTCACACAAGAATTGGGTGTTTCTACCCATTAGTGACCACTAGTGAAAACGTTTTCAGTGCGGTGCAACCAATATTAGATTGTGGGTGTTTCCACTCACTCCCTAAATTACTAATTAGTATAGTAGGCACAAACAATTTTTGAGATTCGGTACAAGTGTCGCCCCGATTGGGTCGATGATCTGGTATGCTGGTCGCATGGACGGAAGGAATTTATGGACGGTAGAAATACCTAGACACAAGGAGACAGCCGTGAGCCGACGAATTGAAATTCCCACTATGACACTTTCCGGTAAACTCAATCAGTATGGCAAGGAATGTTCCAAGTCAGAATATGATACGGGACGATCGGACGGGTCAGGAACAATTGAGATTTACGCCCAATACTGGAAGTCTGATTCAAAATCCGTCACGGTTTGTAATATTTCAATTGAGGCTTCCTGCCCGGACGATATGGCGGGAAATCCGTACCCGAAGCGATCGGATAAATCCCTGATTGAAGACGCAACCGAATTGCTACGCAAGGATTTCTTTAGGGGGTGAACCCCCTATCCCCCGAATACGAATCAGGATAGTCCGACGATTATTCTGATTCATTATTGGGCGATGGTCGCCCAAGTTTCGGAATTTTGATTGGAGATTTACAATGGCAATGCGGCATAATCCTAGTTGGCTCAAAGGGATTTCGCGTACCACGCGAGATTCTGGATTGGAAAAATCGGTAGTCCGCACAATTCTCTTGGACGGATGGAATTACGCTACTTCGCCCAGTGTCCTACGTTCCGACAAGGAACACAAGAGATGTTCCCAATTGGCAAGGGCAATCGATACACGAATCGCCAAATTGGGATTTCTCTATCGTGAATTGTCCAATGGGGCAAGAATTTAAGTGAATTAGTGTCCGCGTGTGTATACGTGTTCCACGAAATAAGAATTAGGAGAATCATCATGTTTGCAGTCATCGTCAATTCAGGAATTCTCGTAGTCTGTGGCATTCTGTTAGTCGGGGCAATTTCAATTGCAATTTCACTGGATGCAGCACGAAATCGTAATCAGAATTAGACTGTGGGGCCACAACACCAATCAGAATTCACCCCTGTATATCCGTTTATCCGGATGGATGGGCCAATAATATAGTCAATCGGTGTAAAAGGTCGCCCCAAGTGCAAAAATCCATAGTCAATTAGTATTCCCCTGTTGTGTCTGTCCCTGTTATGATTGGTACTATCCTAGGAGATATGATATGCCAAATAATAATAAACCCCCTTCTAATCGAAATAATGAGGATAGTCGAAGGATTATCCTAATTCTGAAATTGACAGTTTTGGCGTTTCTTGCCATGTGCTAAAGGGCCAAATTCTACCGAATTTTGCTCATGGCTGTCTTGTAAATGCCCGATGATTGTGGTACTATCGGGGTGTGGGGTGTTCCCCACTGAGGACTTATGTAGGGGGACGCCCCCTACAACCCCAAGAAAGGACACCCATGAGAAAAACAATCAAAATTGAGGCTTTGGTCGATCGGGCGAATCATATGTTGGCCAATTCAACATGCTCTAGAGATATTCGATTAGGAGTGGCAACATTACTTGAATCAATGTTGCATGAGGCGAATGCCTATAATGGATATCGCCACTTATCCCAATCAGAAGTTCCCCGAGGCCAATTGGCTGGAATTGTGGGCGAACCGGGGAAATTTGAATTCCCCGATGATAGTCGGCGGCAATATGGATTTAAGAAATAACCTTGTGGGCTAGGTGGAAACCCCTAGTCCACGAATTCGGCAACTTTAATCAGGAGTATTCCCATGCAAGTCGTGAACATTAGTCGGGTTAATTTCAGGGGAAATTTCAAGCCTGATACCACAATTAATATTGTGGCGGTGGACAGTATCACGAAAGACACTCAATTGAAAGAGGCGGCGGCGTTGTGTGCGGCGTTGTGGAACGTCCCCTGCGGCACTATGGGCCTTGCGTTGGCCGAGTATCTGGAGCGTATCCTTGCCATAGAGGGGCCTGCTAATACCGATGCCACAACCTACGCTGCTGTCGAACATTTGATTAGTCGTTTGCGAACCGTTGGGATTTAGGCAGTAGTACCTAGCCAACAAATTTTCTGGAATTTCTGCCGGTAGGCTTGTGGAATGCCGAATAGATGGTAGCCTATGGCACAAGGAGTGTTTATGAGAATTCTCGACCCGATCACAAAGAAAATCAGAAATCTCTCGCCCGATGCGTTGGATGCCTTTGAATTTGCAATCAAAAACAAGGGCAATTGGCATACTGTGGCGAGCGACAACCGAACCGCAAAAGCAGTTAGGATTTTGGCCGGTATGGGATTGGTCCAAGTGAATTCCTTTGGCCAGTATCGTGCTACTACGACGTTTGGAACACCGGGGGGCGGGGACGGAACCGAATTAACTTCCCCACTAGTCAAGTTGACGAAAGGAATTAACTAATGTCCGCACAAGACACCGAATCGCCAACCTTGAGTATCGAATGGTCAAATAAATATTCCCGCTGGGTGGCGATGAACGAATCAGGATTGGTGGTCGCCGAAAGTGATGAATTGGGCAAGTTTGTTAGGGCAATTGAAAATCGCGTTGGCGACGACGTGGTTATTATCCTAAGTGATTTAGCCCAAGCATTGATGGGATTTGCTAATTGGGACACCGCGTGTTTGGCCAAATAGGGATAAGGAGCAAAAAATGAATTGTCGTTGTGTGGCGTGTGGGCAATCCCCCGAAATCCCTTCCGCTAATCATTATTGTGATTATTGCGAGGGGAGCGGCAAGGTACGGGAATTGGAAATTCGCCTAGTCAGGGCGAATGGGGAAATGACAGTTGGCCATATCAATCCCTCAATTGGGAAATCCAGTGTTTGGGAGTTGTTAGAAAAGTATGGGGATTTGCTCTTGGGCGTGAATGTCCGCCCGATTTCCAATTCGAGTATCTTTGGCGGCTACTTGCGGGATGATAAGGGAGATTGTTTAACTCTGCATTAATAGGGGAAAATCCCTAGCCTGTGGCAACAAAACCAATTTCAATAATATCGAAAGATATATTGAAATATTATCGTGGTAGTAATAATAACCAATTGGGAGTTATGTTGTGGCACGACTTCTCTATCGACTTGAAACCGAATCAGGATTGGGGCCTTGGGTTAATTGCCATGAAAACACCGAAGCCCGTAGTCCAGAAGGATTCGTGTACGCTACTCACTCACTTGAAAGTATAAAATGGTGGTTGGAATTGGATCGGCCACAAAAACTCGATTGGTGTAAAGTCAGCGTGTATCGGGCGAAGAAATTTGTTAATTTCCCGAGAGTGAAAACTGATGGTTATACAACACTTGAAGATTTACCTCAAGAAGAATTGAAAGATACTCTCCGCACACGCGAGGTTTGGATGGACCGAACAAAATGCGAACTTGTGGCGAGAATCCCACTTGATCGTTTGTAATGGGGAACCCAATGGAAATCTCAATCAATCGTGACTCGCAAGGCGTCTACGTTGGCCCCGCAATGGTGCGGCCCGATAGTCAGGGACGGGGCGTGTACGCTCTAAGAGCCGCTAGAATCGAGTCAGGGGCCGATTGTGGGCGGTTCGCGTGTGTCCTTCCTAGTGGGCGAATGATTGTCGGGCGGTTTGCGGAAAGAGTAATCAGAATTGCCTACAGTACCCTTGTGGGGTGTGGTTATTCCAGATTGGAGATTTGAAATGACAGAAGCCAAGAAAAATCACTTGCGAGTTAATCGTCCGGCTAGGTTTAATTACCTATTCCGTGGCGGCAAGCACAAAATCAATCGAAGTCCTTGGGATGGTTTGTACCATTGGACAAAAGAAAGAACAATCAATGTTTTGATGTATGATAGCAAGAGTGGCTATTATGCTCCAGTAGAACACGACGTTTCCAATAATTGGGATTATCAGTGGGCGGTCAAGGATAAAGTATAATTCCCCACGAAAATTCTCGAAATTTTCTGTCGATACCCTTGCATAAACCCCGATAGTGTGTACGATGTGGGAACACCGTACAAAAGAAAGGACACGGCAAGCATGAAACTCGATAAGACTAATCCATCTATCGCCCGTTACTTGAATGAGGGATTTGCCCCCGGATTCCTGATTAGGGAGGACAACAAGTGGGGAATGGGTACAATTACTGTCGTGGCTACCCTAGTCCGAAAGGACGGGGAGACAAGATCAGTTAAAGAAATCCCAGAAGATTCCTTTGGAATCAAGATTTTCAAGTCCGACTTGGGAGAAAAGAATTGGCATATTCCCATGTTGACGGGACACAATTCTGATTTGGAATTGACCGAGCCAGCCGGTCTAATGACTTTGGTTGAATTGGAAAAGAAAGTCAAGACTGGGCGGAAAATCCAAAACAAGATTGAGTCTATCATCAGCAAGGAAATGAGAACAATCAAGAGTGTGGGCGAAGCCATCACCGTCCTTGGAAGAGCAATTGGGATTGAGTGTGCGATGGTCTACGCTGGCAAGTTGAAGGGGAAATTTGTTCCCCTCAATACGCTGGCGTCAAATATTGATTGGGCTATCGACGATAGGGGTTAACCCCTATTACCCACAAGATTAGGCTGCTTAATCGTAGTCTAGTCTTTTTCCTAGTTAGAAACGAGGTGCAACAATGATTGAAATTTCACACGAACAAAAACGCGATTTATTTTTTAGTGGGGCGTACAAGATTGTGAATCCACCATCCCCCAAGGACGTTCCAAAAACAACCGTAGGTTGGTTAATGTTTATCGACGAAAATGGTATTTGGGATACCAGTAGTCTAACCTACTTGGAATCTTTCACCCCCGATGAGAGGGCGGATTTCCAATCTAACTTAGCGAGGCTTTTGCCGTATGGCATCCCTACAATCCTTGCGGCGTTGGCCGAGTATCAGAGGGGCAAGGCTGCGGGCAAGCCTAACGCAAAGGCAGAGCGGCGGAAGGCTCAAGTCTTGACGGATGCGGCACAAAAATTCAATGAAGAGTGATTCGTAAAACGAATCAGGGTCAACCTTGGGTAAAAGTTGATTAAGGATAATGGTCATGAGTAAATCAATTGATAAGGCTCGTGCTGTCGCCAACAAAAACAGAATTGAAAAGGTGTTGCAAACACTAATTCGTTCTGGCGGGGTAGTCCGCACACGAAAAGAACTGATTGATTTTGAGTTGGCAAATGGTGGACGAATCGAAATTGTCCAAATCAAAGATGAGTCAGCGGTTGCCAAGGCTGAAGATTCAATTCGTTATATGAATCGTGGATGGGTGCCTACCGGAAATCCTAATCATCCAGAGACTATCCGGTATAATGAATTGAAAGAGATTGTGAAGAATCCACCAACTATTCCTGAATACCGCATGATTAAGCGTGATTTGGAATTTGGTGGTGAGTGTTGGCGAGTATTGACAAAGATTGAGTACGATTACGCTACCGCGAGAAAGTCGTAAAATTCTTGCGGATTCCCTGTAGTCTGCTTGCGTGTGTGGTCGATATGTGCTACAGTGTGAGCATAAGGACCGGCACGAATGCCGGTTAAAATCAAATGGGAACATTCCCGTTAGGACTGCGTAGCAATGAAGATCGCTGATTTCTTTAATCTTATCGAGGGCGGATCAAACGGATTTGATAAGTTGTGCCGGGCGGTGGCGTGGAAGTCAACTAAACGTTGGCATACACTAACCGACGTTCCAGAATCAATTGAGGAGTGTCCACAAGAAACAAAGGATTGTTATAATCACGTTCGAGATATCCTGCTTGATAGGGTGGAGGATGAGCCTACCGAACAAAATCCAAAGGGGCGGGGCTATTCCCCCTCTCGTGGTGCCCCCTCAACATGGATTTACAATACCGCATGGTTCCTTGCCTGTAATTACAAGAGGGATAATCTCTCTCGTAGGGCGTCAACCGATACCGAATCGGGCGGGCGGGCTGTGCCGGGTGTGTGGGACGCCCCCACTATGGAAAGCCGCGAGGACGTGGCTAAGGCTATGGCCAGTCTGGACGATCGGGAGCGTAAGGTACTCACTATGCGTATCATCGACGGACTCGGCGTGGTAGAGGTTGGCCAACAAATTGGCGTTTCGCCCGGAATGGTTAGCCAGATTTTCGCAAGTGCAAAGAAGAAGGCACAACTAGCGTTGGCATAAGGGGATTCCCCTTAGACCCCAAACGTAAATCAGGAATTGGCGTGGAAACACGCCAATTCATATTAGGAGAAACGAAAATGAACGAGTATTACCAGCATCCACAACAAACATGGAATATTGCAAAGTGCAATAAACTTGCCAACAGAACAATTAGTGATGGATTGGGCACCAAGTATCCGGGGAAAGGGTACTTGAAAAATAACGAAATTGGTGGGCATAATGGTGATTTAATCTGTCGATACAATGGAGGATGCGAGCGGGAAGGCAAATGGTATTCCGGCGAGCAATTCCATCTACCAATAGTCCCAAGTGATTTCCAAATCGTCTGGATTACTAATTGGGGTTGGCGTATCATCAGAAAGGTTTAAGAATGACTTACGATTTCAAAACTGATGATTTGGGCAATGTTACAATCAAAAGTAGTGATGGTGCTAGTTGCTTTCTTCAGGGCGACGATGCCAATAAGTTAATCAAAGAAATCGAGCGATGCACCACTCGCAAACAAATCCAATCAGTGTTGGCTAACTACGACGAATTGATGGTATTTATCGAGGAGTCTACTTAATCGTTACACTGGCCAAGTAAGTATGCACAAGCAAGGATTCGGGGTGTGTGATAGAGTGGCCGATGCTCTAAACTTTGGGCATAGTCCTATGGGCGAAATCGGCGAAATCGTCGATAGTTTGCGGAAGTGATGATAGAATAGCATGGCTATTAGGAGAATAAAGTATGAATCAAGACACAACCGCTGTAAGCATTGAAACGGCAACTGAAAAGTTGTGCGGCGTCCTAAACGAAAAGTTGATTAAGTATTACTCTGTAAGATATCCTAATCTTGTACCGGGCACGGCACGGATGGAGATTAAGCAGCGTTTTATTGCTGTCTATAAGGATGATTGGGCGTCCCGTCAGGGTTCTATTTGGTTTTTTGTGGATCGTGTGGGTGGCATGGTTGGCGGCAAGCCTAGTCCTGCCGGGTCGATCTTGAAGCCAGCGGGCTATAAGGCTCCAGCCGCACACCCTAGGGGCAACGTGCTAGACGAATCGACGTGGGGTTGTGTTGGGCCTCACGGCGTGGCGTACCTTCGTGGTGGCAATTTACCTTGGGGATTCTAAATGAGTAATAAGTTGGTTATGCCACTTCACGCAATCAATAAAGTGCAAGAAATGGTTAAACAATATGGTGCTAGCAACATGCTAGAGGCAATTGCTATTTTCTACGACAATCGAGCGGCAAAGTCACCTCTAGGTGAGGCGTGGTCTAAGATAGATCAGGAAACAGCCGCGAAGATTCGTGATTGTAAAGCAATCAAATAGTCTCAGTTGCCGACCGGCTCGGAGATGAATCAATATGCTAAACTGTGTTTCTTGCAATTCATGTCTTAGTGGTCCTGATGGGCCTAGACCTGCGGAAACCTACGGCGGCACCTATACAGGCTTGTGCTACGCTTGCGAGCGTGGGCCTAGGATGATAGTCGGGCGGTGGGCGTGTGGGGCTGTGAAGTGGTCCTATCCCCCTTCCTGTCCATCGTGGCGACGTGACAGAGAAGAGTATGTTGGCTATTCTGATTGCAAAAAATGCAATGGTGACGGCTGTAAATGGATTAGTCGTTCGGATGGTGATGGCGGTAGTTATCGTGCCTATTGTTCTGATTGTTCTAAGCGGTGGCACGAGTATCCAGCAAGAACGATCAGAACTAAACTCAACAACGCCATTAACAATTGGATTAAGAAAGCCAGTAAGCCAATGGCTAATATGAATCCAGTGTTTGTGGAACATTACAAAGACTACATATTGCCTAAAGTTTATCGACGCTATTTAACTGGCGAGCGATGGGTTAGACGATATGACAGTCGGCACCCCGGAACGTTTGGAGCAATTTAGAATGGAAATCAAGGTTGGGGATAGGGTAGAGTTTCTTTCTTGGATCAATAGACTAATTGGTGTGGTAGACAAAATCGAAGATGGATTCGCTTTTGTTCGCGGCAATGATTTGTTTGGGAAAATCTATGCGAAATGTCCAATTAAACATCTAACTAAACTGGAGTAGTTAAACATGGCACGAAAAAACCTAATCAATGTCATGCCAGCACCCGGAATGAGTGGTGAATATCTAATTACCACCAATTTTGGTTGCATTGATTACAATGTTGCTGAGGGGTGCGGGACAATCCCATCCAATGTTTACTTCATAACTAATGAGGATACTCGCGTCCGCGACGATGGATCGTGGGGTAGTCCGAAGTATCCTGTGGGTATGGGCACGTTCTGGCGAGCCGCTACCCTAGCGGGGTACAAGGTGGTATTCCGCAACCGCGATGGGCGTTTCTGGAATGGTAGGGAACAAGCACGCCAATATCCTGAATTGTATACAAATGTGGTGTAATTAACAATGACAATTGCTAAACAAAATTATTTACGACAGCATCGCTACGCTAGGTATAAATATCTGTGTCGTGGTGGTAAGCATAAAATTAATCGAAGCCCTGTAAAATATCCAAATAGATATGTTTGGATTACCAGACACCGAATGCGAGTAAGTGGCGGTAAAGTTTATCAATTTGAAACTAGTGGTTCTTATAAGGAATTTGCTAACTGGGAATATTTCAAGAAACACGGCAAGTATTTTTAGTAAAAACCAGCCGGTAGGCTGATATAATGGGGCGTCCTCAGTAAGTGTAACCTTCAACGATATTACTGGAAGGAGGCCCACTATGAAGATGTGACAATCGCAAACTAACTAATATACTTGATTGAATTAAACTTACGGGTGGTTGCACCCAGTTGGATCGTGTAGGAGGGCCAAAAAATAGCCTATAGTTCGGTAAACTGATCAATTCAATCAATCTTGAACGATATGGATTGCGGTGATGCCGTCTGGCAGGCAAAGAAACAGTATCGTGTGGCCATAGGCACAAACGCCTATGTCCGCATTTTGGCTACGCCAAAGTTTAGTCGCCAACGGGCTTGGAGGGTCTTTATGATTAATCTTACTAACCAAGGTCAAAAAATTCAAGTACAGACCGTTCGCGGGCTGATGGAGGCTCTTTCTCAATTGGTTGAGAAGGGTTATGGCGAACACTCTATCTATCGGGCCGATGTAGAGGCTGGGCCTTGCGGAATTAGTGCAATTGAACTCTATGATACTTCAAACGAAAGACAAAGGGGCGAGTTGCCATACGATTATACTTTTTTGATCGTGTGAAATTCCGCACAAGTGCGGATATAATTTCTCATTCGCCGAAGGGCTTATAAGGATTAATCACTTGTTGACGCGAAATCAAAAAATCAAAATGTTTCAAAGTCTCAACTTCAATTGGAAGGGGTCGATGCCCGCTGTGATTCCACAGACAATTGATGAATGGATTGAATTGATTGATGGTTTTGGTATCTGGGATATCACTCAATATGAACGAATGGAGCGGGCACGGCGGAATACGCTGCAACTGACCGCGATTCATCGGGGCGAGTTGGCTGCTGGCGTCCGTCCATTCCGCGAGTATGTTACCATCACCTTCGACAATGATGGTATGCTTGAAGATCAGGATAACCGCCAATATTGGAAGGACGCGGTTAAAAACTATTTTGATTGTGATGAGGTTTTGGACGGGCACCTAACAGGAGACTAATATGCCTAAGGTAACTATTTCCGTTGAAATTGACACGGATAATTCTGGATTCGATCTTGAAGATGATGCTACGCCAATTGAGATCGCCGATTTTATCGCGGACGATCTTACAAAAATTCTACGATATGCTGAAATTTCGGCTACTGTTACACCAACTCATGTTGATGGCGAATCTTTGGGAAACTCTTGAAATTTGGCTGTGCCAAAGATATAATGTCTCGAACGACCCGCTGGCAGATTGGTAATGCACTCCCCAAGGGGAGCGACGAAAACCTAAGAAAGTAACGCCTGATTAGTGTTTACTCTTCTAAAGTGGTTCTAGTCTAGTCTAGGGTTAATCGCCTAGGCTAATCGAGGTTCGAATCCTCGTCGGGTCATTTGAAGAAAGGGATTTATGATCGTAGTTTATAACAAAATGACTAAGAAAGAGTTGGAAAATTCTCTCAATGATACTATTGAGCGATTGCGGTGCTGGTTTCAAGATAATCCAAAGAGGCGAACCTGTCGTGCTAAATTGTGGTTTGGTCATGCAGAGGTTTTGAAGCGTAAAACTTGGGAAAAGCAAGTAAGAGATTACGCGGCAACTGTTAAGACAAAAGATTAATAAAGGTTTTCCATGAGTAGAGAACAAATGGAAAAATTGGCCGATTCAGATATCGAGAATATGGATGTCTACCAAATTTTAAGTCTGATTCTAGAGTTGCCTAACGGTAATTCATATTCAGATGATGTCTATGAGGCCCAGTTTGCCCGCGATATCAAAACCGCCGAAGGGTTTCCCGCGTTTCTAACTATTAGAGATCGTGCCCGTAGACGTGCGGAACAACTAATCGCACAAAATAAGTGAATTTCACGGGGTTACTGATAGAATGTATTGTAACCCGATGAGGGCTGTCTATCATACCCCGTTATTTCTCAATCGCCGAAGGGCTAGTGGCCCGAAAGCAAAATAAAGGCTTATATGCTAGATGAGATTTCGGGCAAGCCAGATAACGCCCCGAAAGTTTGAATTAAGTAGGGCTGCGTGAACCTACAAATTCGCCGTATCTGGCCACGGCGATATTGAGGCGTATTAACTCAGCGGTAGAGTATGTGGCCAAAAGCCCTAACAGGGTGGTACGGCTTATGTCGGTGGTTCGAGTCCATCATACGCCATTTGTGGGTTTCACCCACACGATAAAGGATTAAACAAATGCCTAAAAAGTACGAGCCGCATAAGACTAAATATTTTCCAAAAGTAACTGACGTTTGGAAGAAATCGCCAGAGATTCAGTCATTTACTCATGAAGAGGCTGGTTCGCTTGCCGCCACAATTTTTTGTGAATTTGGTCCAATAAGTGATGAATTCGCCAAACACTTTTTTGATTCACTGGACAATCTTGATCTGAATCGAATTTATCACTATCTTATTCTTGAATTAAAGGCTAGGGAATGTCTGTAAAGTTTTGAAATTTGGCAAAGCCAAAGATATAATGTGCTGTAGGGACGCTTAAAATAACCGTACTTTGTGTATAATCAAGTATGGCTAAAACAAAAGAAGAATACAATGCGTACATGAAAAAATACATGCTTAAACGATACCATGAACGAATGGATCGTGCTAGGCAAAAGTTAGGCGGCGAATGCTGTAAGTGTGGTTCAAAAGAAAATCTACAAATAGACCATATTGACCCTAGTGCAAAGTCTTGGACTATGGCAAAAATGTGGTCTGTTAATGATAAGTCTTTTGAAGAGGAATTATCTAAGTGTCAACTATTATGCCAACCATGCCACAATCTTAAAACCTTAGATCAGAATGGAATGAAACCAGCAAGGGGCACGCATGGAACATTATCTAGTTATAGATATTGTAAATGTAGATTGTGTAAGGATGCTCAAAACGCCTACATGAGAGACTGGAAGCGAAGAAAAAAGCATAAAAAACAACAGGGCTTGTGATATAATCTGTTATGGAAGCGGTGTCCGAGTGGTCGAAGGGATCGCACTTTTAATGCGAAGGGTGAAATACTCCCCAACATAGGTTCAAATCCTATCCGCTTCATTTTTGATTTCAAACAAGAAAGGTTTGTGGGGTTTAACCCCACGCCCCAAGAAAGGTTTGCATAGCAAAATGAAAGTCAAATTCAATATTGATCCCGCTCCTCAAAGTATTACTTCTCTCACCCCCGGAATGTATAAAGATGCTGTTGGGAGATTGCTTATCGTTGCCCAAAAGCCAAAATATTGTCCTATCAATAAGCATTGGCTTGGTGTTATTGTCATTTATGATGAAATGCCAGGGCTGATTATCAATGCTGATTTTAATGCTCAACCATATACGCCCGTTGATAGTGTGACGATTGAATCATAATGGGGTTCCACCCCATACCCCGCAAGGCATATGAATCACAAAGAAATACGTCAAAAAATATCTAATGAGTTGCCTGAATTAATTGCAAGGCACCATGATAGAATGACCTGTCGGCCAGATAAATCAAATACTATGCTTAATCAAGAAGCAATTTACACTCTAGTAGACGATCAAAACCGCCCTGTTTATACAGACGATGGTATGGATGGGCACTTTGCTCTTTGCTCTAGCCTTGCCGATATGATGACGTTCTCTAAGGCTGTTGGGTGGTCACAGATGATGCACCTAGTAGAGTGGAGCCACGCTCATACGGAAAATGGACGAATTAAGGTTTATCCGGTAAAGGTTAACATGATCTTTGAAAAGGTGAACATTAATGAATAAGATGACACCCGCCGAAATTACGTTTTTCACCGCGTTTTTTGAGTCAAATTTTGATCTTAACAAACTCAAATCTGGCAAAACTAAGACGGTGACAATCAACAATTCTTCTTTTCATTTAGATGAAGAATCTGGTTTTATTATGGCGGACGTTGTTTATCAAAATTTCATTAACGGATATCATCCCGGTACGGTTGCACCAATTAGCAATAAAGATTACTATGTTAATCAAAATGGTTTTGGTGTTTCTAAGAGGCACGGCATCGGAACATTCTTTAATGCTGCGAATTTCTTGAATACTTTGGGCTAGCACGATACAATAGTCTATGAAAGCCTCTTTTTATTGTCCATATGCCGAAATGGTGGTTGATGCCACTCTTGTAGAAGTGCCGCCTCAATTTAAAGTTTCGCTTGGGTTAGATGATTTTGGTCGTGAATGGTTTGGTGTTAGAGATTGGCCGCAGGATTGTAAGTATTACACATTTACATATTTTGTAGAAACAAAAGATAAAAAGAAAAAAGAAGTAAAAGGATTCAGTCTGTTGGTACAACATTCTGATGGAAGTTGGAGCGTTAATACAAGGCCGGTGAATGTGACGCTCAATGTTTGAAAAATTTGCGTTAGCAAGATACAATAAAGGGTAAACCCTTTAACCCAAGGATAGATCATGAAAACGCAAGTGCGATACCAGTGGACTTTGAAAAATAAGGATAGTAGTTCTATTCGTGTTTGGAGTCTTACAAAATTGACTGAAAAAGAGTTTGAGCGGGTTGAGACAGAAACGATCGCGGTTATTGATGAATTTGCAAATGGTAGTTGGAATATTTTCCTTAAGAGCGAGAATGATTATCGTAAGAAGTCTTATTCTACTTGCTGGGAAGCAATGGAAGTTGTTCACTTGATTTTGGGAATAGAGTAGCACTCAGGCCGTGGGGCCTAAATAGCGGGAGTATGATGAAATTGGCAAACATAGCAGACTTTTTAATTGGAGCATTATTACAGTAATGTATTAATGAATGTGCTTAAATTCGGAGAACGGCCTATCGAAAGATGACCCAACCCCGAGCGAAGCCTAGTCAATATTGATTAGGAACGTGTAGAGACTTGACAGGCACCATCCCACCGATAATATCGAGGATGAAGATAAAGTCCGGACTATCAAACAGTTTTATAACTGGTAGTGAAAACTATAGTAGTGTGAAAATCTGCTGGTAGAAATACCTTTCCGGTTCGACCCCGGATGCTCCCATTCATGGTATTAGTGCAAAAACTCTCAACCCTCTGATATAATGGCGTAGCCATTAGGAGATTCCCATGTTGAATAAACTCCGTCAGTTTCATATTTGTAAGCCGATTGGTTGGGAGACAATTAATGACTTCTGAAATCTCAAACGAAAATAAGATTGGTCATCAATACCGATGGTGGGATCGCAGGGATCGTTGGAACTGGGATGCCCATAAGCCCGACAGTTGGTGGAAGCCCCGCCATAGGCTCTTGGGCAAGAAGGGTAAGACGTTGCGTAGCCATCGTAAGGGGTAAACCCCTTACCAACCCCAAGAAAATAGTACCAAAGCCTTGAAACATCGTGCCTAGCACGATAGAATGCCTCGCCGACAGGCCGTAAGAAATACAAAAAGATGGGTGGATGAAATTCTGGATGAGTAGGCTGCCCGTCATATTATTATCCAGATCGGTGTAAATAGGGTCCAAGTAACTTACACTTAAATATACTGGAATATGTATTCCATCTGGTACTTCCGTTTGGTGGAATAAAGAAAATCAAGTGGGTGCAGGCACGCCGCAAGACCCCACTAAAACGGAATACTAGGTTCTGCCAAGGGCTAAATCCTTTGGTAGAATATTCCAGCCATATGGCTGGTGGTGGACCGCCCGGAGTTGCTGTTGTCACGGAAAGTGAAAAGTCCGTGACAGCATTCGGCTAAAGCCGGTAATACAGATTGAATTTTCTTCGGTAGTTACAAAGTTGGGAGTCAGCCATGAGTATCACTAAAGACTCTTACTGTCTTAGCAAGTGCCCAGAAGAAAAGCGTGAGCAAGCCGCAAAGATTGCTAATCATTTAACCATCGCTATTAATGCGTTGGCCGATGCCCAGTTTGAATGCGACGGGCACAAGAATCCTAACAAGGAAACAATGAATCCGTATAGTCGCTTGGACGGACTGGCTCTAACTCTTTACGGAAAGAGGGTTGAACTTAGCAACTATCTGGCGAGTGTTTTGAACGGTAACACTTACTGACGTAAGTGGATAAAAACCCTAAAACTATCGCCGATAGGCGATAGAATATGATGGAGATAAGCGGCGGGTAACTGGCCGTACTGTGTCCTAAAACTAAGGCAAGTTTTAGGTCGAAAACTACGCAAGTAGTATAAGTTGAATCCACAGGCTTTTATCTCCTTCTTTTGCTTTAGTCACCAAGAGGTTTAATCAAATGTTCTTCGCACCCATCGGACATTCGGAGAATATGACTTCGATTTGTGATGATTGCGGAGATAGTTTCCCAATTATTAACGAAGAGGCGTTTGATTCTGACAAGGGTATTCATAAAGAATTACGCTGTCCGAAGTGTCAGTCAAAATTTAGAATCCGTGCTGCTAACGAAATGCATCGCCAAGGGCGGTTTGTCAACTATGCCGCCCAGTCAGGGCGTAGGTTGCCGGGAATGTGGTAGCGGGGCGGTTGCCCCGGACCCTAAAAAGGATAAACTCTTAAACCCATGAAACTAATTCGCCAATGTACTAGAAAATCCCCACTTAATAAACAAGTATTCTCACTTAGCCAAGATGAATCTAATTTGCATTTGGAATTTAGGACAACCGATCTAACCGATAATAAAGACGAATGCCTGTGGTATTGGACCGTACCAGAAGATTTGTATCAAACGGTTTTGAATGAGGGTATTTGCGGCGATTTATTTAATCTTTATCACTATATTGGATATTATGGCAGATACATCAAAAGAAGTAAGGCAAAAAATATCTAGCGAATTGCCTGAGTTGCTTGCTAGACGTTATGATAGAATGGATGCTATGATACCCCACACCCCAAAAGGAATTAATCAAATGGACGTTCTTTCTAATATCCGAAATGGTGTTTATAAAAGCAAGATTCCCTATCCAGAACCAGTCTGGAAGCCAGAAATACTTAGTAAAAAAGTTGGGAATCTTACCGCCGAAGAAATTCTTTGTATTCCAAAGATTATGAAAGAGTATCAGGACGCTCTTGATAATCATAAAAATACTTATAATTTGATTAGGGAGGAAAACGGTAAACTGGAAAACCAATTCTGGCGGGATATCGCCGAAGAGTTTGGTGTTACCAATAATCCAAAGAAAAATATGTTGATGGAGATTGCTTACGATATGGGTCATAGTGCTGGTTACGATGAGATTTACAGTTACTATTCTCAACTCGTAGAACTTATTAAGTGATGCTACGCATCAGGCCGCTGATAAAAAGCGTAAGGGGGATTGATTGCGTAGGGCACGCCTAAACCCAAACGAAATACTTGAGAAACTATCCTCAATCAAAGGGGCTAGGATTATCGGACTCACCACAATTGTTGAACCAGAAATGAGGAAAACAGCGAATCCTTATTTTGGGCAGGTTCTTAAGGTGAGTCGATTTTCCGCCATGATTAATTTCGATTACGACACTGGCGTACTAAAGAGATTGGCAAAAGAGGGGAAAGACCCAGCATCGTTCACTCGTGGCCAGTCGTGGCATGAGGCGATTCTTACCCCGGAGGGGAAACTTACCGCCTTCTCTCGCCACAAAACCACCGGAGAGGTCTACCTTCGTCTGGTCCGTCTAAGCGGGGCCAGTCGCTTTATAGACAAGCGTGGTCGATTCATGGCTAAGAGACACCTAGAACCATTCCTGAAGGACTCAGGACGATACAATAACCAAGGGCTCAACAATCCACTTGTGTTTATCACGCCAAAACTTTCTAATGTAGTATCTTTGCGAGGGGTTTAATGGCGAGTTTGGATTGGAAGTTTGATTTTGACACCGGCATATGGACCGCCCAAACACTAAACAAAAATATCTATGTTGTGCCAATCAAAGCAAGAGAAGAGAAGTGGGGTTTGTTCGGTTTAGAAAAGTGTCCAAGATTCTTTACATCGGCGGCGGGTGCGATAGAATATGCTGACGCAAGTAAGCACTAGGATATTTATGATCTCACTCTACGAAACACAAAATCCCAATCCTCTCAAAAAGTATAGGGTAACTACCAATCGTGGTACCTACAACGTAGAAATCCCATCAATATCTGGGATTGTTTACTGGAGTGGCAATCGTGACTTGGGATGGAAAAATCTAACTGAAACTGTGGCTGCTCTTGCACCACAAAAGATTAAGGATCGTGGATTTTCCCCCAAGTGTGTTATGAAAGTTTCCTCTATCAAGTCATAAACCATTACGATACAAGGGATATAATGGCTTAGTGCCAACAGTCTCTAGACGGGTGACGCGGAACTTCGGATACAGTGCCCCACCAGCCCGAACGCCGAAAGTTGTTGAAATGCGAAATAAAAAGATGTCCGGCCTAAATTGGGATAACGGCCTAAAATATAATCATCCGGTCAATGGTAACGACCTAAAACAGTCTTATAGTATTGAATCGGAGTAATTACCCGAGGATAAACTAGGTCATTAGTCTCACAGGCGACGGTTTGTGAGACTAATTAAGAGTTGGCGGGCAGCAAGCGAAAGGATTAATCGTCGTGTTGACCATTCCTGACGTAGACAAACTCAAGTGGAATTTGTGCGAGGATGATATCCTCAATCAAAAGGTTTATTGGTTGGAGGGTTTCCGATCTCTGACCAATATTAATCAGCACGCCATTATGCTCTTCGCGGAGCGTAAGACTAATCACTACACCAACCCTAACTATCAATCAAGCAAACCAGCATCTTGGACCCAATATACAATCGAAATCAACTATGGCCCCTATGGGGAGTCTGGCGAAAGCGTCGAATTGCGTCCAAAAATCAAATTGGCCGATGCCAAGGCCGAAGTTATCAAGCGTGTTAAACTGCTAATTGCAGCAGGTATTGAGTTTAAGAGTTAGTATAAAAAGGAAAGACAGCCATGCAGCGACCGACACAACGCCCCACAGTCAAGTATACTCCCCAAACCTTTCTCGATGCCGCCTATCAGCACTTTGTGACAGATAAGAATCCTCGATGTATTAATGTTAATGGACTTTGTGAATATAACGGCACAGGATGTTTTATTGGATTTGTATTGACTGAGGCGGACGCAAACAATATGTACAATGGTGACTTGGATATAGAAGATGATCGTCCGACCAATATTAATCATCGAGAAATTCTTTCTAACTACTTCAATCTTCAAGATGAAAAGATGACATCAATTCTTTTTCAGGGCCAATCTTATCACGACAATTTTAGTCATGCTGCAGACGGCGATTTTACCACCTATATTGCTAAAGCAATTGAAGGATTTCGGAAGGAATATCTGTGAATCAGTCAGAGCGTAGTAAATTCTTGTCTGAAAATCCTATGGTTCGAGACTATATTCATTGTATGTTTTGGTCGTCCTACAATCATGATTGTCCAGATTGTACCCCAATGGATTGTAACTACGATTATTCTGATTTGTCAGATGAGGCTTTCAAGTTGTGCGTGGATGATTGTGATGCTTTCTTGAAGAAAGCACATAAAATCCCCGGCGTTACCGACTTCTTTGGTGAGGATCGGGATAGCGAAATGATGGGGCTTATGGGGCATAACCTATGGCTCAACCGTAACGGGCACGGCACAGGTTTTTGGGATGAGGATTTGTTCCCGGAAGCACTCCGCGAACCCCTGAGTGATTTGGCACGAAAGATGAATGGATTGTATCCCTTTGTCGCAAAAACACCAGAGGGTTATGATATAATCGAAATGGAGGGATCATAAATGAATGTTCGTGAAGTTAATGAAAATAAAAGCGTAATTGGATTACACAATTGTACTTTGGGTATTTGGATCAGTGATGGTTCTTATATTTTAGTTGGTGTTAACAATCCCAAAATGAACAAATCTACTAAAAAATGGTTTAATTGTTTCCATGTAGATGCCGGTATCGTTTGTGAGAGTATTAACTGGGAAAAAGCATCTCTTACTCAAGTTAATAGTATTGTGATTGATTCTTGAATGGGGCTTTGTCCCATACCCCAAAATTGCTGACGCAATGATAATCAACTCTTTATTCCCCACTATCCTCGAATCCCACGAATGGGCTGTTCGCTGGCCACTTCCAGAGGGTATTAGGGGCGACTCGTGGGCGGTGTTCCAGTGGCCTCTAGGCGTCAGTGGTTGCGTACGCAAAGGCGTACGAATCGCCTATGGCAAGGATAAAGCGGAGGCGTTGCGGAATCTTATTGAGTTGCACGATACAATGTCTACGAAAGTCAAGCAACGTAGATGGTCCCCAATTTGTGGGGTGAGCCCCACACCCCCAAAATAGGAGAAATTATGAATATTTGTAGTAAGGATGATAGTGTTAAGTTTCTAAAGCGTATTGCATCCGAATTGAAAAAGCAGGGAATGTCGGGAGAAATTGTTTTAGAATTTAGTGGGTCAGGCGACGATGGATGTAGTAATCTGACTTACGATGATAGTATTGTTTTTGATGCTGTTAGTGCTAGAGAATCCGATATCGAAAACCATATGGCCAACCTTGTTACTATTGACTGGTGTAATAATGAGGGTGGGCAGGGGTCTGTAACTCTTGATATCGGCACCGGCAAGATTTTTGTCCACGAAGAAGAGAATTACACCAAATTCGACTCTAGCGATAAGGAGTATTGATTGGCCCACCCATATCATCACGCAATCAGTTCTGCCAAAAAGTTTGGTGGCAAGCCAGAGGACTATCAGGCTTTGCATGATTTCATGGATTCATCTAAGCAGACCTATGCTGACTGGCGACACCGGGCTATTCTCCATAGTTCGTTTGGTATTTTCATTGCCGAAAAAGTGTTTGGCACAACCATAACTAACTCTACTGGTAAGGCCGTCCCCGTTCGTCTTATTGCTGAGCAGCACGTTAGGGAGGACTTGGGTTGGATTCCTACACCGAAGGACTGGCTGAGCGGCCTAAAGTGTACTGATGCCACCAAATGGATGACTCGCGGGGTCGATAAAACTATCGTTGGATTAGAGGAGATTCCAAATGAAACTATTCGATAAAGACGGTGCGTGGAATTGGGTAGATGAGAATAACGTAGTTCTTGGATTCAGAAACACGTCGGACTGTTGCGAAAATTTTGGCTATCATTACGAAATTGTTGAGCCAAAGGATATGTCAGTGTTTGAGAATATCTCGGGCAACGATCCTGACTTGACTACTTATCGTTTTGATCCATCATATTTTTCTACATTTCCTGATAATGATGGTGGCGGAAATGCCGTATTCCGAATCGTAAGCGATTTTGGACCATCTTTTTATCTGCTAATCTACAATCATCACAACGGATATTACTGTCACGGATTTAAATTTACTGGTGGCGGTAAGAATATTGAGGATTCACTATGACACCAATGACTCTACATAAAATAATGCGGGCTCTTGGGTGGCAGTATATTTCATTTACTCTTGGATGGTATCATCCAGATACGAATCGTAAATATTCATCTTCTATTGATCCAAATTATGATGAATTGAATGACGCTGACGCTTTGTTTGTGTTGGGCGAAATGGCTAAGAATCCGCCAAAAGTTAGTAAATATGATTCAGTAGTATCAGATAAAACAATTCCCTCTCTTGCCATTGAATTTCCAACTACTGATGATTTTTGCTACAACTTGCGTTGGCAATATGATAATGGCGAACACCACTGTAATGGGACCGCTACCCTTGGCAATCTTTCTTCCGGCGATAAATATCTTGGTGTTGCTGTGATAGAATTGGCACGACAGCAGTTTGGCTTGAATGCCTAGGAGAGGCCCTTTGCGGCCTGAGCAATATGAAACATTACAGTAATCACGGCACTCATTTCTCTTGTGATGACAAGTTTCTTAAGGGCGAAATTACCGTTACCATTCCGGGGCATTGGCGTGAGATTAAGCCAATTGAGTATGCCGCCGATGTCGCCGAGTTTATTGGGTGGTGGACCGCCAATATCTATCCTGATATCCCGCCGAATATGGGATTCTCTGGATTTGATTGTTTGAAGTGGAAGGTTAAATATGAAGAATAAGAAAAAGAAAATAGACTACTTCACAGTTGGCGATCTTATGACTTTGTTAAAATCGCTTAATCCAAACTCTCCGATTGTTATTAGCGATGAGAGGAAGTTAGATGTAAGCGATGATGTTTATCGTTATGCAACAAAAGATGATTTCAAACCCGCCGAGCCAACTAAATATGCTGATCTTCTTTATGAAGAATTTTCTATTGAAACAAGTCATGTGCGTATTAGACTTAAGGTATGAACTCTGAATATATTTGTTCCCGTATCGGGTCCGCCTTCTAAGCGGAATACCGTAATTGGATTATGCTGGTTCGATCCCAGCCGGGAATGTTTAGATTTGAAAATGCTATACGGTGTATATTACCGTATGGAAACAAAAACTTGTAGCAAATGTAATATCGAAAAATCCACTAATGACTTCTATAAACGAAGAAACAGTAAACATTCTTATTGTAAAGTATGCCTCTTAGAAGTGCAAAAACAGCGATGGATTGATCGAAAATATAAGATGATTGAAATAATGGGTGGAAGGTGCCAAAAATGCGGATACGACAAATATTACGGGGCTTTGGAATTACACCATTTTGATCCAAAAACAAAGATGTATAATTGGACAAAACTTAAAGAGAGGTCTTGGAAAACAATAATTGAAGAACTTAAAAAATGCATTCTTTTATGTGCAAATTGTCATAGAGAACAACATGATTTAATAAGAGACATTAAATATTTATCAAAAGAAACTGGGAATAATTTTCTAGATAAATCAACAATGATTCCCACAGGCCAGTGTCCAACATGTCAAACGGATGTTTTTGGAACCAAGTTTTGCTCGGTTCCTTGTGTTAAATTAAGTAAAAGAAAGCCGATACGTCCCTCTAAAGAAGAGTTAGAAAACCTACTAAAAACAGAATCTTGCCGTGCAATAGGTAGAAAATATGATGTTTCCGATAATTCTGTAAGAAAATGGGCTATTTATTACAACATATCTTTATCGACAGCAAGATATGCCCGCAAATCAAAATAAGTTTCCGGATCGTACCCGGACGGGGATGCTTATGATACATAATAGATGGATTGTTGAATACGATAGTGGTATGGTTTCTGTTTATTACTTTAGCACACCCATAAATAGGTTTCAGGTTGTATATTATTTTAAAGAGCGTGATGTAAAAGTGATTGGTGTTACTGCGGCGGTTTATAGAACAGTCCGCCCGACAGATATCGCTGTAAATCTTTGAAAAATTATGGTTGCGTGATATAATACGGCGGGCCGCGTAGGAGTGTTTACAGCGTGAAAACTCCGGTAACAATTAAATATATGGACGATGCTGGTTGGCATATCACAGAAACTACTCTCGGAAATTGCCGTGTTGATGGTCGAACGGGTATCCTGCGATATAATGGTAAAACCATTAGTCAGGGCTTGTATGTAATCGAGCCTGCGGCACAACCAAGGAAGTAAATATGACCGAATCTTTGTCAGATATGATTAACGATCTTGTGCTTCAAATGGATTCTTACTGTGCCGACTACTCTATTTCAGATATTGATGAGGCACGGAATTCTTTGCTTCGTTATATCTGCGACAGATGCTCTTGTTTACGCGATATTGAGTGGACTGAACCACCCTCTTGGCTTGTCGCTATTGTAAATGACTACTTGGAAAATAAGAAGAAAGAAGAAAAGTCCGAACCAACTATCGAAGTTACTTTCGACATTTTGCGTAGTCACTACGCTTGGGACAAGTATTGTGACAAGTACGGTGTAAATCCGTGGTGCATTAATGAGGGTTTGGGCGACGAGAATACCAAGTTTGAAATTAAGTTGAGTGACTTTAAGGAGTGGATTCGATGATGTGGATTATTCTCTATATTTTGTCCGTCCCGCTCACCTTCTATTTATTTCAAAGACTGTGGCGAACATTGCAATAGATAGTGATGCGGGAATTATGCCACTAGTCACCCCACAATTTCGATATGATTTTGCAATGGCAAAGTATCTTATTGCCAAGTATGGAGATATCACACCAGAATCTCCAAGGAAGGGTTTCTACTATGGCAATCAGTTACATATAGAAGCCATTATGATGGGGACTGGCTATCGCCCACATTTCTTTCTGGAAGATACCAAACCGATTATTACTCGGGATGATATGGTCAATTTTCTAGAATCATGGTGGCCAACATATGGAGTCGCCGATAATCTAGATCAAATCATTGCCCGTATTGGGGAAAAGTTAGAGCAAACCAAAAAGGATGTAATTGTTCTTCTTGATGTTCGCAAGCAAGATGAGAATGCTGGCTGGCGATGGCACAAAGCAGGCACGTATATTGGCACTCAAGAACCTGAACATGAGTATTTCAGGGATGATAAGCATATTCAAGAAGTAGTTCAGTGGTCAACATATGAGATCATCACTGATGATCGAAAGTATCTGAAAGATATTCCAGAAGAGTTACAAAAAGAATTGAAATAAAGGAATAATATGAACTATCAACACGAAATCGTTGTTGCCCGAGCCCAAACTAGTTTGGTTAGAAATATCTTCTTGGCAATGTTCTTGCTAACAGTGTTTATGGCTTATACTTTCAACTCGGCAGCCACAACTATTAATACTTTCTTGATAAACATGATTTTGCCATATAGTATTATGTGTGTAAGCACAGTATTCTTTTTGATTCTGTATTTGCGTGAACGTCGAACATTGCGAAAGTATTTGGCATTACAGGAGGTAATGGATGGCACAAAGACCTAAAGACGGCTATATTATCATTGCCGCCCTAACTGATTGGGGAATTCCACCCAAGGGTAAGGGCAAGCCCGCCACTCAAAAACAAAGAACCGTCGCCGCCATTGTTGATAGTATTAACTATGGTATCGCCACTGAGTATGAGGATGGCAAGATTGTCGCAGGTAAGTACACCGCCGACCTTACTAGGCTTCCATACTCGGCTAGGGCCTACGACCCCTCTGTAGACGTGGTGGCGGCTACCAAGAGCCTTATTGATGCTGTATCGGCATTGACTGGTGAAAAAATTGAGCAAACCGGCAACATAGATGCTGATTTGACAACCTTGAGTGATAGAATAGGTGGTCATCTATTGAGCGAAAATAGTTTTGCCAAACGAATGCTTAATCCATGTGAGGATATCCCCACACCCCTTAAAGGAGACAATCTTGCGTAGAGTTGCAACAATCGTTTCGAGTCTAGCCATGCTTATCGGCGTCAGTAATGCGGTAGCACAACCAAGCGAAAAGGTGTTGGATGCTATCGCTAAGGTAGAGACTGGGGGAGAGGCAGACCCATCCAATGTAACGGCAGATAATGGAAAATCTATTGGACCGATGTGTATCACGCGGGCTTGTTTTCAAGATGCCGTAGAATATGATAAGTCCCTATCTGAATATAAATATGAAGATTGTCGAAAGATTTATGTGGCTCGCAAAGTGGCTATTGCATACCTGACTAGGTATTGTGGAAAGACTGCTACTAATGAAAAATATTGTAGGGTTTGGAATGGGGGTCCGAAAGGAGATAAGAAAAAGTCTACTTTTAAATACTGGATTAAAATCAAGAAGATTTTAAACGATTCTTCTGTGCGTCACTAAAGATTTTACTTACCTCTTTTCTTCTTTCTTCAGTCATATTATCCCACCGCATTTTAGCCATTTCACTTTTTTGTTCTTCAGTTAAAGAATTTCTCCAAATAGCAAGTTTTTCATTCCTATTTTTCACTAAATGAGGGCATTTTGCATAATAATCACAGCAACAGTTTTTTCCATTACTCATTCTAAAACACGCTTTTTGTTGACATCCATATTCGCATAATCCAGATGGTGGTAGTATCGCAAGTTGCTTTTTTTGTTTTTTTAACTCTTCTCGTTTATTCACCATCCCTAAATATCTTTTAGTTTTTACCGCTTTTACCGCAGCCTCTTTCATTTTATTTGGATTTTTTGATTCAGCCTCAATTCTCCCGGCCCGCAATTGACGAACTTTTTCCTTTTTATCAAAATCAGACATTTTAGATACTCGGGTACGTGATGCTTTTTTGGCTATTTTGCAACGATCTTCATAATTTAAATTGCAAAATCCTCCACATTGACCACCTAAACAAATGTTGTAACCGTGCG
>JACCDR010916892.1_pt1 | contig 27926 bp, 36 predicted proteins | sample 7446431 | NCBI WGS metagenome assembly JACCDR01 (sample SAMN15323443, study PRJNA562643) | freshwater metagenome | isolation source: river surface water | place: USA:Blue River Watershed | collected 2017-08-17 | reverse complement strand
GTTTTTGTGTAAAGAAGAAAGAAAACAGAAGACCTGTTCATTCCAAGAGTTCTAAATAATTCTTTTGATTGAATTCCCGAATTTCTTAACAAAGCTTTATAAGTAGCTAAATTCCTTTCGTCTTTTATTTGATAATCGTAATAATTTTTTGCCATTTTATTTTCTTATTTTAAAATTTATTAACTTTGGTATGAAGTGTTTTTTAGAAACATGCAAGTTTTTTTAAAAAAAGTTAAAAAGGCTATTGCTTTTTTTTTTAAAAAAGAGTAAAAATAATTATAACTTTTTTTAGGGAGAAAAAAAATGAATAATAAGAAATATAAAAATTATGTCCTAGTCGATCACTCAGATATCTCATCAGTTATGAGGTGAGAGGAGAACTAAGCTTTAGAAAGGATAAAGCTTGCAACATCTGCAAAACTAAAAAACTTTCCGCAAGTTTAGTGAATTTGCATAATATGCAAATTATAAAAGTATATAAATTTAATTAAAAAAGGTAAAATATGAAAGAAGCTGAATACCGATTGATTGAGGGTGTGAGAAGCAGCACCCTAGCAACAATTGCCAGTAAAACTTTAGCTCATGCAAAATATGAGCTAGAAAATCCAAGAGAACAAACTGAATCTATGAAACTAGGTTCAGCTTTTCATGATTTGATTTTGCAAGGGGAAGAGTATTTTCAAAAAAATTGGGGAGTCTTGCCAACAGGACATGACGGCAGAACAAAGGCAGGAAAAGAACTAGTCGAAGCTTTTGAATCTGCTTTTGAAGAGAAAATAATAAAACAAAAAGATTTTGAATTATTAAAAAATTGGGAAACTAGTATAAAACAAAATAAACTAATCAAAACCATACTCGAAAATATTTCTCAATCAGAAGTACTAGTTGTCTGGGAAGAAAACGGTATTCATTGCAAAGCTAGACTTGACGCAATTGTTAAAATGGGCGTTAAGACTTTTCTTATTGACCTAAAAACTGCAGTTTCCGCAAGCCCGACAGAGTTTAGAAATTCATGTATCAATTATGGCTATTTAATTCAGTCTGCTCATTACCTTGCAGGGGCAAAAGCTACTGGAATTATCGATAGCCAAAACAACAACTTTTACCACATCGTTGTTGAAAAAGAAGCACTTTACTTAAGTGCAATCTATGCTCTTGATGAAGCTGCCTTAGATATTGGAGAGCAGCAACGACAAGTTGCCTTAAAAAAATACAAAGAAGCTAAAGAAACTGGCGTCTGGGCAGGCTACAGCGAGAAATGCGAAACTCTAGCACTTCCGCATTGGTACATTCAGCGTCAAGAATTTGAAAACGATTTAATTTAAATAAAAAAAAGGAAAACATGAAAACAATTGAAAATGAAATATTAATAATTAATGAAGAATTGCAGCCAGTGCAAGCAACACTTGCAGGGCTAAAAGAGCAAGCAGAAAACTTTAAAGTTGAATCTGTTGAAGATTTAAAAAACTATCAACTGGTAGAGATAGAAAAAAGAAAACTAGAAAATCAAAAAAAAGAGATTTATATCTTTCGTGTCGGCAAGTTGAATGAAGTAAGATTTGATATCAATAAAATTTCATACGAAGAGCTTGCAAGCATGCCAGAAAGTAGCTTTCAAATTATGTATGATTTGGCATTGTCTGCTTACGACGCACTACTTGTCAAAGAAGCTAACGAAAAAAGAGAAAACGATTTAAAGCTTGCGGAACTAGCTAGAATAGAACAAGAAAAAAGAGAACAAGATGTAAAAGACAAAGCTGCTAAAGAAAAGTTAGAAAAAGAAACAAAGAATAAAAAACTATTAGAGTTTATTCAATCGAATTTTCAAACTTTAGAAGCCGCACAACAAGAGCTGATACGAGTTTATGAAATATTTAAAATAGAATTTTAGGGGGGGAAATGTCAGAAGAAAAAAAAGAAATTGTTAAATTAACAGCAGATCAAGCAGTTGCAAAGTATGCAAATAGAATTTCAGACTTTCCACTAGCAGAATTTTTGGAAAAAGAAAATCCTAAATTGTTAGCAAATATCAAAGCAGAGTTTAAAAACCTTTGTTTTAAAAATTTAAAAACTTTTCAACAGTGGGAACCAAATTCAGTACGAGATGCAATTAACAAATGTATGCAATGGGAGCTTGTGCCTAACTCGATTCAAGCTTGTTTGTTGCCTTATCACGACAAAAAAAACAATGTAACTAACTTAACTTTTCAAGCGATGTATCAAGGACTGCTAGAAGTAGCTTATCGCACTGGACTCTTTAAGGATATTTCAGCGAATATGGTGCGTCAAAATGATATATTTAGTTATGATTTGGGTTCAGAGAAATTCACATCTCACAAACTACCTGATGACTTTGGGGACAGAGGAAAACCACTTTGTGTTTATGCGGATATTACATTAGCAAACGGTGGTAAAATAATAAAAATAATGAACATCAAAGAAGTAGATGCTATTAAAGCAAGAGCGAAAACGCAAATGGTTTGGAACTCAGATTATGAACAAATGGCAATTAAAACAGTAATCAAGCAAGCATTTAAATTATGTCCTAAATCAGAATCGCTTACGCAACTTATTCAAGAAGATAATGAGGTTTCAGGATTTGAGAAAATAGAAAGAAGCACAGAAAAAGCAGACGCACTAAACGCACTAGTTTTTGATAGTTTACCTACTAAAGAAGAAGACACTAAGCCCACTGAAAAAAATCAAGTTGTTGAAGCTGAGATTTAAAAAAAAATGCTTCACGAATATTTTTAGATTTTAACAAAAATTAAATCTAATTTGTTTACCCTACAAACCAAAAAGGGATTTTTTAAAAGAGGGGTAAAATGCAAACAACCGAAGAACAAATTTTAAATTTAATAAACAACAAGATTGAAGAACTGAATAATTTAATCTCAAAGGATAAGGACAGCTTGGAAAAAAGAGAGAGACAGGAAAGATTGGAGGCACTTGAAAAGAAGAACGAAAAGCCAGTAAAAAAAATTAAGATAGAAGAAAAAATATCTGAGGAACAAAGAAGAAAGACATTATTAACGGAATATTCTAATAGCTTTTTGGGTGGTACGCTTGCCAGTTCACTTAAGATTATTTCGACAACCGAGGACTATCAAAGAAGAATTAGCATACGAGAAAATCAATTGTGTTATTTAGAGTATCTCAAAAATGAGATAAACGCCTTGCTTTCTTATTCCAAATACAAACCGCTAGCAACCGAAATAGATAAAATAAAGAGCTATGGCAAAGAATTTTTAGAAAAAACGAGAACTAGAATTCTCAGTAAATAAGAAATTTAAAATTATATAAAAAGGAAATTATGAATAAATATCTAATATTAATATCTAATAAAGTAGTTGTGTCAAAGTGTAATATTGAGTTTGTTTTAAATATTAAGGGTTAATATGAATATAGATGATTTAGACAGAGAGGGGAGACAAAGACTATTAAAACTAGAAAAACAGCGGATTTATGAGCAGGTGATTCTTCCAGCTCAAAAAGAGAGAGAGAGACGGAGAGACGAACGGCGAAGAAGATTAGCCAAATCGTATGTCGTGCATATTTTTAGCGGTCTATCTAATAATATAAATCTTTTTGATGGCGACGAATATTTTGCCAGAGCGAGAGAGAGAGCAATCGAACAGGCAAAGCTGCTAGCCGACGAAGTTTTAAAAGGAGAAGAAAATGACAATTAAAACGGCAGATGATGCGATCAAGCTGATGGAACAAATAAAAGAGTTTATCAAAAGTCAGGAAAAAGAAAATCAGAAGCTAAGAGCAGAGCTTGTGAAGATCCAGCCGAAATACAAAGAAACACAAAAAGTCTATATTATCAGAGATACGATAGCAGGAAGGCTACTCTATGAAGCTGTTATTTTTAGTAGTCTGATTGAGACTCGTTATAATATAGCATTTACGCTATACGAAACTAATCGTAATGTAACAGCCAATTATAGAGAGGAAGACATTTTTTTTACGAAAGAAGAAGCAGAAGCGAGCTTGAAGGGGGGAGAAATAGTTATGAAAAATAAAAGGGAAATATGAACACTAGAATAGACGAAATACCATTTAAAATAAGGCATAAATGAAAGGCAAAATTGAATGTACATGCGGAGCAAAGATAAGATTTAACTATAACTCTTTTATCGTCTATAGAACGATAATGTGTAAAGACTGTTATTCTGATTTTCGATTTTATCCTCGAAAGAAAAGAAGGGGAGTCAGAAGAAAAAGAAATTAATATTATGAATACAATAAAGGAACGATTAGCTTTTTTTAATTTCCCAGAGAGTTCAGAGCAATCAGAACAAACAGTCATGGGGTATCCTGCTCAAGCGGTTTGGATAATTGGAAAAATTCATATAGAAATTATACGCAAACGGCAGGAGGGCGATATGTTTTATATGACTTATTACGACAAACACGACAAACCAGTAGCTTGTTTTGTTGCACAAGAATTAGTAGATGCTAAAGATTGGCAACTTGCGTCAGATTTTATTAACTTCATGAAAAGGGCATAAAATGAAAGTACCGAAAGATTTAATAAAAGCTTTTTTGAACAATAGTTTATTGAATAAAGAAGATCTCTTTTTTTTGGCAACAGATATAAATTTTGAGGGGGAACTACTACCACACAAAAAAGAAAATAAATTTTCCTTGTTATTGAAAATTAGCGTAAAAGATTCATTGATAATGAACTACTCTCAAAAAAATAGAACTATAGAGATTTTTCAAAAATTAACGCCATCTGAAGAAGATAAACGAAATTTAATTTTTACTTGGGAATTTACAAGATGACTTACCCAAAAGAAAAAAAAATAGAGATGTTACATGAAGCTTCAGATGATAGACCAGAAGCTAAATTATATGCAGCTATTCTTTATCGAGCTTTTTTAGATGCTATTGGCGGAGAGTATGAACCAAATCATGCTAAGCTAAGAAAGGACGCAATTCTATTTCTAAATGATAAAGTTGTAACCGATCTCGGAACAGCTAGCGAAATGTGTATTGAAGCGTTTGGAAGTGATTATTTTTTAAAAAAACTATTGTTTGCACTTAAAAATAAAGAGCAAATAAGTAATAAAAGCAAAGCAAGATACCGAATGAAAAAAGACCCCTCTTGAAAAAAAGAAAAAAAGCTATTATTTATAAAAAAAAACAGAAATTAAAGGAACAAATGAAATTAACACCATTTCTAAATCGCATAGTCGTAAAAAAAATAAATGAAGCTGCTGAAAATGAAGAGAAAATAGGAAGTCTCTATATTCCTAAGGTAGCCCAAGAAAATCAATTAAAAGAGCAAAGAGCTGCTACTGTAGAAGCTGTGTCAGAGCAATCATCTAAGTACTTTCACATTGGACAAACTGTTTTTATTGGCAAATATTCAGGAATTGAAGTTAAAGAAAATGGAATAGATTATTTAATTGTTAAGATTGAAGATGTTCATGGATATCTTAAAAATGACTAAACTGAAATGAAACATAATAAAGTTTGAGAAAAATGGCACAAGGAAAAAAAACGCAATGGGAAGAAAGCAAATCTAATCAAATTAAAATGTTAGCATCTTTAGATGTTCCATTGAGCCATATTGCCGACATAACAAAGTTAGACAGAAGAACTATTCAGTTAGTCTATAAAGCAGAGCTAGAAACTCAAGAAGATTTTGTGCATTCTCACGTTAAGGCTAAAATAATTCAATTAGCTTTGAAGGGAGACAAAGACATGCTTAAACACTTCAGCAAGTGTCAAATGGGGTGGAGCGAGAAAAGCGAAGTAGAACACAAAGGAATATCCACGCCAGTAATTAACATCATCACAAATAAAAAAGATGGCAGCGACAAGTGAGATAAACTTACCGCAATTGCACCAAAAGCAGCAGCTAGCTTATGATTCTGTTGCTTCTGAAATACTTTATGGCGGGGCAACACGAGGGGGCAAGAGCTTCTTTGTTCGATGGGCATTGATTAATTGGTGTTCTCAAATTCCTAATTTACAATGTGATATCTTTCGTCTGCACTTTGATGATGTGATCGGGAATCACATGGAGGGAGATGCAGGTTTTCCAGTACTTCTTGCGAATTGGGCAAAAGACAAACTGGTAACAATTACGCAAACGGAAATTAGATTTAACTTTAACGGGTCATTAATTTCTCTAGAACACTGCAACGATGACAGAGCAATGCTGAAGCATCAAGGAATACCAAAACACGTGAGAGTGTTTGAAGAGGCAACGCAAATATCAGAGCGTAGAATTCGCTGGTTGCGTGGTTGGGTATCGATGAGCGAAAGCATGAAAGCTAAAGTACCAGAGCATTTAAAAGTTAAAGATTTAAGCGGAAATTTAATAAATCCATTCCCGAAAATACTTTATACCGCCAACCCTATCGGGATTTCTGCTGGATATTTCCGCAGAACTTTTGTGAAAGCTGCACCTAAAATGGAAGTATTTCAAGCAGCAGAAGAGGAGGGTGGTTTTTTAAGACAATATATACCTGCACTGGTAGATGATAATCCAAGTGAAGATGCAATAAAAACTAGACAAAGAATGGCAGGGATTGGAGATAGTGCTATTACAGATGCACTATTAAATGAAAACTGGGATAGTCCAATTGGTGATTTTTTCAGAGAATACGACGAAAATAAGCATGTAGTACCAGACTTTCAACCTCCTACACACTGGCTAAAATATAGAGGCTTTGACTGGGGAGGAGCTGATCCTTTTGCAGTTCTTTGGGCTTGTGTGTCCGATGGCGAAGACTTCCAAGACGGCGATAAAACGCTATGGTTTCCCCGTGGTGCAATTATTATTTACCGTGAATGGTACGGGTGCAACCCCGAAAAGCCAAACGAGGGCTTACGAATGCAAAACGATGAAATAGCACAAGGGATAATAGATCGAACAAAAGAACGCACATCAGGAATAACGCTAACAGATTCATTGCCTTTCGCTGCTCGTGGTGGTCCAACCATAGCAAATATATTTAATGATGCAGGAGTACCTTTAACAAGAGCTGATACAGATAGAGTTAAGGGGTGGTCAATAGTTCGAGATAGGCTTATTGGGTTCTCAGGCTTCCCGATGCTCTATATTTGTGAGTCTTGCAAGTACACAAGAGACTACTTCCCTGCATTGCAAAGACATAAAACAAAAGTTGAAGACGCTGTGGATAGTGGTGAGGCTACTCACATAATGGACGTAGTTAGATACATCTGCAATACTTTTGATAAAGTTGAAGACGCACCACCAAAACCAGTCTTGACAATTGCCGCAAATACACCTACCTTTAATACAGCACTGCAAAAACACTTAAAATCTAAACACTCAAGAAATGAATATTGACGATGAAAATAATCAAAAAAGTGAAAGTGCTGCTAAAGTTGCAGTGCTTAGAAATTGGCTTTCAAACGCAAAGAAAGCTTCCACAGAATTTGAATCCGTAGCAAAAGAAGCTTGGGCAGAATACCTAGCAAAAAACGGCAAGAGTAGCGATAATCTAAGCGAAATTAATAAAACTAGTGATGCCGCAAGGTATCCTATATTTTATTCCAGCATCGAAAATTTACAGCCGGCTTACTATGCAAGAACGCCCGAAACTGTAGCTAAAAGAATGTTCGATCACGATGACGATGTTGCAAGAGTTGCTTGCTTGATACTTGAAAGACTTTCAAAATATTTATTACAAGTTTATCCAATTGATACTGCAATGAGCAACGCAGTTTTAGAATTTTTAATAAGCGGACGAGGCACAGCTAGAATTTTTCTTGAAGAGGAAAAAGAGATCGTAACTACACAAGTTCAAATTTACCAAAATGAACAAGGAGAATTTGTTAATAACGACGGAAGCATTGCTGATATTACCGCAGGTGTAATTGCAGACGAGCAAGGTAATTATTTCACCGAGGCAACTGAAGATCAAATTACTAAAGTATGTACACATGTACTACCATTAAATTATGATGACATTTATATCAATCAAAACGCTAGAAATTGGAATGAAGTAACAAGAATAGCAATCAAAATGTGGCTAACAAAAGCAGACTTCCAAGAAAAATTCGGAGAAGAATTAGCTACAAAAATTAATTACGAAACTTTAAAAAACAAAGAAGAGTCAAACAGCGACAAAGCTTATAAAGTTTCTGAAGGTGTAGAAGTTTTTGAAATATGGGATAAAACTAAAAAAAAAGTAATTTATATTTGCGAAAGTTATCAAGAAGATGTGTTGCTTGAAATTGAAGATCCTTATCTGCTAAGGGATTTTTTTCCTGTTGCCCCATTTCTGATAGCAACAAAAGACCCAAAGAGCTATTTTCCAACACCTATGTACAGACAGCTAAAGAGTACAATTGCTCAACTTCATTTAATTTATAGCCGAATCAAAAATTTGATAAAGGGCTTGAGACGCAAGGGAATTGTAGATAGTTCGTTGCAAGATATATTATCCGCCGTTGATAGCGAAGAAGAGGGAACTTTAATATCTTCAGCTAAATTTCAACATCTTGTAGAAAATAGTGCAGGCGTAGGCGGCTTAATCACATGGCTACCCCTAGGAGAACTGTCACAAGCTTTATCCGAATCACAGAAGTTAATTTCTCAATATGAAGATATTTTTTTTAAAATTTCAGGGGTGCCTGATGTTATAAGAGGTATCACTGAGAAAGGACAAACAGCAACAGAACAGCAATTAAAGGGGCAGTTCTATAATGTGAGAACTTCTTGGAACGCTCACCAAGTCCAAGAGCTAGCAAGGAAATTAATTGAAATGCAATGTGATCTAGCTCTTCATCGTATGCCCGATGATTTAATTGCTAATGTTTGTGGCTTCCAATATTTAGACCAAACGGATCAAGTTTTAATCCCACAAGCTTTAGAATTAATTAGAAATGATGAGGCAAGAACTGTAAGAATTGACATAGAAACAGATTCATTAACTTTTATGCTCGATGAAGTTAAACAGCAAAAGAAAAACACATTAATTACTACTGTGATTGAGGGAATTGGCAAAATTGCAGATGTTTCTAAAAATAATCCTGCAGCTCTTCCGCTGGTAACATCATTATTATTGATGAGTATTAGAGGTATGAACTTAGGTAAAACTTACGAGGCGGGGATTAGAGAGATCACACAAAGCTTACAGCAACAAGCTCAAGCACCACAGCAAGAAGCACCGCCACCGCCAGATTCTGAGATGCTGAAATTGCAAATAGAAATTGAAAAGTTAATTTTACAAAATAAAGAATTAGAGCTAACTACAACTCTTAAAAATAAAGAGTTGGAAATAGAATCAGCTAAAAACATAACAGATCAGCAGTTAGACAAACTACAACAAGACACAGACGAGAGGTTTAATAATTTAACGGCGATTATTGAACAGCAAAAACTTGAACTGGAGCAAGCTAGAATTATATTGAGCGAAAAAGAAAAGTTAATGGAAGAGCGTAGACTTTCAGAAGCTAAGATATATGAGCAAATGAACACCATCAAACAAAGTAATACAGCTCCAGCATTCACAATTAATACAAATGGTGGGGCAAAAGAAGTTACCATTGTAAGATCTGATGATGGTTCCATGAGAGGTATTATAACACCGATAGCAGGGGAGTAGATGGCAGACAATACTCTCGTTTCAAACACTCCACTGGGAACTTACGAAGTAAGAACTACTAATAAAACTTCTAAAGCAGTGCAGCACTTTATTTTGGATTTTGGCGGTGCAGGTGCAGAATCATTGTTGAGTACCGCTAATCCTTTACCTATAACGAACAATGAAAGCTTAGATAATTTTTTTCTCTCAGATCTTGATGACGCAAGTACGCCGAAATTTTTTGGCTACACAGATAAAAATGAAAATTGGTACATAATGAAAGAAAGTATTTCGTCGGGAATCACGAATTTTCGATATAAAAAAGGCACGACTGATTACGAAACAAATTGGACAAACAGAGCTAGTTTAACATATGACTATTTTTACAACGAGTTTTAAGAATGGGATTAAAACCGCAAATTAAAAAACTTGATAGGACTGCTAATGCAGCAGGTGCTAATGGAAGTGTTCAAATCTCAAGCAATGGTGAATTTAGTTCAGACGCAGATTTGTTTTTCAACAGTACTAAAAAAGTTCTTTATGTTTCAAGTATTGCAGCAATTGCCGCAGGGACAGTTTCACGCACAGGAAATTTTATTTCTTCTATCGCTCTGAATTCAGGTAGAACTATCTCAATCACACGCACAGGAAATTTTATTTCTTCGATTACGGACGGTGAGAAAACTTGGACTATTGCGAGAAATGGAAATAATCAACTTATAAACTGGACAGTAACATAACAACTATGATTACATATCAATTTACAAATGCTGTGACAGAAAACTCTCAAATGAGAGTATTTTTCCGATTCTCCAACGGGGAAGAATGTTCTAATTTGTTTGAGCTTACAGCAACTGTGCTAGATATCAACACTTGGGCTAAGGAAAAAGCTAAATTTTATGAAGAAAGAGAAGATTTGATAAGAAATCATACAGTATCAGTAGTAGAAGAATTAATAATCATAGAATAATATGGCAATACTTATATCAAATGGGTCAAACAATATATCAACAGCTAATGCTTTTTTTCGAGTAGAGTCAGCTAACTTATCGCCTCTTGGTTCTGCTCTGCCGTCTATAGCCTCAGCACAAACTATCCCTGTAACTTTTGCCAACGTTGGTAACTGCAAGGGGGTTGTTTTGGCTTTTAGTTACAATACAACCACTACAATAGACAGAAGTGTTATTGTTAAATTGCAACAGTTTGTTGCAGGCTCGTGGGTTGACACGCTTTCAACTGTGACGTTGACAGCATCTCAAATTAACAACGGAATGAGTGGTAGCAATGCTATCGGTACGTGGCTTGTACCTTGCGAGTTTTCCGTATCAACTTTGATTACAACGGCTGCATCAACATGGCGATTTAACGTAGTTCAAACTGGCGGTACATCAGGCACATGGACGCTGGCTTGCTCAAGCGCAACTACAACGCATTTCTTTTATGCCGCATGGTGTGACACACTAGCTACTTATGCAAGTGGTGACCAAATTATATGCAAAGATAAAATCACTGTTAATTCTAATTGCTCGTTCGACGGAATTGCAATTACTGGCGATACGGCGAGAGGTGTTTGTGGTGTGCTTTGCCGCTCAACAACTCCTGCCACCCCCGAAATGCTAGAATGGGAAAATGCACCAAGTGCATCATACACAATGACGCTTAAAGGCATGTTCATTATGTCCTCTCATTCTGGTTTTAGAGCAGGGACAAGTGCATCAAGGATTCCAGTTGCACAAAAAGCTAAAATATATACAGACACACCAAATATCGGGGCGTTTAATTTTGCAAATTTTGTTGGTTTCTATGCAGCAAACGCAGCAGGTGCTAAAACTTCGTTTTACGCTTATGGCGAAATACCCGCAGTGAACCGCACTACTTTTACAAACGCTCTTGCCGTTGGTGCTACTTCAATTACTTCAGCTGTAGCTACTGGCTGGCAGGTTGGAGATTTAATCCGGATTGGAAAAAGAGATATTATTGGTGGAACTATACCGCCTACTAATCACTCTATTTCAGCGATTTCTGGGACTACTATCACCATAACACCAGCAATAAGTCACGCTGCACGAGTTGCGGGCGGTACGCTTATTAAAACAGGTAGATGTGGTGTAGAGTTTAAATATGTGAATAGCGGCGGCACAGTTGTTTTAGCTTTGCAACACGTACTTGGCTTTGCTTCAAACTTTGAAGTTAATGGAGCTGATGTCATAGACCAACAGTTTTCGTTTTCACAAAACACTGCATCAGACGATACGAATTATAGCTCGGCTTGGTTGTTTCAAGATGTGAACAAAATTTACATCTCGGACGCAAGACCTTTAGTTAACGCGTTAACTGGACCATCAAAGGGAGTGACTTTCAATAGAGTGAATGCACAAAATGGCTTTATCACCACGCACTTCGGAAATCTTGGTTTATTGTTGCTCAACGACTCTTGGATTCAAGATATGTCAAGGCATAGTTTTGCATTAAACAAATACTCAATCACCAACCTTGTGGTAGAGGGAGGAAACGATATTCCGTGGACAGGTCAAGGTGCTCAAATTACACACACAGGCAATAGATATTGGGGTTGTACGTACGTTTGGCGACCTGTTCTCTTGGCTGGTGCAGTTGACTGGAAAAATAACTATTACGACAAATGCAACTATCCGATAGCATTCCAATCAACTACTATGGTAGGTGTGAAAATGATTGACGATGTGTTTGGTAGCTCGGTTGCTAACGTAGCGGATGTTGCCTTTGTTGGCACAGGATATGGGGAGATTGAAATCGCTAACGGCACAGGCACACAAGGTGCTGTTCTGGTGCCAACTAGCTCAATCCCTGGTACAATTGTTCGTTATTCTAACTACAACGCCACACCGAACGATGATAGATGTTACTTAACAGCAGGTAATTTTCAACGTACTGGTTACGGCTTGGGAGACACAACTGTTCGTACTGGAGGTACTACTTTTGGTGCAGCATCATCAGGTAAATTTGCGATGCGTTTCCAGCCTCTTGCTAACGCTTATTCTGAAAACCTAAAATGGTCTCAAAATGTTCCAACAGGCAATATTCAAAACAAAACCATGACAGTTTCTGTTTGGGTTAAAATTAATAATGCTGCATACTATTCAGTAACTCATGTTAAGCCAACTCTTAAAATAGACTATGACAACGGTACTGTTATAAGTGCTGTGGCAACAAGCGATGCATCAACAGGGCAACTGCTTTCGCTTACCTTCACGCCTACCACTACTTATGGTCAAATCACTATGAGTATTGAAGGGTCTACAACAGCAACTGGCACAAACGCTTATTTCTACATAGATGACATCAACGTAGCGTACCCTGCAGGTGTTTCTCTTGATGCTGGCTCTTTGGACTTGTGGGCTTCCGCATTGCCTGTAATGCCAACTATTGCAACATTCCCTTCACTTGGTGGTGTTTGGGATGAGGCGGTTAATTCGCACACCATTGCAGGTAGTTTTGGGCAATTAATGAAAGATACTGAAATTAAAACAGATGATATTCTTTGCTTGGGAATAATCAAATGACAAAAAGATACTTTATTGTTTTTGAAGATGTTGAAGAGGTGATCGAGTGATGCAAAATGGTGAGCACTTATTAAAATCTTTAGGTCTTTTGTTTTTAGCTTTTGTTTTTTGGGGGCTTGCAGATTTATTATCTTGGCTTACAGGCAAAACTACCGCATCCCAAATAGTAATTAAGCATTCCAAAAAAAATAAGAAATATGCATACGCTGCATTAGCTTTTTCTATTTTAGTTGCTTTTGTGGGCATTTGGCTTATTTTTCATTGGGAAAGCCCTTGTATTTTATTTAATATTTATTGTTAATGTCTTTGCTACTTTTGCTTAAACCGCACGTTGTTTTTACTCAGAGTAGAGGAACTGTACCCTATTACGCCAAAGAAAAAAAAACAAAAAAGAAAATATTTCAGGAACTTTCTACGCCAGTAGAAACAACAGTAGAAGTAATACAGTCTGAGGAATGGTTAACTAAGAATAAGAGTTTAGCCAAAAGTAAAAAATTAATAGAAGAGATTGCTTTATTTTTAAAACTAGAAGAAGACAAACAAGAAAAAATAGAGATATTAAAAGACTTTCTAAGGAAGCAAGAATGGAATAATAAATTCTTAGATATTATTAAAGAAAAAAAAGAAATAGAAAAGAAACTTTATGCTATAGCTTTTAAATTAAAACAGCAGACGGAAGAAGAAGAGTTTTTATTTTTAATTTTAACTGAACTATGAGAAAAAGTTTTTATATACAAGACGAAATGGAGCCCATGGTGCATCCAGCCGACAACCAAATTTATACTTCTAAGTCGAAGTTTCGTGCCACTACAAAAGCTTTTGGGCTTGAAGAATGTTACGGAGAGCCAGATAGCTCTTGGGAAAAAGAGAAAATAGACAGAGAAGCAGACATTGCAGAAGATGTGCTAAGAAGTATAGAGATGGCTAAATATGGCGAAAATTTAACTTATGAGGAGAAAACTTTATGCGAAATGAGAGACAAGAAGATTCTGCACGAAACGGAGTAGACGAAGAATTGTTAGACAATGAAGTTGAGGAGAATAATATTGAAGACGATATAGAAGACTCGATAAGTGAAGTACAAGAGAAAGCTGAACAAGAAATGTCTATTGAAGACGATATAAGAGAAGCTCAAGAGCAGTTAAAAAACAAAGTAGAGCCAGAAAGTAAAGAGGAATCTGCAACAGAAGGAACTACTGCAAAGCCTGCCCCTAAAGTAGATTTTGATCCTCCTGCAAGGTTTACAGCAGAAGAAAAAGAGCAATTTAATAAGCTCCCAAAGAACATGAAACCTATTGTAAAAAAAACTATTGAAGATTTTCAAGCTGATTACACTAGAGGAAAACAGCTTTTGAATGAGAGCTACAAGCAAAGCGAAGGAGTCATCAAAGCGGTACAACCTTACTTGACAAAATGGAATTTAGCAGGAGTTACAGTAGAACAAGCTGTTGCAGGATTAGCGGCAACTCAAGATAGATTAACCAGTAAAGATGTCGAAACTCGTAAGCAAGCTTACGCAGAATTATTTGTTAATTCAGGGCTAAGCGGAGAAGACTTTATAGACATTTTGCAAGGGGCAGGAATTGAGACACCGCAAAAAAATAATATGTCACAAAATTATAATTTGCCAGATGAATACAAATCTGCTATAGATTATGCTAGCAGATTAAAACAGCAAGAGGAAGAGAATTATATTAATTCTTTAACTTCTGAATTTGAATCTGTTAGAAATGAAATTGATTCGGCAGGAAGATATATATATCCAAAACTGCATGATGCAAATTTTAATTCGCAGTTTGTGAAACCTCTTGTTTCAAAGCTGATGGAAACCTTACCAGAATTGAGTTTTGGCGATGCCGTCAAAAGAGCGTATTATACTCTTGAGGGCTATCAACAAAGACCAGTTCAAAGTAACTTCCAGCCTGCAATCTCAACAAGACTTCCAAATGAAAATAATAGAAGTTCTTATCGAACAGTTGTCGCCCCCACCGTAAAAGGGCAAGGAATGCCAAAAGCTTCTAATTTTAGACCCGAAGCAGATGAAGTTCCAGACAGCATAGAAGATTCAATAAGAATGGCAATGATGAAAGTTAAAAATAGTTATTAATTTTTAACAGAATTTTATTTTTATTTAATAGGAAGACAAAATGGCTGGATATTTTTCAGAGATCGCCGCAACAACAATTGAAAATCGTCAAAAAAAACTAACTAACAATGTTTTAAATCATAATGTAATCTCTCAACAAATGAAAGAACACAATATGGTTAAAACTAATGAAAGTGGTAAAACTTTAGTTGAAGAAATGTCAATTGCAGAAAACGGCACATTTAAACGATATAACGGCGGTCAACTTTTAAACATTTCAAAAAATCAAACTTTAAGTGCTGCTGAATTTGAACCGAAACAATTCGCTGTAGCTGTTGTTACAGAAGGAAGAGAAATTAGACAGAATTCAGGAGAAGAAGGCTTTATTAAATTATTAACTGCTCGAATTCAAGTAGCAGAAGATACTTTAGCTAATAACTTTAACTCTGATTTAATTTCTGATGGAACTGCCGATGGTGGTTTGCAAATCGGTGGACTAAAATTTTTAATTTCTAAAACTCCGACAACTGGTACAGTAGGTGGAATAAATAGAGCATTAGCAGAAAATGCATTCTACAGAAATTATAAATTTGACACAGTCAATGATTGGGCAGGTGGTGTAGCTTCTGCATCAAACATCAAAGAATTGTACGGAAAAGTTCTAGATAACACTCAAGTAGGTTCTGAAGGTACTAAATTTATTTTGGCTGGTAAAAATCACTATGGTTTTGTTCGTCAAGCATCACAAGCTATACAAATAATAACAGATCCAAAAATGGCTAAACTTGGATTTAGAAATATTTGGTTTTGCGAAGTTCCAGTAGTTCTTGCAAGTTCTGTTAATTTTGGTGGTCAAGCACAAGTTCAAGATGATTTATCTTACTTTATTGATCCAAAAGGTATGAGCTTAAGAATTTACAAAGGAGCAAACTTTGAAAGATTGCAATCTGTGCAAGCCATTAATCAAGATGCAGAAGCACAATTGATCATCTGGATGGGAGCATTAACATTATCAAGAGCTAAAACTCAAGCTGTGTTATTTGATTCTTAATTTTTTATAATTTTAAATTTTTAAAAGGGGAATTTATGGGATTTTTAATTTCTGGTGCAGTAGGTAGTAACACGAATGAAATAGACACAGTGCCCACACAAGCGGTTGGAACAGTGCTTGAAGGTAGTGATGGATTTTATGAATATGTAAAATTCACGGCTACAGCTTCAAATGGTCATTATGTTGTTATCACAGGAACTGGTGATGCTTCAGGTATTACAACAACGAATGCAGGGTCAACTTACCAAAAAGTAGGTATTGCTCAAGCTGATGTAACAGCAGCGAACACTTACGGCTGGGTCTGGAGAGGCAACGGCACCTCACTAGGCGTTGTAGCGAATGGTGTTGCAGCAGGAAATTTAACAACTACAGCAACCGCAGGAGTTTTAGGTTCTGGTGGCACAGCAGTACAAGGAGCAAGAAGTTTAGCAGCAGGTTTAACTAATACTAGAATTGCTGTTACTGCAGCTACTTTAATGACAGTGAACGTTTAAATTTAGTTAAAAAGGTAGATGTGATAGAATTTTATTATTTAACTTATCACAATGGCAATCAGATCTTAATGCTTCGTGGGGTGAATGCTCACGGAGATTTTGATACGAGAGCCGACGAAGTACATAAAAAAATCTTTCACATCGAATACTCTCAATTTTTAGAAAGATAGAAAAAACAAAAGGAAAAAAATGGGATACGTAGATAATTTGATCGGATTAGGAATGGCACCAGAACTCGCAAACTTAGCAGGGAATTATGACTTAATCAATCAACCAGTACCTAAACCGATAAAACAAGTTGTAGCAGCAGGAACAGATCAAGCTACAGCACTCCAACTAGACACTATGTTTACAATCAATACTGCAACTGCTCTGAATACAGGAGTTAGACTTAGCGAAAAGACTCCGATAGGTGGCATACAATTGCTATTTAATCAAGGTGCTTCAAATGCTGTATCAGTATTTCCTCCTATAGGACACTCTCTTAATTCGTTGTCGACAAACAGTGGGATATCAGTAAGTCCAGGAAGAACAGTAATAGCATGGAGAATTACAAGTGTTTTATGGAACGTTAGAACATTGACATAATTTTTAAAAATAAAAGCAAAGAAAAAAAATGGCTAGAGTCAGCGATTTAATGCAGGTAGGGTTTACGCCTAATCAAGCTAAATTGCTTGGCTCTAGCAACATTATCGCAATTTCACAAAACTATGCGGGTACTGTAACCACACCAGTAGTTAATCCTAATGATTTTGTTGATATCCCTAATTTAAGTTTTACAGTTAATTTAAAGATTGGCGACGCTATCGAGCTTTTTTGTTCAATTAGAAATTCTCACAGCAATATTAATGGTAATAATGAATTTTGGTTTTTTAAAAATTCTAGTGCTATTGGTATTGGAGTTGTTGAAGAAGCAAAAAAAGTAGATTTATTGGGGTTTGGCAATCACGATATTTCATGCAATACTATCATTGATGTAGCGACTCAAGACGAAACGGCAACTTACAAATGTAAAATAAAAAGAGGTAACGGATCGGCAGGGGTAGGTTATGTTGGAGGTGGAATAATGACACTGAAGCATTATTCTGCCATTACACCAATTTAATTTTTATTAGGAAGAATATGAGTTTTATTCCAGAGGGCTTTATAATCCCAACTAATTATGAAAATCTATCTCAAGGTTCTGCTAAGGCTTATGTCGGCTTAGCAAATGGTCAGCCATTTAGATTTTTTCAAGAAGACATCTTAAGTTTAAAAAAATCAGAAGAAGCAGGTTATGAAGTGTATGAAAAAAAAGACATGGTAGAGTTTTTGCTCGATGCAAAAAGCAAAAATGCTTTAAGATGCGATCCTCATACTTTTTTAGCTCACCCTGAAATTTTAGCAGATTATAGGAAGTGGAAAGAGGGTAAAATAAGTAATTTTACAGATATTCAAGAATGGGCAGCTATTTCACACGGCGAAATGGGCATGATTATAGCAGCTGGATTTTCAACGGTAGAACAAATTGCAGAAGCCACAAAAGAAAGAATTGATGAGTTAGGTGTTTATGGTGAAGCGATCAGACGCAAAGCAGAACAACACGTAAATTCAAAGAAAAAAGCAATAAGGCAAGAAGATCAAACGAATGAATTAATAGAGTTAAAAAAACAGTTAGCGGATAAGAATAAAGAAGTATCTGAATTATCAGCAACTATGAGTGAATTTCAAAAACAATTAGCGGAGTTTGGAAGTTTAAAAACAGAACTCGAAACTGCTAATAAGAAAAAAGCAGGAGTGCAAAAATAAAAAATGGGATTAACCGCACTTGAAATATGTCAACAAGCATTAATAGAGATTGGGGTTGGTGCAATACCAAGTACAATTTTAGGTGCTGAAAATGATGTGCGTAGAGTGCGATCTTTATTGCAAGCAGAAAGTCGATATTTAAGGAATCAAAGATTTTTCCCTTGTGTTAAAAGAATTTATACTTTTACTGCCTCCAGCAACAGAACTAAATACCCTTTGCCTAATGATTTTTACATGCCTCTTACAGGCACATTGTGGGATCAATCCAATCAATGGCAATTAAATGGACCATTATCAGATGAACAATTTACTAAATTAAAATTAGATAATGTTAGTATTGGAGTAGTTCCAAGCTTTAGAATTTTTGGAATTGATTCAAATTCTAATACTAGTGGAGGGCAATTTGAATTATATCCACAGCCAGAAAGTGGAACTATCTTTTATTACGAATATATTACAAAGCATCTATTTTTACCACCATACTGGACACCTAGCACCGTTATAGCAAGTAATAGTTATCGAAACAGTAATGGTAATATTTATTTCACAACTGCTGGCGGAACTACTGGGACAACTCCACCGAGTGCAACAACATCAATACCAACTGATGGTACTGTAACTTGGAATCTTTATAATTTGCCTTACGAAAATATTTTAACAGATCAAGATCTTTGTATGTATGATGATGATATTTTAATTAGTGGGGTTAAGTGGAGATATGAGAAATCTACAGGTACAGCTTATGATTTAGATCCTAATACAGGAGTACCCAAAATGCATCAAAAGCTAATTGATGCCTCATTATGTAGATTTAATGGAGGAACAAAAATAAGTTTAATGGGAACTAATTATAGAAATTTAAATTTACCAGAAGGGAATTGGAGTTTATAAAATGGCAGTAGAAAATTTTCAAAGAAGCCCTAGCCCCAATAGCAAATATCCTTTTGTGGGACCAAATTATTTAGCTCACGGAGAAGTTAACGGTTATGTATATTTTCCATGGAAGGATCAATATTACATTGATCCAAAATCAGTAGAAAAATATAACCAAAATACAGGAATGTCGGAAAAAGAACCTTCTGCATTTGATCAAATCTTACCTGTTGCGGGAACAGTAGCTGCAGGAGAAATAGCAAAAGGACTAGCTACTGGATTGTTTTCTAGCGGTGGAGCTAGTACCGCTACAACAGCAGTTCCTACCGTAGCTTCTGCTGTAGCACCTACTGCAGTGGCAGGGAGTACAGTTGCCCCTACTGCAGCTACAGGTATGCTAGGAACAAGTTTAGGTGCTTTACCATTAGCGGGTATTGCAGCAGGTATCGGCTTAGGAGTTAAAGGAGCAAGAGATTTATTCAGAGGAAAAGAGACAAAGGGAGTCGAGGGGTGGGGAGGAAGAGCCACACTAGGAATTGCTACAGGTGGACTTTCAGAATTAGCAAGACCGTTTTTCGGACAGCCTAAAACAAGAGTTGAAGATAAAAAATTACAAGATTTAAAAAATAAAGGATTAGTACCAGAAAATTTTGAGATAAAAGACGAATCAAGATCAAGAGAACAACAGCTTATAGATGCTCGAAAAAGTGGAAATATGGCAGGAATTAACCAGAATTGGTTAAAAACTGGAGATGAAAAATATTTAACTGCTCAAGATATTCAAGGTTATGCCGGCTTAATTGAGCAAGAAGCAGATCCAACTAAAAGAATGCAACTAGCTCAAAAATATGTCGATGAATACCAAAAAGGGAATAAATTGTTTGATGAACATCATGGAACAATTGATTTTAAACCATTCCAAAATGCAACTACGAATAAAACTTTATTTGGAATGATAACCCCAAAAACACCACTAACTAAAGAACAAGTAGCATTCCAAAAAAAGAAAGAAGAAGAAACAGTCAAAGCACAAACGAAACTTTTAGGTATGTTAGGGAAAAATTAACATGGCTAAAATAGTTAATGCACAAATTCCGATGCTTGGTTTAAATACGGTAAATCCTTATGTTGATTTTAATTCTGGCTACGCAAGAGAACTTACAAATTATGCTATTTTAAATGGCAAACTTATAAAACGTCCAGCTGTTAGAATTCATACAGCATCTTTAATTGATGCTAGAAATGCTATATGGTTTGACCCAAACACGAATAATGCTATTGCCAGAAATGGGGATATTTTTACGGTTACTACTGATGTAGTTACTGGAACGATTGGAGCAGGCACTTATTATACAAGAGCAACAAGAGCTAAGCATCGAAGTTTAGATTTAATTTTTGGTGTAGGTGTTCCAAGAACAGCAATTAGCCCCTTTACAGCGTGGAGTTTTACCACTGTATCCATGACTGCCACTAATATTATTGCAGGAGTTTCGCACAAGGGAAGACTTTATGTGACAGATGGAACTTCTATCGAGTATTCACCTGTAGCTGCAATTAGCGGTGCGATGACAGCGAATGTAAATTTAACTGAACTTTTAGATAATCAAAAAATAATAAAATTAGCTTCTCTTACAGTTCAAACAGGAAATCAAGCAGAAAATGTCTTTGTTCTTTTTTGCGATGGTGGAAAAGTTTTAATTTATCAAGGCGATTATCCTGCAAGCCAAACTTGGTATTTAATTGGCAAATTTGATATGCCTGCACCGGTCGGGAATCAAGGTTTTGTTGAGATAGACGGGGATATATTTGTAGCGACCGACAGATATGGTTATTGGGTTAGAGATTTATTTGCAGGAGGTGCACAATCAGCTTATTTCAACTCTCCAACACTTCCAATTGAAAATATGTGGCAAACACAAAGCTGGGGAAGCTATAACGATTATTTAAACCGTGAACATTCCCATGTTTTTTACATACCTGTAATCGATGCAATCGTTTGTCAATGCAAGCAACAGCAAGGAGCTTTAGATACTAAAATTGCGGATTATGGTAATGAAGCTATTTATTTTGTGTATTTCAGAAAGTATAAAGCATGGTCAATTTGGTTCATGTCTCCGTTTTTTGCACCAGTAGTTCAAGATGCCAATAATGGCACACTGTACGCAATGAGCTATGGAAACATCATTTACCAATTGCAATGTACTAGAGATTATGCCGATGTAGGTTCAGCAGATGCAGATGAACAAGTACCAAGCGCTTTTAAGAAAATAGAAACTTCATGGAAAACACCTTATTTTGAGGCCTTTGCAGGAAAAATAAATAAAGTAACAGGAGTTCGACCTTATTTTGCAGATAGTACAGCAGGAAAATTTAATAAAATAAGAGTAATCGCAGACTTTTCAGATCTTAATGCTCCATATGGTTTTTTTGCACAATCAACAGTGCCCCCATTATTACCTGCAAAATACGCAGATACCTCAATAAATGAAGTCTACAATCCAAGTAACCACTATGGCATAGCGTCTTCTATAACTCTTCAAGGTGGGGCAATTTCGCTACAATTAACGCAATCAGATACAAGTACAGCAACAACTAATCATCTACAAGCAATTACAGGAGTTGCAATTTATGTTGATGATGGTGGAATTTATATTTAAGGGGCATAAAAAATGGCAACAGCAAAAGAAAGACAGATCGAAAATAAAAACTTGCAAGCTAAATTAAAAACTTTAGCTCCAAATTCTCCAGAATATAATAGAATTATGACTAGAATTAACTACAATAATTCTTTAATTGGGAAAACAGGGAATGTAAATTCTGCAACTAATAAAGCAGTTCAATCTAATATATCTAAAACTAATACTGAGAATGTGAACAAACAAGATCTAGCTGAATCTAGTTCTAATATTACAAAAGCAGGCATAGGTGTAGCAGGAGATTTATTAAATCAAGGAAATTTTTCAACTGCATTTAATCCTACATTAACAGCAAGAACAGGAACGGGAAACTTAGTTGCTGATAGACAAAGAATAGAAGATGAAGTTTTTAATCGATTAACAAGAGGTATGGACACCGCAAAAAATAGCGAAAGAGAGCAACTCTCACAAACTTTATATAACCGAGGAATCCCTCTTGGATCTGAATTGTACGATAAACAAATGGAAGAGTTCGACCGAAAATATGATCTAGCAAAACAAGACGCTAGGGGGCAAGCAGTTCAAATGGGTGGCGATGAATACGCTAGAAGTTTTGGGATTGGTGAACAAACAAGAGCTAATGAGTTAAGCGAACAAAGTAATATTCACAATCAAAGAATTGGAGATGTAGGAACTTTCGCAGGTATTGGCTTAGCACCATATACGGCAGTGCAAACAGTCAAACAAAATCAACAACAATTAAATCAAGCAAAGAGACCGATAGGGGGAAGCGGAGCAAGAACACCTCAAGCTCCTGCACCTGCACCTAGTCCATTTAATAATACAACACCACCAAGTTATAATGGTTAATTTATTTAAAAGGGTTTAAGAAATGGCAACACTAGCAGAAATACAAGCCGCTATGGAAGCAGGAAATCAAGTAATTGATTCACAAAATCCATACGCAAGATTAGCAGATACATCAGATGCAATTACTCAATTGTTTACAAAAAATGCGAGTAAAGATAACTTTAAACAAGCGGCGATCGGTGCAGCTATTTCAGGCTTAATTGGTGGCGGTCTTTCGGGATTATCAACAAATTATAAAGCCAAAAAACAAGGTGAATACCAAGACACCTTAAAAAATTTATTAGCAGGTAAAACAGATTATCAAAATCCTAACATTTCTTCTGCTCTTTTTGGTCAAGCGAAAAATGTAGCAGATTTATTTAAAATAACTCAAGATTCAAGAGATTACGAAGATAAAAGAAATTTTAAAAATTTATTAGCTGCTCAAGCGGCACAAGCTGTTGGGCAAATAAATCAAGCTAAAATATCGCAAGCAAAAGAGTTACAAAAAGAGCAAATCGAAAACTACAAAAATGTTTTAGAGGCAGGTAAACAAGGAAAAAAATTAAAACAATTAGCAAGTGGGTTAGAAAAATCATTACAAAACGCAGGGAATACAGGCTTTGGGGGAAGGATTGGACAATTTGTATCTGGTTTAGCAGGGACAGTTTCAGACAAGCAAGCTCAAAAATATGCGGCAGGTCAAGAAGTTGATAGCTACGAAGCTGAAATAGTAAATCTTGCTAGAGAAGCAGGATCTGGACCAATGACAGATCAAGACGCCCAAAGATATTTAAGATCTGGTGCAGGTTTAGATAAAGAAGAATCGGTAAACCAAGATATCATAAACAGATTGCACTATGTAGCTGATTTGCAAAATCAATATGAACAACACATGTCAAAAGCAAGAAAAGAAAACAAACCAGTGTATGAAGCAGAACAAGAATGGTCTAATTTAGTTTCTGAAAATCCTTATTTTATTAAAGATCCAAAAACTAATAAAGTATTAGAAAATCCAAACTGGAAAACTGGCTTAGGGATAGCTACAGCACCTACCCAAGCAAGTACGATGACGAAAATCGGCAGAGATGGGAAGCTCTATAAAGTTAGAGATTTAGGAAATGGACAATTTGAGGTGGTAGAATAATATGACTAAAATTGTAGATGCTTCTTTTTTTGTTGATGATGATGCAATTGTTGAAGAGCAAGAAAGTACTAGCAATCTAGTAAATGCTGGAAAAGCCTTAAAAGATGCTGCTAACATCATTGGCAAAGGTGTAACTTTTGGTCAAAATGAAAAATTGATAGCAGGGGGGAACGCTATTTTAGATGCAGTTTTAGGGGGTAAATCGCTAGGCACTGCTTATGATGATAGACTAGCAGAATATCGAAAAGCAGAGAAAAGAACTCAAGAGCAAGCACCAATTGCCTCTGTGGTTGGAGAAGTTGCAGGAGGAGTAGCCTCACCAATATCTAAATTACAAATATTAAAAAAAGCAAAAGATGCAAATAAAATAATTAATGCTGGGAAAGGCATTGTTAATACAACTGCACTTGGAGGCTTGTATGGAGCAGGAACAGCTAGAGATGAAGATTTATTAGAAAGTACTGCAAAAGGGGCGGCTTTTGGAGCTTTGGGGGGAGCTGTTGGGGAGTCTTTGATAGGGGCAACAGGAAGTTTAGCTAAGACAAAATTAGTAAAAAATCTTTTAAAAAATTCTACAGAAGAAACAGGAGCTATTGGGAATCTCCCAGCTAAAAAAACGCTATCAAAAGAAGAGCTTTTGATAATTAAAAATCTAAAAAATATTCCAGAAAAAGATATAGATGAAGCAATTAAAAAATTAGCAACGGCTAAAAAAAAGAATTTACCTTTGTATATTCAAGAGGCTTTGCCTAATTCTCAACTAGTTCAAGATGCTAAATATGTGTTTAATACAGATGCAGGAAGAAATATTGCACAAAGAACACTTGCCAAAAGAATGGAAGCACAGCCAGATAGACTGGAGGATATTTTATCTACAATATCACCTGCAGAAAGTAGATTAACCGTTGGCGAAAAAACGCAAAATTTTGCTAAAGAATTTCTTGATGATATTAAGCAAAAAAGAAGAGAAGCGGTTAATCCCCTTTTTAAGGAAGCAGAAGAAGCCGCAATAGTACCGACTCAAAAACTAGTAGAATTGCTAGAAAATCCGCTACTTCAAAAATCCGTTTCTCAAGCAGAAGATGTTTTGGCAGTAGAGGGGAAAAATTTAAATCCAACTGCTAGATTGCAAGAAATCTTACAAAATTTAGGGAGTAAACAAAAAAAAGCGGGTAGTGGCTTAGAACCAGATTTAAAATTAGCAAGAGATTTAGGAGTAGTTAAATCTGCTGTTGAAAAAGAAGTAGGATTAGTAAATCCAACTTTAATTAATGCTAGAAAAGCTTATGCGGAATTGTCTGAAAACTTAGTAGGGGCAGACAAGACTACCTTAAATATTTTGTCAAAATTAAAAGACAATAAAATAGCTGATGCAACTAAAGAAATATTTAAGTTAGAACCAGAAAACATCGCTAAATTAAAAACTGCTTTTGATAAACAGCCAGACCTTTGGAAATCTATTGTAAGAACTCATTTACAAGAGGGAATAGAAACTACAGGAGAAGGTTTATCTGCAACAAGAAAGCTTTTTAACACGCCAAAAGAATCTAAAAAAATCTTAGCTGCTTTAGGAACAAAAGACTTTAAAAACTTAAAAAGTGCTGTAGATATTGAAAAGAAAATTACGAAAGGGCATAGAGATGTTTATGCATCTAGCCCTACAACTCCTTTACAAGAAACAGCTAAAAACTTTGAAGCTAAAGTAGGCTTTTTAAGTTCTTTGGCAAAAGATGGTTTAATTAAAGGATCTCTCAAGGAAATAGGAGAGGTTGTTAAAAAACTAGGAAAACCAGAAGATAAAGTTTTGGAAAATTTAGCTAGAATTTACACAAGTACAGACGAGGGAGCTTATGTTTTGAAAAAGGCTTTTAAACAAATAAAAGCAACAAACAAATATAATTCCTCGGTAGATAATTTAGCAGAACTGTTAAAAACAGTTAATAAAAAATCATTAGCTCCAACTGGATCTAAAATTATAGAAGCTGAAAAATTACCGAAAGAAAAAAATGGGTTAAATTTAACTACAAAAAAATCATTGGCAGTAGCAGGAACAATAATACCAGCAGGTTTTTTTATAGATGACGCAGAAGCAGAAGAACCAGAAACTAACCAAAAAAGAACATCAGAAGATCTTGTTCTTGATGCTTTAAGGCAAGTTGAAAGTGGAGGAAATCCAAATGCGGTAAGTTCTGCAGGAGCAAGGGGGGCTTACCAATTTATGCCAAAAACAGCAAAAGCTTATGGGGTAAATTTAAACGATAATTCAGAAGATGACGATAGGGCAGGAGCAAGTAAATATCTTAAGGACGAGCTAGCTGTGCTTGGAGATTTGCCTAGTGCATTAGCTGCATACAACGCAGGAAGACCAGCAGTATTAAAAGCTAGAAAATTAGCAGGTAGCAACAATTTTAAAGAGTATGCTAAATACTTGCCAACTGAAACAAGAAATTACGTGCCAAAAATTAATCAAGCTTTAGAGAAATTATTAGGTTAAAAATGAGTGCCGAAGTTAAAAAAATAAGAAATACTGAAGATCCTATAAATTTAGCCAATTTAGAAATCTCAATACAAAAACAAAGTGAAAGTATTACGAATCTCATAACTAAAATAGACATACTGATAGACATGTGGGGCAAAGCTGTACCTATCAAATTAGTGTTTTATATAGTTTCTTTAATTATCGCAGGACAAACAGCAGTTCAGCTAGTCACAAAATTTATAAAATAAAAAAAATGTTTAACTTATTAAAAAAGAATACTTTATCTCAAATAATCACAAAAAATTGTAAAAAATATAATTTAGAGCCAAAAATAATATATGCAATAATTGAACAAGAATCTAATTTTAATACATTTGCTTATAGATATGAACCTGCTTTCTATGAAAAATACTTGGAGAATAAACTACCTTATAGTTTAGGGGGTGTCTTTAATTCAGGCATTTCTTTAGCTTCCGAAATAAGAATGCGAGCATTTTCTTTTGGTTTAATGCAAGTAATGGGGCAAACAGCTAGAGAGAATGGCTTTGGGGGATATTTACCCGAACTATTCGATGCTGAAATAAACGTAAATTTAGGTTGTTTGATTCTAAGAAAAAATTTAGATTATTTTAAGGGGGATCTATTGAAAGCATTATCAGCTTATAATTCAGGAATTGGATTTGTAACAAAACATGGAGCTACCCAATACGGTGAAGACGTGGTAAAGAAAAGTAGAAGTAAAGAAATTCTAAAAAAAATAGGCGAATAAATATGAAAAAAATATTACTTTTTATACTTCTTTTTTTATCTAGCTGTGGCTATTCTTTTGCTGCACAAGTAGTTTTAACTCCAGAAGACAAATCAATTAATCAAACAACATCGAGGTAATTTTATGAAATATTTTTTAATTTTAATTTTAATTTTTTCTGCTTGCAATATTAGCAGTAAAGAAAACAATTCAGATAATTCTAATAACATCTACTATTCAGATGAGCAAAAAAGAAACTGTGAAGAGTGTGCAAAAACTTCTAACTTAATTAATTTTGGCTATGAAAAAGAAGACTGCCAAGAAAAATGTAGCACAGTAGAATTAGAAGAAAGTTGTTTGGAGTTGTGCAGATTAACTAATTTAACTTTATTAGAACAAGCTAAAACGACATGCTATGTTAATTTTCAATGCCCACAAATTAATTTTAATAATGGAGAATCAGAAAATGAATTGGCTTAAAAAATTACTACTTTCAAAATATTTGAAAGGCTTTTTAGACAAATTACCGTTAAATAAATATAAAACTTTTCTTGGTTTAGCTCTTTTAATTTTAGATGCTAGTATCAAATTTTATGGTGAAACTACAATTACAGGTTCTGTTTTATTAACTATTTTTGAATTTCTTAGAAATATAGAT
>JACCDR010310324.1_pt1 | contig 27965 bp, 30 predicted proteins | sample 7446431 | NCBI WGS metagenome assembly JACCDR01 (sample SAMN15323443, study PRJNA562643) | freshwater metagenome | isolation source: river surface water | place: USA:Blue River Watershed | collected 2017-08-17 | reverse complement strand
GTCAGCCATCTTCTTTTCAAAGCTTTGTCTAGCTTGAATCAGAGACTTCATTGTACTAGATACAACAAGATCAGGGCTGTAAGAAGATTGAGATGGTTGAACCTGTACTTGTGATTGAGAAGGCCTAGCAACACGAGGAGCAAAACCAGAGGGTCTTGGTGGTTCAATCTTGCCTTGTACCTCCTCAGAAATGTCTATTTCTGACACCTTCTTTCGTAGGTTTTGTAGTGATTGTATGTAATTCATTAGCTTATCCACCCGTCTACAAACTCAGCCGTAACGGCACCAACAGCAGCCCACATAGAGTCACTAGATGCTTGATCTGCTTGCCTTGCTGTTTCATCCAGTGACATTTGAGCCATTAGCAATTGTGTAGCCCTATCCGCATCGTTCTGCCCTGCTTGATATGCATATTGCAATGTGTCTCTACGCTCTTGAAAGTAGGCATTCATCTCAGTTAAGGTTTTATCCATCTTCATTTGAGCTTCTAAACGATTAGCTTCGTTAATGTTGGCGTTATTAACTGTAGCTACCTCTTGACGCCACTGAGCATTTGCTTGGTCAATGATTAGTTGATTTGAAGCATTAAACTTCTGTCTATCATTCTCCATAGTAGCTTTAAACTGAGTCATTGCATTCTTCTGACCAGAATTAAATTGGGAAGTAGCATTTGCTTGACCAGCATTAAACATACTAGTTTCTGCAAGCATCTGAGCATTAATAGTCGCTATTTCGTTTTGTTGGGCAGCGTTAAACTGAGAGATAGTGTTAAGCTGACCTGCATTAAACATATTAGTGTCAGAGGTAAGTTGAGCTTGAGTGAGGTTAGATTGGTTAAGAGCAGCAGCATTAAATTGTGCTAGTGCGTTAGCTTGAGCTGCATTGAATGTATCTACAGAAGACTTCAAACTGGCATTAAATTGATCTGTCTGAGTCTTTGAAGTGGCATTAAACTGTAGAGCAGCGTTCTGTGCAGCAGCATCTGTAAACAACGCTTGTGTTCTTGTTTGGTTAGCTAGCATTAAAGCTTGCTGTTCGTTGTTGAGATTTAGGAATTGCATTTGCAAATATGCATTAGCATCTTGCATAGCTATAGGAAGTGCAGCCTCCATAGCAGCTTGTGTAGTGGCTGCTGCTGCCATAGAAGAGGAACCCATACCTCTAGCTAAGCTTTGAGCATCAGAAGCTCTCATTGCCCCAGCCGCCCAAGCTGGGGTACCATTCTCAAAGTCCCCCATTAGGTCTGACATTTGGCCTTGGACGGTAGAGTTTTGGTCTACCTGACCAGTAGCAAACTTAAAACTATCTGTAAGATTGTCCAGACCCGGTTGTGTTAAAACTGCGTTATAAGTATTTGCGGTAGTAACATCGGGTGCATTTGCTACTTGTTGACCTGCTGTAGCAGTGTTTATTTGTTCGGGGGTTGCTGCCGCTGTATAACCAGCTTGTGATGCTGCAATTTGCTCGGGGGTCATTGCAACAGTTTGTGTGGCAAGCTCTGTGGGGTCAACTACAAGTGGGTCTGTAAGTTGTCCACTACCTTGAGGGATAAATTGATTAGATTCTGTCTTAACCTTAGCTACATCAACTTGTGGAGGGGTAAACTGAGTTGTGTTAAAAGATTGTTCAGTTGGGGTAGGTGGTACCCCAGTAACTGTTGTTGTAGTTGTAGTGTTTTTATTACCTGTAGGGGCTACCGGAATAACCACACCCCCCTCTGCATACCCTTTTGGTGAGGACATCAGAAACTCACCAAATTTACTCATAGGACCGCTGTAGCCCATTCTCCTAGCTACACGTTCCACCTGTTCATTGTTTAATGGTTTAGTCATGATGTCCCCAACTTATTAAGCTTTACGTTCTTGAGTCATATACCCAGATAGCCACGCACCTGCGATAGCAACTAGAGCAGATACTTCGACACTCATGATGTCCCCTAGGCCGGGTACCCATGCATCAAGGGCTGCAAGAATAGCCACGGTGACTATACCACCTATACCAGTGGCAGTCATCTTACGAGTTGGTGCTTTGGTGGGTTGTTTAACTAGCTCAGTCATTTTATTCTCCTTAGAGGCCTAAAGCAGCCCAAGTCATTTTACCAACGATACCATCGGGTAAAAGCTGGTTTTCTTTTTGAAACTTCTTTACGGCTTTTTCTGTGTTTTCACCAAATATGTAGTCTGCTGTAACACCAAGTTTAGATTGCAGGGCAAACACATCAGGACCACGAGAGCCACGTTTGATAGTTGGTCTAACTACTGGGGTTGGTTGCCGTACAACAGTGGAGACAATGTTGCGTAGTCTAGCACGTAGAATATCTCCAATCTCTACTGAGTTACGAGGTTCTGTCATACCCGGTAGCCACATATAATCCCACTTACCCGATTGTGTAACACCAAGGGTGGGTTGAACTTCAGCATGAGACAAAACTGTACGATTTGTTAAGGGTACGTTATATTCAGCCATCTTATCTGCTGTAAGCTGTAGAAGAGCTTGTATCTGTACCTCTTTCATTGGGTAAGGGCCTGTGGTAAATGGGGCCTCTTTAGCACCATACATACTGGCAACACTCAGACCAAGGCTACCTGTATTTAAATTTCTCGTGTGTGGGGCATAAGTGCCGGGAGCCATACTGGCCCCTGCAAAATTACCACTGTCGTGGATGTTACCTTTTACTACCCGCCCATCCCCATCAATAATGTAGTGATAAGCTTTTAAAGACGAAGAATTAACCCCGTAGCCAGATACAGTCCAGTGCCAGATAATTCTATTTATCATTTTTACGATCCACCAATTGTTTTACTTGTTCGACAAGGTAATTCATTTTTTCATCAAACCTACCAATAAACACATCAGTGGCTCTTAGTCGTTCTTCAATAGCAAAAAACCTACTATCAAAACTCCGATTTATGTTTAACACATCTTGTTTATTAGAGTTTTCTAGTATTGTCATGTCTAGACTAAACTTTTCTTGCGCCTTATCTGCCTCTTCTATCTTTTTAATAGCAGAGTCCAGTTTATAGTTAAGGTTTAAGTATCCGGCGATTAAGGTGATGAAGGTGCTTATTGCTAGTATTAGGTCTGAGAAAGAGAGGTTTTGTATCCAGTTCATTAGTTAACCCCTTCTAATTCAGACACTCTCAGCTCTAAAGCATCAACTTTATCTGCCAACTCTTGTACAGCTTTCACCAAAATAGGAACTAGAATAGAGTATTTAACCGACAAAATTCCGTCTTCTTGTTCTTCTACTAACCCCGGTTTAACCTCTTGAAGTTGTTGGGCTGTGACACCAATTTGTAGTGGTCCCTCTGGGTTAGTCTTAAAACGATATTTAACAATATCAATTTCTCTAAGTTCTTCTAACTGAGGACCTGCTGGTTCAATGTCCTGCTTCAGCCGGCTGTCGGAAATTGCCCCATAGCTGTTGTCCGCGTTGACGACATCACCATCGGCTAGGACGCTGAAAACTCGATTGCTGCCACGATAGTGGTTAATTATAGGTGTTGTTGCAGGTTCAAGAAGTCTACATTGGGAGAAAATATAGGTTACTGCGGGGTCTTTCTGAACCCAAAAACCATCTGCTCCCGTTGACCCTGTGCTAAGTGTTCCGACACGTAGGTTTGCGTCAAATTGCGCGTTCGACGTAAAAGTTTTTTCACCCCCGATAGTCTGGGTTCCACTGGTGCGGACAACCGTGCCGTCCACGCCAACCGCGCTAGCCGAAACCACAATTCCGTCACCAGCGCCAACGTCTATCGTTCGGGTACTTGACAAATCACCACCACCAACAAGACCTTCACCTGCAAGGACAGATGTTGATGTTCGGGCTACCGTGCTGTTAACAGCAATGCTTGGGTCACCCCCTTGCCCTGCCCCCTCTGATACAGTTATACCGTCTCCGCCGAAGATAGTGCGCGCTATGATCTCCGTGTTTCGGCGCACCACAAGCCCGTTGACTGCCAGACTGTGCATCTCTAACGCCTGCCCGGTGAGGGCCACGGCATCCGATGACACCGCGATACCTGTACCCGCCCCCACATTAAGGGTTCGGTTGGTTGTAAGGTCCCCGCCGCCCGTAAGCCCATTGCCTGCGGTGATAGTGACTGCCGATCTGGCGATAGTGCTGTCGATAGCGTGTGTGTGACTGTCTGCTGTAGTTGAGTTAGTGCTAGAAGACGTTAGGCTACTTGGAGTACCCACTGCTACTGTGATATTAGAAGACAGTGCACCCCCACCCGTAAGCCCATCTCCTGCTGAGATAGTTACACTAGAGTTTGCCTTGGTGTTTAACTGGGTTTGTATATTAGAGGTAACTCCATCTGTGTAATTTATCTCAGCAGCAGTAGCTGTAATTGCTGTACCATCGAGGTTGATGGCGTCTGTGTACAAAGTACCATCAAAATAACCATCTTTAAATTCAAAGGTAGAGGAGCCAAGATCGTAAGTGTCGTCTGTTTTAGGTCTTATTAAACTAGAGCTAGTAATAAAATCTTGAGCAGGGCCAATTACTGTAATAGGTGCACCCTCTCCCGAAGACCCAGAGTGTGTGTGTCCTGCTGAAGAATTGAAAGCTGCTTGCACTTGATCAAATTCTGCACCTATATCTGAGGCTCTAGCTATCGCCCCGGAGACTATTTCTGCTGATTTTTGGCGACTATATCCTGCCATCTTATTTCCTATCGTTCTGTCGGAACTCTAAAAGTAGAGTGTCTAATGAAAAATTAGAGGTAGCACTTGATTCATAGAAGTTAAAAGAGATAATTTTACTACTACCGATCAAATTTTCTATTATGGATGGGTCTACAGATTCGGACCAAACGAAACTATCCCACAAAGTAGTAGAGTTGTCCCAGAAATACACAGTAGTATCCCCAGAGATATCTAATGTAACAGCTTCTGGTTGAACCACAGAAGACCTACCACCATCCAGTAAAACTTGTAAGGTAATTTGAAATTGGAAGTCACTTTTAAAATAGGTTGTTAATTTGTACCAAGTCTTTCTAACCCTTGGATCAGACACAGGGAGGTCAGGAGTTTTATAAGAACACCTTATCTCATCCCCATCAAAAGAGTTTCCAGATTCTAACCTGTACACATAGTTGTCGCTATTTGCAAAAATGACTAACTCTGCACCTGAGTACTGTTTACTATCTATACAATAAACTTTAAACCCTTCTAGACGAGACCAAGAAATTCCCCCGGAATCCCCATCATCATGCCTAGTAGCTAGATACCCAATTGAAAGATATTTGTCTCCAGAGTTCCATTTAAAGAGCCGATATTGCGACTTAGACCTAATCACTGTAGAAGAGTATTCTGCCCCAGAAGTAATTGTAGAGGTGATAAGACTCTGTATGTTCGCTGAGGCCCTCATATTTCCAAAAGCTTCGTTTTTATCTGTAGCAGAAAGGTACCTAATGCCGTCAGGCCCTAAGTACATAATATCCCCGCCCACCTCTTGTATGGTGTCACCATTTATACAACCTGTTTTTGTGGTCACAGGCTGCAACACAAAGTCAGATTGACTATTACCAGAAAGTACATGTATTCTGTCAGTACAAAATATAACTAGTTGATCTCTAAAAGACACCAAACCAACGATAGTATCCCCGACATTTATAACACCAGCACCATTAGCTGTGGTATAGTCATTATCTGTAAAAGGAGCAGTAAATACTAAGTTACTTCCGTTACCAATAAAAATATGGTTTTTAAATTCTACCACAGTAGTAGCCCCGTCAACATCTGAGGGGGCAGCAGAGTCTATGGCTATTGTAGCCGCACCAGAAGTAAAGATAACAGGTTTAGTTGCCCCATTCACCATCATTACTTTTGGTGTACCATTAAAGTTATAGGAAGTGTGTTTTATCTTTCCACCGGGGTCAGCAGAAGAGTCAAGTTTTTCGACCCAAGCTGTACCAGCATCTGAAAAATAATACCTACCACCTCTTACAACTATTACATCTTCTACATTAACAGAGATAACCCCTGTAATTGTACCAGAACCGGGCACTACTTCGTTAGTCCATTTAGTGTAACCAAGAACTTTTTTATAACCCCCCTCTATAGAGGGTTCAAAATTTATGAGAACAGAAGCACTACCCGGAAAATTTAACCCCTGTTGCAAATCATTTAAGTGGGTCATTAACCCACCCTTAAGTTCTATAGGATATGTTTCCCAGTTAGTTCTCATAGGATATTACCTTGTTATTTGTGTCGATCTTATATATTCGTATCTATTCTGGTAGATACCCCTCATAGATTTTATACCGTCCTTAAACCTCTGGTTAAAAGCCATCGCAGATTCAGGATCACCCCTAAAGGTATATAAGTAAAACAACACACCATCTCTAATCACAAACCTAAACTGTTCTGGTATAAGTGGTACGTCATCGTATGACACAAGATCAGAGGGTATGTCATAACTATCATAGTATAGTGTGTATGTAGTTTTAGCCGGAGGGTAAACCCCAAAAGTGAGGTTTGGTCTTCTGAACACATATCTTGGTATGTTGGCGTGGTTGGCTGGATTAAACTCCGCATCCACATACTTATTTAAATACTCTTCGTAATCTATCTGTGTTAACAGCTTACTGTCATTCCCAAGTGTACTATCGCCTTGTAGTCTTACGGAGTCAAAATTTATAGTTTCTGTAGCACTGTTATAAGGTACAGTGACTTGGTTTACAGATAAAGTTGCAGTGCGTGTTTGATGAAAAAACGGCCACTCAAAGGCTTCTTGATTTATTTGTCTTAACGCAGAATTAACCGCGTTTCTGGCATGAGAGTGTACACCAACAGCGGAGTTGAAATTGGCCTCTGTAAGGTTAACTTCATTTATTTCTGTAAGTGCGTCATTAGTTAGTGTTAAGAAGTTATAGGCCATAATATCTCCATAAAATAAGGGGAAGGGGAATCCCCCTCCCCCTTAAGTTCTTAGTTATACACTAGTGTCTCTGGCAGCTAGACCACCAAACTTATCACCTGTGTCGGTGACATCGCATAGGACAGCCCAGACACGGATTACACCACCAGTGGGTGCTGTGGTTGCAGCTTGGATGAGTACGTCGATGGTGTCAGCAGTAGCACCGATAACCACTGGTTGATATGCAGCAGGGTTCTGCGCATAAGCACCAGCAGCAGCGGCGTCTAGGTCGAAACCATCAACAAATACGTCAGCATCAACACCAGTAACACCGAGGTCGAGTGCAACGTCCGAAGACTCACCAGTTGCTAGCGAAGTAACTTCGATACCTGCATTAACAATCATAGTACCTACGGGTACGGAGATTGCCTCAATAACGTCAGCAGCAGCTAGGGCAGAACCTTTAGCAGTTGCAGCGTCCGCCCAGTCAATAAAGTTCTGGACGTAGTAGAAACCACGGTTGGGGTTAGAAACACCCCGTGCGCGTGGAGTTAGTGTAGTAATAGTAGCCATTTATAATCTCCTAAGCTATTGATTTTATTGCTAAATTATGCAATGTTGTATTTAGCTGTTACGATAGCCTCGGGACGGAGCAGCTTACGTCCGTAAACATGTAGACCACGAACAATATCAGCAAACGAGTCGGGATCACGATACTTTTCAGTTTTAGTGATCTGTTCAGCGGTTGCTACTGCCGAATCATGCCCTGCAACAATAACACCGTAGTTGGAGTTTTGGTTAGCTGCACCAGTGGTAGCAGGACCAGTACCAATCTTAGGTAGGTTGTTGGAAACATAAACACGGAAGCCGTGTACGTTCTTTAGAGCTAGGCCATTGCGTAGTGCACCGGACTCCCCCCAGTCTACGTTTAGGAAACGAGAATCCTCGTCTTTCCAAACTTCGAGCATGACAGGATCAATTACAAGCCAACGGCCATTCTGGTCAACGTTCTGTTGATCGAGGAGACGAGCCATACGAGCAACTATTGTTGCAGGAGAAACCACATCAGTTGGGATGGTGGTTACACCGGGCATACGAGGAGCAATGGGGATAGAGTGCTCACCAGCCGAGGCAGTGGTGATAGTCCCGAAGCTGCCCTTCTTAAGCTTGTTAACACTTAGAAGTTCATCGTCACCGGCAGTGCTGATAGCCTTGGTACCGGGCATGTCGCCAGCGGTACGGGCAGTATCAGCATTAAGATGTAGTGCAGACTGCTTAAAGCCAGTTAGATAGCCGAGAACGTCTTGGTCATATTGGTCCTTAAGACGGTAACCAGCACGATCAGTTGCCATGCCTAGCCAGTCGTGATGAGCCTGTTGCTTCTCAATGTCGTCGATTTTGAAGCCGAAGTAGTTAGCCTTGTCAACGACGAGGGTAAAATCGTCATCAACGAGGTCTTGTGCTACAACAGTGGTACCACGAGCATAGGGAGCGACCGAGATTTCCATTTGTTATCGGTAAGACATTTAACCTTACCTTCTACAAGTTGTTATTCCTTGTAGTTCAGACTATATCTTCACCCTCAGACTTCTCTGGTTGGGTGTCTCGCACTCTTGGAACATAATCTAACACATCAGATATTTTGTAAAGCATCTCTGCTGTCACAAAAGGTTTAACGATTTGACAAAACTTCTTGCTGTCGAGAGTGCCAAACCTAATAGAGTATTTATTATTACGTTTGTCTACATCAAATTTACAAGATAGATTGTACTTATCTTTAAACCAAGATTGAATTATTAAGGCTTCTTCTTTTGTGCAGTAAGTAGATATTCTTACCATACAACCACAAACTGTCTTATCTTTGTTCCTACAAAGAACCCCAGAGCCGTCATCCATAAACCAATAAGCAAGACCCTCGTCTGTAAGAAAGTCTAAAACCTTACGAGAAATTATCTTTACCCCTGTCGGGTAAAGATTTCTGTGCATTTGCCTAAAGTAGGGGTGGGTCACCCTCAATTGTAAGTTAGTATAGGTTTTATTTGCTGTTTTGTTGTACGAGCTGTAAGAAGAAACTTTAATTTCTTTTTTACCAAGAACACCTTGTAGTTTATTAGCTTTATGTTCTAAGTAAGTTTGTTGTTTTGGCCCGTGGCCTATAGTTAACCCATAGTTTATAGAGCCTTTAGTGATGTTTAAACACCCATCACCCAACGTCATACCGTAGAGTATGCCTCTTTCAATCTTATTCATGTGTTATCCTTCTGTGGTTACTACCACTTACTGCAAAAGACTATGTTCTAGTCGTTGAACCTTCCCCCTTCGGGGCTTGGCTGCTGATTACCATTTCAGGCTTCCAGCAATTCACGAGAAGTTTATTAGCAGATTACGCTGCTAAGGCCCAAAATCTAGGCTCTTTGATAATCTTGACCGAATCCCCCATCTGTGAAATTTCTCCAAAGTAGTCGCTGTTAGTAATGTCAGCAACGGTTGAGGACTTACGGAAGGCCATCTGAGCCTTTTTAGAATAAATTACTGGGCTGAAATCACCATTAGGTAGGTTTCCATAACCCGGAGCGGAAGTAAAAGCCATTTCTTTTTCCTTTATGTGTTTTGGTTGTGGTTAATCAACAATTTTGACACACAGAGGCCAACTCACAGGGGTGGAAGATAACAACCGTCGCTGTATTCCTCGGCCCTACAATTGGGTAAGTCTGGTAGTATAATTGTTTACACGCTAATAAGGTGCTTAGTGGGCTTATTAACGTTTGCCAGAAAGGTCGTAGATAAACTTACCCTCTCGCATGGCTTTGAAGATATCCTCTTCTTTTTGCTCATACTCACGAGGGGACATTTTCTGGACTTTAGACTCCGAAAACCAGTTTCTGCTTTCATCATCAATTGGTGTGGTATTTTTGGGGGTTTTAACAGCAAAAGCAGCGTCTTTCTCAGAATGCTTTGGCTTAATGCCCTTTTCTACCTTATAGAGCTTAATGGCGCTAGCCGCGCTAGCCACATCAAGATCATCATAAATAGCTGTCTGAACCCATTTAGGCGCAGCCTCAACCCACTCTACAAAATCTTCTGACTCAGAGATGGTGTCAAAATCTGGATGGATTGAGAGAAGTTCCGACTTAGCTTTTTCTAGTCGAATATCTTCTTTTACTTTTTCTAGCTCTTTGATACGTGTATCAATCTCACGACCTGTGTTGTTTGCCTCTTCTTTTGCAAGAGCCTTTACAATACGAGCAACATCTGGGTATTTCTTTACCCACTTCTCTACTTCCTCTTGTGTTTTAGGAAGTTGTTCTGAAGCTTTTTCTTTTAGCTGTTTTGTAAGTTCTTCAAATTTCTGAGACCATTCTTGCTCTTTTTTAGCTTGGTGTTTACGAAGGTCACTGTATCGTTTTTGCCAGTTATCTGCTGGTTTGCTGTCTTTTGAAAGGCCCTCTTCTTGTATGACCTCTTCTACAGGCTTTTCTGCAACAGGAGCTTGTCCCTGCTGTTCTAGCTCTGTAATCTCTTTTTCGAGGTCTTCCACTTTATCAAGGTTAGTTCTTTGAGAACGGCTCGCAAAAGCGGTCTTAGGGGTAGTTTCTACAACGATTAGGTCAGTCATTATTTATACTTTCTTTCTGGGGCCATAGACAATTGTCTTGGGTCGCCATGTGTTAAAATGGTCTGGAACGTAGGATTTGAACCCACGACTTTCTGCTCCCAAAGCAGATGCTCTACCAAGCTGAGCTAGTTCCAGTGTTATACGCCAGTACGAGAACGTAAGGCATTTAAATCTTCTGTATCATGTTCACTATTCCACGGACCACCTAACAGGGTTTCTCCGTTATAGTCTTTCCACTCTCCCTCGGTTAAGAGTTGTAAGAAGGACCTTACTCTTTCTTGCGGTGGCAAATCTTGTAGATTTTTCATACCAGCAGTAAACTCTTCTATATGAGAAACTACATCTTCTAACTCAGACATGTAACTATGTTGAACAGCTACATCAGCTTGAAATCTGCCCGGTTCATTAGCAGCTTGTCCAAGTTCTCTAGATAAAAATCCCCTTGGTTCGTCTGCTCTACCGGAGGGCTTTGCACCTATAGCTGGAAGTCTTACAAGACCACCCTCTTCAAATCTGGCTACAGGTCTAGCCCCACCAATAATGGGCTGTTTAGACTGTCTAGGCATAAAACCCTTACCAGACACAAGACCACCATAAGCAAATGTCTTAGCCCCCATAGAATTTTCTTCTTTGTCTGGTGTAGAGGTCACAGACCCGCTAGTAGACATAGAAGTTGGGGAAGAGCTAGCTCCACTTGGAGGTGCTACAGGTGATCTAGATTGACCACTTGAAGAGGGGTTAGAAAGACTGTTAGAAGAGCTTTGAGTGTTCTGATTGCTGTTACCACCCCCAATTATACGTCCTACAAAGTTTGTAAGGGACTCAAATGGGTTGAAACGAGAACCAGTTTCATTTGCTATGCGATCAGCCATAACATTACGTGTGTTAAGAAGGCCTTCACGCTGTTCAGGGGTTAGTTGGTTACCTTGAGCATCTACACCAGTCTCAATCATTTGATCAATCAACCCCGGCACTGTAGCTTGCATATTACGCTCTGCCAGTCCAGTGAGGATGTTAGAAAATGGTAGGATGCTATTAATGACACCAGTAAGAGCATCAGGAACACCAGATTCCAGTCTTTGACCATAATTGATAAAATCGTCCACAGTCCAGTTTTCTACTGTGTTAGCTTGTGGCTGTTGTCTTGCCCCCATTGGGGTAGTCAAGAAGCTAGTGCCCCCTTGATTACTCGATCTGTTAGGTTGAACAGTTTGTTGTGTTGAAGAAGCTGGCTTGTACCCAGCAGGCACGGGTGTAAGGGGTTGACCATTCACTAATGGGATATAAACTAGCTTGCCATCAGGACCCACGTAGGCGGCCATAGAAGCCGATGTCCCACCGGGGGCTACCACCCCACCCTCAGCCATACCAACAGGCCTAGAAGGGGCTGCCATTGGCTGTGCGGGGCTAGGAGGGGCTGAGGTCTTCTCTGGCATTGGTTTACCACCAATTCTACCACCTTCATGAAGCTGAGAAAGGCTTTCTTTGGCCTTAGCAACTAAGCTTTCAATTTTCTCTAGCCCGAGGAATCTTACTACATCCGCAGGTATAATGTATTCACCTTCAGAAGCCCTAATAGGGACATCATCCCTCACTTCTTTAGGCATTGCACCCGGAGGTACTTGATTTTGACTAACGGGATCGACTGGCGCTCCCTGTGGTAGGTTCATCATATCATTCCTCCGAATGCTTGCTTTGTTTGTGTCACAAGACCCCCTTCGGCAAATCTTGGATAGTTAAGGTTATATTGTTCTCTAAGGGCACCAATATTAATAGCTACACCGTCTGTAGGAAGGTTTCTTATTTTACCACCCATGTTAGCATTAAGCTCATAAAGCTCGTTTACATTAGTGGCTGACATGAAGTCATTACCAAATAGGCTAATGTAAGTATCAAGAAGTGTTTCATTACCATCGATGTTTACATTACTATTAAGACTATCTGCAACCCTCTGGTTTATTTGATCCGTGCCTTCCTCTGGAAACGCATTTTGATAACGATTCCTTATAAGGGCTAAATCGTTCCACATCCAACGAGCCTCTTCAAAGTCCATAGTGGGGGTACTTCTGGCTTCATAAGGAAGTTCTCTACGATAGACAGGGAAACTGTTTCTACCAAATTCGTTCTGAAACTCTTGTAACACCTTTTTAAGAGAGGTGACATAAGTTTGATGAAAACCACTACCCGGTGTTAAAGCTTTTTCATAATCTTTGGTTCCGGGCCTAAATCTCTCAGCAGCTATACGTTCTAGTGGTGGGAACACAATCTCGTTCACATTATTTCTGTCTGCGTAGGAGATAAGGCTCTCTACTAACAGACGAGTGCTTTCTTGTGTAGAACGAATTGGTGGGTTATTATACTCAGGAGTATCTTGTAAGCTTCTTTTATAAGAATAGTAGTCTATATAGTCTGAAACCGCATAGTATATATCTGTGTATCTTTCAGGCCTATCTACCCCTTCTGGCCAATTATTAGCAACATACCTAGCAATCGAATCTGTAGTCATAGCCCCAGATAGTAAATCTTCAGGACCAGATTCAATTATACTTTGCACTACTGGGTATCTATCTTTATCCGTTAAATTTGGATATTGTTGATCAATAAACTCTATATAACTAAGTGCAGGTTCTCCGGTTTGTGTCTTCTTAACTGGCTCTCTCCACCCTTGCTGGATAAGGTCACTTTGCATTTCTTCTACAAGAAGATAGTTACCACTATCCCCTTTATAGATAGAGGCCCTCGTGTGAGCTAGTGTATTATCTCCGTAGTGTTGATTATTAGCTATGAACCCAGCACCTTCTTGTGGCGTAGCGTCAATAACTATCTCCGCGTAGTCTACTAAGTCATCCCCTACCTTTTGACGTTGGTAGTTTTCAAACTCGTTAGTAAGATAAGCTTCAACCTGTGGAACACGGGAAGTGAATAGTTGTTCTAGCTCTTCTCTTGAATAACGAGCCTCCGGTACAATACCCATATTAAGATAAGACACCTCTGAGTTTCTTACAGATGGGTTGTCTTGTAGCATCTTAATAAACTGACTACCTTTGATACCTTGAGAGGGTACTTGCATACCAGCTATAATATCCCTTACAGGAGACCTGAACACAATGGTGTTTTCTGGTGTATAGTTTGTCTGGTATTCTCTTGGGGGGTAGAGGGGAGAAGCCCCTGTATTAGGCTTTTTACCTTCTCTAAGTGGAACAGGGTTGACTACCCAATCTCCTACACCAGAGATAGTAGAGGGTCTTGACTGTGGGATGGTTGGGGGTTCCCAGTTAGCCTGTTCTGCTGTTTGTTCCCAGTTAGGGTTACCATCTTCATCGACCACCCCTCCTTGATCTATAAACTGTAGCGCCTGTTCCCATTCTGGCACCATTGGACCATCATAATTTGGGTCTTGGTATTGTTGCCAAGTCACAGCAGGCTGGGTAACTTCGGGTTCAGGTTGCCACTGAGTAAAATCAGTATCTAGCTCTTCGTCATACGCTTCGTAGTAGTCTTCTGATGTATAATCATTGGGACCCTCAGCAGGAGATTCATCTAGAAGCTCATCTGTAAACCTACTTCTAGGAACTACGTTAGCACCCACCATTCCTGTGGCTGTACCTAACATATCTGAATATGTAGCACCACCATTTATTTGTCTAGAGATGCTATCGTAAATAGCTCTTGGGGCACCTAGTAAGGCGTCTTCTACCTCTGTACGAGAGGGAAGTGTGTCCATAGCATAGTCAAAAGCTTCTCCAATGGTTCTACGCTCTTGTAGCTGCTCTTGCGTAGCTGGTAGATAGTAGATATTACCATTTGGCATTTGATATGTGTAGACACGAGGATCATCACTTGGTAGCAACGTATCATTAGGAGTTGCTTCAATCGGAAGGTGTTCAGCAAATCTGCTTCTAGCCTCTTCCGGTGTAAAATATTGTAAAGTCGTAGCAGGTTGGACAGGCTCAGGTTCTCTAGCGGGGATAAAAGGCTCTTGAGGAACAAATCTACGTTGTTCTCCCCCTTCTCTCATCTCTAGTGTTAGAGGGCTACCTGCTGGCCCTGTAGCCTGTCCATATGTATTCATTCTACACCTGCATTTAAACCTAGTAGGGTTGTGTAAGCTTGTGCCCTACCTTGTAGTATTGCTTTTTCTTCTGAACCTGTGGTATAGATTAGCTTGTTAACTTCGTTTTCTAAAAGCTTGCGAAGGTAACGTTCAAAATCTTTCCACTGAGCAGAACGAGTAAATTGTAGTTCTTTATTGTAGTCCATTCATCCCACCTGTGTTGGCACTAAAGCCACGTTCTCCGGGCTGTGGAGCCATTCCAGCACCTATTGTGCCACCACCGGACCCTGTTGGATCAGAGGCTTGTGCACCTGCTGGGGGCTTAGGCATAGAGCCTATACCACTACCGGGCTGTGGAGCAGCACCTCCTTGACCACCTAGCATACCCTTCATAACTTCTGCTTGAACGGCTGCCTCTCCTATATTATTCACAATCTTATCGGGATCAAGGTCTAGAGACTTAGCGATTTCTCTTACAATAACATCCATTTTTGCAAATGGAGCTAGTAGTGGATTAGCTACTACACCAAGGAACTGCATTAGTCTTTGGCTACGTACTTCATTAGCCATAAGGCTTTCTGTTCCACGAGCAACAACTTCTAGATCACCAACAATGGAATCATCAAAGTTGAATTGCATATTGAAAGCAAAGAATGCTTTCCCTAGTGGGCCAAGTAGGTAGTCATCAATGTTCTTAACTACTGAACGAATACCACCGTTAGCAGCATTCATTAGCATCGAAATACCAGAAGCAGTTCTACCTACACCTTGTATTTCTGTCTGACCGTGTGCATAAGATGGGAAGCCTGTGCTTTCATCAGAAAGAATACGAGCTTTATCAAATAGGGCTAGTGTCTCATTCGTGACATTGGGGTACTTGGTAGCAAAGATAGCTTGTCCGGGTGCACCAGCACTTCTTACAAATACCTTACCGGGGTATACCTTAAGGTCTTGTCCGGGACGAAGGTTAGCTTCATCTACTTCAAACACAACGTTAGAAGAGATTACAGCATTATCCACTGCAAGACGCATAAACCCATTCATAAGGACTTGCGTGTCTTCCATGTTCTCTGCAACACCAACACCAAAGAAGCTGTATGGGTTCATTTCATAGGGAGTTGCATAGTAGGGGATACGAACTGGCTTAAATGGGTTGAGGACCATACGAATTACACGGTTACCAGAGACCCAGATATTACAATTTAGTGTGTCTTGTTTAAGAAGCTCAGGAGAAACACGAATACCAAACTCTTTTACTAACTTAGTATCTACATAACCCCAAAACTCAAGAACTTCATAACGTTCCACTGTAGAGTGCGGGGAGTCATCCTCCATCTCAAGTTCCCAATATTTACGAATGTAGTTGGGTCCGTCCTCACACACAGCATCAATATTTTCATCAATAAAGAATGGACGCTGTTTTAGCTGCCGAAGTTGTTGTTTAGACATCTTGTGTCTTTGGATAACATATTCAGCTTCTTCCATATTCTGAGCGTCTGGGTCAGGGTAGAAGTTCCACACAGAAACATGCTCAATAACAGGTACAGTATTTATTTCTGGGGAGTATTCCCCATCTTCTGACCACTTTGGATACTCTTTGTCAATAGCAAAAGGACCTTTCATGACACCAGTACCAAACAAGGCCATTTCAAAAGCTGTGCTTCTTAGGTGCTTGTTTGCCCCGCTTTCATCAAGCTGGTCATGAATTTTCTTTTCCATCTTCTTTGCTGCTTCAAGAGCAGGGAAGAAAGTAACTGACGTAGGGGTTTTACCCGGACCCTCGACAAGTTTGTCTTGGATAGCTGTAAACTTCTTCCTATAAGGTCCAGCACGTTCCATATCAAAAAGGGTTGTGCCGGGAGGAAGTGGATCACCACCTTTTACAGGAAGATTAAGCTCTTCCTTCATAACATCCTGAGCTTCAGGAGAACCATTCACCTTTGGATCGAGGTTTAGATGGAAAGATTCAGCAACACCCTCCGGTAGACGGCTAGGCTCAACGCTGAGTGGGAATCTATTACCACCAAACAAAACCTCAGTGATTTGTCCGTAGGCTGCTAGAACCTTGGTCTTGGTGACCTTGACAAATATCTTCGATTTTTCGGTTTCAGTAAACCGACCTGATTCATCGTACAAACCCCTAAAATTCTTGTAGGAGCGTAGGAATCTATCTTCATCTGCATACTTCTTATCTTCAGCACGACTGAATCTCTCTAGGACAAAACTGGTGACTCCATCTAGTGCAGGAGCTTCTTTCTCTATTGCTTGGACTTCATCCGAGTCAATTTCGTAGGGAGTCTCTGTCATACTCATTTACTGTTCCTTAGTATCCAAACACTGTATCAAATGGTTTGGGTTCATAAAACTCATTGTCATCTGGCATCCAACCATTTGGTCTAGACATAATACCATATCTAAGAGCATCATACAAGTGATCATGCTCAAAATTTGTGTCCACATCCTCTGGATTTCTTTTGTCTAGAGGTATTGTAGGAAGCTGAGATATTAGACTTCTGCAATTATCGAATACAATCAGACCGGGAAACCCTGTATATGGGTCTACTTGTAGCCTTCTATGTATTTCGTTTTTACCACTTACCCTACTACCCTTGCTTCGATCAGAAGGTCTCCAGAAACAACCCCTTTGGATCATTTTCTCAGCTAGAGAAGGTCCAGTGTCCCCTCTTTTGTGCCATAGGCTGCTGTCTAACACACCATAATTGATTCTACCATCTAATGCTTCAGTGTCTAGTATCAAATCTGCTAGGTCTGTAGCAATAACTCCCTTAACATACAATTCTCTATACACATAAAGAGTGTCTGCTTTAGGGTCAACAGCAAACCAAAGAACACCAGAGTAACTAGAGTAACCATAATCACAAGCTCTAAACTTAGGCCAGTGTTTTGGTATCTCAAATGGCTCACAGGTGTGAATTTCAGGGTCCCATTCAGTAAAAGCAGCCCCTTCAGCTACGTTCCAATCCCCATAGAGCAGTTGTTTACGCTCTTTCTCGGGGAGGGAGAGCAATTTAAGCTCGTATTCACCGTCTGCATAGAGATATGGGTTATCTTTTAGTGTAGAAGGGATAAAACGACGCTTAAATAAGGGTTTTCCAGCTTTTTCTGGGTCTGGATGATTATCTGGGAACCTTAATACCTGCCCAGATTCAATATCTGTAGCCCAAAAGGCTTGTCCGGGAGGTGCTGGGTCAATAAACATTTTCTTAACCCACAAGTGACCGGGGCCACCGGGGTTAGTAGTAGCTCTTAAGTGCTTGGGAAGGTTTGGATCAGCACTTCTAAGGCGAGAACGCATGTAATTGTAGGGGTAGGGGGTAGGCCATTGTGTAAGCTCGTCAAAACCTACCCAACTAAATGCCTGTCCCTGATACCTAAGAACGTCATCATCCCTGTCTAGGTAAGAAAACCATATCTTAGCACCACTTGGGAAGGTCCAAGTAGAGGCTTTTTCGCTCCACTTAGCCCCTGAAAAGGCTTTTGTGTAGAGAATCTTACTCTCCATCACAAGGTCTCGTAGTTCGTCATTGGTTCTACGTAGTAGAAGACCGCTAAATTTAGGGTTATCTACATATCTTAGAGGGTCTACAAGCATGGCAAATGACTTACCCAAAGCATCATCACAAATAGTACCAAGTAGGGAAACCTTCAGACTTTAATCTATACACGACAAGTTGTCGAGACTCTCCGACAGCCCTAGCTGCTTCTCTTACCCCTGCATACTCTATACCATCAACTGATACAGGTTTTCTTTTTTGAGCCTGAATCATTTTTTGCTTAGAAATTTCATTTTTCATGGGGTTGTTAGTTGAGTCCCAGATGTTAGAGTGCTTATTTACTACTTCTTGCTTGTGCATAGGATTAGTAAATTTAAATTGATTACTTGGGGAACCGCCCACAGACATATTATAAAGCTCTCCAGTCTCTATTGTTTCAAGAGACACAAGCTCAAACTCCTTGTCTAAAGCTAGTTCTTTAGTCTCAAATTCCTCTAACTCCACCTTAAAATTTTTTTCTCCAAACTGCCTAAGAGCCTTGCCAATTGGCCAGTCACTTTTTCTATGCTCCTTCATTCTACGTTTAAAGTTACAAGTAACTCCAACATAGACTTTCCCGTTTGGGTCTGTTAGTTTGTATAGATAATGTTTCATGTTTCTACCTTTTGGTACTTCACAATATTGTGGATGATGCTTTGGACCATATCTTCACCCATTTCTGGGGATTCGCGCTTCGGGGCAAGCCCCTACTCCCTTTCGGGATGGCCTCTGAACCTTCACCTAAACGGCGCTTGGCTGCTGATTGTCCAACCTTTGTCTTTTTAACCTTCACGCTTGGTGTTTCTACCTACGTTGTGGTGACACAAGGAATAAGGATTTTCCAGCAATTCACGAATTTTATTTTGACCACATTACTGTGGAAAGGAGGCAGAAAACCAAGACTTAGGTTTACCTCCGGCAGCACCCCCATAAAGAACTTCAGGCTCTGTAGCAGCTAGGAAGTCTTCCTGTGGACCCGGATTAGGTCTAAAAACAACCTCAATCTGTTCTTCTTCCGGGGGTTCCTGCCACGTCTCGAATGAGATTTCTGAGGGCATCGTCGTAGATTGACGTGTCGTTACCGATTCTTTCGTCGTGTTTCTTCGCTTTTTCAAGCGCGTCTTTGGACCTTCTGGCCCAGTTTGCAAGAGTTGCAGCTTTGCTTCTATGTCTAGAGTCACTTTCTACCCTCTTTTGTAATCCAACATCAGAAATCTTTCTTCCTGTAGTAGCTTCTAACCACCGAGCTAGTACTCTCCAAGAATAACCTTTTTTTCTGTGCTTCTTAGCCATTTCAAGGGCTTCAAGTTCAAAAATTATTGGCTCTAGGACATCAGGATTGTCTGGGTTTTCCTGATAACCAAATGGTATGTACCTAGAAATCTTTGGAATGGGGACCCAGACTTTCCCAGATAAACTTAGGACATCTTCTTCTTTCACAATAAATACCTACCAAGTTATTTTGGGTAAAGCTTGTATTACATCCTCGACATTGTTTGGGATTTTACCACTATTAAACTCATTCAACACATATAACCAAACTAAATCCCTCCAACCTATAAATATGATAGCTTCTGAAGCCCAGTCCGGAACTGTGGAATTAGCGTAAGAAGCACAATGAGCTGCTCCGTTATATCCCTTTGACCTTGCTGTGGCTTCGACGTGATCGTCCACCGCCTGTTGGACTTGCGCCACAAATGCAGCCTGCACGGCTGCGGCTTTGACCTCGGCGGTGATAATCTGCGAAAAGTCGATGGTCATTACGCAAACTCCGAGTCATATGCAGGTAGTGGTACATATCCATCTACGACAGTTGTGGTAGGAGGAAACCTAGATTCATCTGGTGCATCTGGTCCGTGCGGCAGGATCAGCGGCACGGTTAGTGTGCCATCAACCGCCCGCGTCACGTCGCCCGCGATCCACGGATTGTCGATAGCTTCGCGCGGAAGGGTCGCCCCGGCAGGGAGCGGGCCAAAGTCCAGCGGCACATCGTTTAGTGTCAAGACATCCCCCGAGACGGAGGCGGTTAGCGGGGTGTCCATACGGACGGGGGAAAAACTAAGTATCATGCTATGTCTCCTCAGAACCAGCGGCCAATGGCGACATGATATGAGTATTTCTGCAAACCGCTTGCCGCCGATGTATTGGCCCAAAGCTCGACGATAACACTATTGTTGTTCGGAGTCCCGCGATTGCGGGCACCTGTTATTCTGTCGTCGCCTATTTGAACATCGTTAATGACCGCCAACACTGATGAGAACACAGCCGGGTAGGTCCAAGTACTTGTTCCAAAGAAGAACGCCCCATTCGCCGTAGTCCAGTTATTCAGTAGTTGGTCGATGGTGGCATAACAAATCTGCGTCCCATCCGCCCATCGAACGTAGCGGCCATTGGCATTCGACCCTTGCTCAATAACGGCCCCAGTGGGTGTACCTCCCGATTGGCTGACAGTGCCAAGGATGTTGAGCCTGCCGTACAACTCGTGCCATTGGGACCATGTGACGGACCCACCCCGATGCCTGACCGCGATGCGCGGCGCATTCGCAATGTTCGTATCTGCGATTGCGATTTGCGCCCCATTCGCGTTGGCTGCCCTGCTTATGTGCGCGACATGCCATGTACCCGCAGCGCCGGGATTGCTGGCGGCGGTTGTTGACCGGAATATCCTTGTTGCCAAATCCGATGCGTTTGCATCAACATCGGGGGTAGTGGTCGTGCCAAGGCCGAAATCCCCGACTTTCATTAACCGGCCAGCCGTCGAGTCCGCTGAAGTTTGCGTGACAGCCGTGCCAGTTATGGATGTGTTGATGACCGGGGCGGTAAGGGTTTTGTTTGTCAAGGTCTGCGAGGTAGCTAAATCCACAAACTCAGCCCATGCGGACCATGTTGTTGATTTGCGGCGGAAATACATCCTCCCGCCCGAGGCTAGTTTGTGTAAAACCTGATATGATGTGTTTGTGTCCCAATAAAAATGAGACACAATATCACCATTACTAAGGGCAGGGGTCGGGGATGCGGTAGAAAAAGCGCCGGTAGCCAATCGGTAAAAGCCGGTAGCAACTAGGGTGTCTATATCACTGCTGAAACTTGTTTGACCCGGCCCCAACCCGTAGTCACCAACCTTAATAAGTCGTCCGGTGGTGGTGTCAGTTTGGCTTTGCGTTACCGCAGTACCTGTGATTGGTACAGATACTTGCATGGCGGAGGTATTAAGTAGTACCCTTTCTACACCACCAGTGACTAGTTGTATTTGATCAGAGCCTAGAAAGTTTACACCTGTGTTAGGGTCGCTTTCAGGCCTGACAGATGGTGCAGAAACAGTGCCAATATCAAACATTTCGTTGAGTACATTGACAGTTGTATCTTTGTTTACAGAATAGATATAAGCAGTCTGACCGGGTTGTACTGTAGTGATAGTAAGTTTTTTGGGGTCAGCAAAAGAGGGGGAAGTGCTAATAAAAACTTCAGGTTGCCCTAAGTTCTCAATAATAGTGTCTGCACTAGCTGTTGTAACACTTGTCCAGACATTTTTTGGTACAGACACTACAGTCATCACTTTTTCCTACTTGTAGTTTTACGAATCGTAGAATGCACAAGGAACATACTATATGAACACGCTTTGGTTGATCCATGCAGCCTGCCAAGCCCCTGACGTTCCAGAATAGACGAACCGTGCGCCATACCGCAAAGAAGAGGCTGTTGCGACTGTCGCAAGCGTGCTCCCCCCGACCCCGTTCTTGAAGATAACCCGTCTGTCGGCAGCACTCGGCAGGTTCAGATAGAAATCGAAGTAATCTCCGTCTTGCGCGCCTGTGAGCGAAAGCTCGACGTTGACATCATAAGCCCCTGCACCGGAAGCCAGTGCGATCCGCCAGTGCTGCGGGCTTGCTCCTGCGGTAAGGGTATAGGTTGTGGCCGATGAGACTGAAGCAGCCACAGTCCTGACGTAGCGCGGCCTGCCGTAATCTACGATGATGCTGTCTTTGGCAGTCGCGATAACATAGGGGCTTGACCACGTAGAAAAGACGGTATGCGGGCCAAGCTGCGTGGTCACATCCGATGCCGCAGTCTGGAACACCGTTTCCGAATATCCAGAGGTTCCGAAGAATGACGTTCCGCTGAACAAAATTCCGCTGTTGCCGCCTTCCAGGACCAAGCCTTTCCTTGCGTTCTTCACCTCGTTGGCGCTGCCGACGACTCCCAATGAATTGAGAAAGCGGAAGGCGGTACATGCGGTTGACCCGGCAACAATTGAGTTGCTCACCGTGCTTGTGGCGATGCGTGCCCCGTTGACTGATTCGAAGTCAAAACCGATCCAGTCTTCATCGTACAGGACATTCGACCGATAGGCCGTGCAGCCGACGAGAGAAACGTCAACACGCTTTGCGACATCGAAAGCCTTTCGCGTTGCGTTCGCGTGGCAGTTGACGAGCCACATCCCAGGGCCACCAGCAGAGGCCGGGCGCAGGTCGTAACCATCACGCACCCCGACCATTTCGCAGGCGATGATATTGATCCCCTCTTGCAACAGGTTTGAAGCCTGAATGCCCGTCGTCAGACCCGCGCAACGGCAGTGTTCGATCAGCGTCCCGATTGTCTGCCCTTCAAGGGAAATGCCAGTTGTCGGGAATTGGCTTCCGAACCCCGGACCTGTTGCAAGAACATTGACTGTCCCATTGATGCGAAGCTCTCGAACGATCGGATAATAAGCCGCGATGATCTGAAGGTATTTCTCGAAGCCGTAAGACCCAACCGGAAGACCATCGTCTCCGATGATGTTGACGTTTTCAACGGCGAGGCTCCGTCGATTTGTCGAGTAACTGCCGCCATCAAACTTGATGCCGTAAGTGCCGCTCGCCGGGGCCACCGTGGGGATGATCTTGACGTTCCTGACGGCTGTTTCCGAATAATCGGTCCCGTCAAAAAAGCTAATCCATGATCCGGTCGTGACCCGAACAGAGCAGTTGTTCCCGTCGAAAATCACGCCGCACGCCGCTGTTATCGCGCCGCAGTTGTAGGTTGCCCCTGCGGTCCCGGTGATGACCCCATTGCCAAGCGATGCGGCGTAGTCGAACGCCGACTGGAATGCGGCAGTGTCATCGGAAACGCCATCTCCAACAGCGCCAAATGACTTAACATCTATCACTGGGTTGTTTACCAGATCATAATAATCCCCGGAAGTCACTATCGGAGAAAGATTTATCATCGCAGGAGCGTTGTTCCTATTTACTAAGGCTACATCCCCGACTTGATAGTCAGTTGGGGTCACAACAAGCTCTACCATATTATCTCCAATAGGTTAAAAAATTATTCCAGTTAGCTCTGATACTATTCCAAGTTGATATGGAGTAGGGAGCCGGTAGTGTAGGCCCTAAATCCCAAGACCTACCTCTACCACCTTTAGGAGACCTTCTTACGAAAATAGTCCCGCTTCTTTTACCAACCTTCATAATTACTACTCAACTTCTTTTAGGTTGTTTACGTCTATTAATTTTTTTATCCACGACACGAAGATTAGAGGGGGAGTTATTACGTGGATTCATATCTTTATGATCCACCTCCTTACCATCACCCTTTTTAACTCTACCTTCTTTTTCCAGTTTACGCCTAGCTAACACACGAGCAGTTCGATCTGCTATACCTTTTGGAGTACCATGTGTTGCAGCATATTCTTTTTTATAGTCTCTTTTTTTAGCCATTAGTGCCTCAACTAGGAAGTCAGTCCTCTTCAGATTGCTCTTTTTTAGGGGGAAGTAGTAAGACACCACCACTATTACCAGAGACGTTAATGTTCTCCGTTTTGCTCACTCCTGCTCTATCGAGGAGGTCTTTAGCAGCAGCTAGTGCTTCTTTAGCACCAAGCTCAGTTGGTGTCACCATAATACCTGCAATCCTCATTGCAGCTCTAGGACCCACTTGCACCATATAAGACTTAGTGGCCTCTACAATTTCATCTTTTAAACTATTAACCAAATTCCTTGTGGGGTAGGTTTTGCTGTAACCAGCTAGAAGTTTAGCCCTGACAAAATCTCCACCAGCACCACCCTCTTCTTCAGGGATGAACAATAGCTCTAGGAATTTTAGTTGTTGTTCGTTCAGGGCTTTCTTGTTCATCTTTGTCCCCTAGTCGGTTTCTTTTCATAGCTGTTTGTAGGTGTAGTTGGCACAGGAGGTTTCCTAACAGCTCTTTGCCGTACCGAACTTCTACCAGCTACAATATTATCTCGTTTAGATTTAAAAGAGGGGATGCTACGTGTTTCTGTAGTAGCACCTGTTCCCCTTTGAGGTTTGGTTGTTGTTGGTTTCACCACTTTAATTCCTGCTTATCATGGTATTGTATGCTGCTTCAGGCATGTCTGACACAGGAAGATTTGCTGCTCTACGTTCTGCCCTAGACATATTTTTCCATGTAGCATAGCTCACAGACCGTTGGGGTCTAGCTTGTGGACGTACTGAAGGACGAGAAGGAGTGCCCCCTACTGGCATACGACGAGAAGCCATAGCATCACGGGTTGACTGGAATGGCTCTTGACCTGTGGTAGAGCGTGCACGAGGACGACCGGGAGCTGTTGCTTGAGCCTTAGCTCCTGACACACGGGTAGAAGCAGGGCTTGCTGGGGTCTTTGAAGCCTTACCCGAAGCTGTGGTAGCTGGGCGAGCTTGAGGACGAGTAGCTGGGGCCTTGCTCTCTGGACGAGTGGTAGGGCGTGCTTGTGGTCGGCCCTTCTGACCAGACACACGAGCAGCTTGTGGGGAGTTACCGAGTCGGTCTGTAATATTTTTACCTGTTTTAGCCATAACGTTTCCTTAACAGTTCCAAGCCCGAAGGCTCTTATTGATTCTTGAATCCGGGTCATTAGCTGTTTTAGAGGAGGTGTTCTTAGCCTTCATACCACTCATTCGGGCACAGAAACTTTTACGTCTAGCAGCATCTTTATCATTCTTTGGGTTAGGAGCGGGAGCTTTAAGATTCATCCCTTGCTTCTTTGCCGAAGCCCTACCCTTAGCATTAAGACCACCCTTAGGGTCCTTACCTTCTTTTCTTTGCCATGCAGGACTTTTAGCCATTAGTTATACTCCGAGACTGCTTTACACAAAGTTATAAACTCCTCAACTGAGAGCGATCCCCTTAGCATGTTTATTTTCTTGTGCACGAGTTGTATGTTACTTGGAGTATAGCCTATAGTGTTATCAACTCTATCTATGGAAGCTGTTATATCCGAAAATTTTGAGCTGTTGGGTAGTGTAATTGGTATCCCAGATAAGGCACAAAGCCCCTCTTGTTCTTTATAGAGTCTTGCTACTTCTGCTTCATTTATATCAAACACTAAAGCTCTTGCTTTAGCACCTCGCTCAAAACTTTTTAACCAAGAGGTCCTAATTCCATGTTCTTCTTTTACTACACCATTATAACGTTCTATAGTTTTCGTAGAAGAGCATATTTTACATAAAGTCCCCATTTGTTCTGCTCTTTTTGCAGATGGCATGGAACGAAAAGGGTGTCTAGTCCCACAGGACGGACATTCTTTTGTATAATTTTTAACCCCCTCTCGGACTATAGTTGACTCCGACACACCAGCACGAGCTAATCTACTATCTTTCTTTGTGTCGGCCATGTAATCCTCTCCTTTGTTTCTTCGAGAGATGTATTAAGAAGTACCTTCGGTATATTTATATGTAGTCACGATCTAAAGATCAAACCATATTATATATACTATAATAATACTATAATATATTTCCTACCGGGGTGTCTCTTTTCTTCTCTCTCTCTTTCTCTCTCATTATGTAAATAGTAGCTTTCTTACGCATTTCTTACGCTTACGCTAAAAATAAATAAAATATTTTTTGTAAGAATGGTTCTAACGGTAGTTAGGTGACCATTCCTTGTATATTATACACACCTATATCGAAGAACAAAAATGTTCTTCTCATAGTGTAAGAAGAGAGACACAAGAAGAGAAGAAAGACAAGCTTTCTTATATAAGCAACTACTTATATGTCAGCTTTGCCATATGTCATGGATTTAGGACCGACACCCTCTGGCTTCAGAAAAAGTGGTTCGCAACTTATTTTTCCAAATTTTAGGGAAAAGGTATATATAACAACGCCTAACGCCTTCGGGTCCATGCACGGGTGGCCGGGATCATTTTTGTAAATGAGAATCATTCTCAAGTTAATGGTTTTAACATAGGGATTTTGTCAGGAAAAGCGTGCGGAAATGCACAATCATATCCCACATCCTCGCACATTGCCCCTAACCCCTCCGTAATCGTTTTAGATTCGGGCAAGTGACAGTTAGGCTTGTCGGGTATCTGAATTTTAAACTTGACGGATTGCCGGGCAAATTCTGGTTATGTTCCCTTTAAGTTCTCGTTGTGTTTCTTCACATTGTTTCAGGTTTCATCCTCTTCTGTAACATTGTGTGATCAACGCCTATTTTTTGGGCAGATTGTCCGTTCACGTTTTCGTGTAGTCGCTCTTGAAAACTTTGATAGGAAAACTACACGCGCTCGCCCGTCTTTTCCTTGGGTGGCCGATGCACGGACATGTGCACGCATACGTGAGCGCGTCACGCGCGAGGAAATATCTATAGATTTTGTCGTCTATTCCGGGGAGGGGGGCGATTGCAATCGCTATTGTTACATCCATTCACACGTTCGTGAGGATTGTTTCAGGGGGTTGTTTCGTCCGATGCTATACCTATCTTCCATTGTGTGAAGGCAAGGCGGGACAGGGACAGGGGGGCGCGATGTGCGCCTAATGTCTCAGGTAAGCGCGGCTGACATGATAACAAGAGGAAAGCTAACATGATCCGCAATGACTTTGCGCGTTCTGTTAAGCTTGCAGAATTGCGGCAACGTCAAAAGGAATATTCCCTAGACGAACGCAAGGCGCAAGCTGAAAAACGGAATGTCAATCGTGACAGGCTTGGCTTGCCTAAAGTGCAGGAACAAATCACGTCCAAGGATGTGATAGCTGCGCCCATTGGCTGCAAGTCTGCTGAAAGCAAGGCGTTCAGTCTGACAAAGACTGACCCTAAATCTACGCCCTATCGGTATGATGATAAGGGCAATCTTGTCCGTCGGTTTACTGACGGATATGGGGATGATCCATGGCAACTAGTGTCAAGCGAGGCTGTCAAAGCTTTGCCTGACGATAGGCCAGTCTTTGCGCCAAGCGGTAAACCCGCTATCAAATGGCGTAATGGCAAGGAACGTCCTTTGGTTGTGGACAAGCTAGGGCGCAAGGTTGTCACAAAACTGTGACGACATTGCCTAAGCTTTGATTAGCTCTTGATATAGGCGTGTCATGCGCCTATGTTGCCTCTTGTTAATAACAGGGCGCTAGGCTAATGGTCTGGCTTGTGATGTATGCCGAAAGGCGACACGTCACTTGCTGTGCATCATATGCCCTAGCTATGCCCCATTGCATTGGTCGGGTCCAATGCCGTTCGTGTATCCGGTAGCACGCGCCCCCATGTAATCCGACATGGTGTGATGTAAGCGCGCGTGTGAAGGGGAACATGGACGTAATGCGTGATGACAAGCGCAATCAATGTCGCACCAGCTAATTGTCGCCAACCTAACGCAAGGGGTTAACAACCTGTTGTTATAACGTTTAGCAATAAACGTTCCCTATCAACAGGAGTGCCTCGTGTATTGTAGTAGGGCATGAAGCTGTAGCTGTGACATTATCACATCTATCCCCGATGGCATATGCTATGAAAGGGTCTAGGTGTGCGATGGCGCATTGTCTAGCGAGACAATTCTAGAAGCCTATTGTCGCTAAGGATGGCCAACTGTCTTAACAGAAATGTTAGGCGGCAATAGGTTTTGGTGTTGTATCGCAAACAGAGGAGAGCGATATGGAAGATTT
>JACCDR010406920.1_pt1 | contig 27971 bp, 20 predicted proteins | sample 7446431 | NCBI WGS metagenome assembly JACCDR01 (sample SAMN15323443, study PRJNA562643) | freshwater metagenome | isolation source: river surface water | place: USA:Blue River Watershed | collected 2017-08-17 | reverse complement strand
CTGAGCCATTATTTTATTAAAAGGATCCATGTCCATACGTAAATTATATCAAAATTATAAATATAAAATATACAAGCGGTATAAAACAAAAATCACCCTAGGGCGGAGGCGTTGCCTCCGCCCTATTGTATTGATACAATATATTAATGTCATTACGCAAACAAAAATTTGTACCGGGAGAATTTTATCACTTATATAATCGTGGTACAGAAAAAAGAAAGATCTTTTTAGATAAACAAGACTACAATAGATTTATATGGCTCATGTATATTTGCAATACTACCCGAAGTCTAGAACTCAGAAAAGTTGGAGAAAAATTCGAAAGAGAGCAATTGTTAGTACACATAGGTGCTTACTGCCTAATGCCGAATCATTTTCATATCTTGATCACAGAAAATACTGAAGGAGGAATTTCTAAATATATGCTAAAACTCATGACAGCTTATACGATGTATTTCAATACAAAATACGAGAGAACTGGGAAACTTTATGAAGGCACCTTTAAATCCCAATACGCAAATAATGATAAATACTTGAAATACTTATACTCATATATACACTTAAACCCAGCAAAATTAAAAGATAAAAACTGGCAGACAAGCAAAAGAAAGAAACCAAAAGAACTATTAGAATTTATATATCAATACCCTTACTCTAGTATCAATGAATATGCATCTAGCAAATTTTACCTGATTGATCCTACCCCCTTCCCTGCTTACTTTAGTGATTTAAATAAACATAAAAAAGAATTATTCGAATGGCTTAATTTTGATAATTAATGATTAAAGGTTTTAAAGTATCGAGAATGCTTTAGGGCGGAGGCGTTGCCTCCGCCCTAGGGTGGGTGGATGGGTCGGTCGAGGGTTTTCTGTTTTTATAATATTGAAATAAAAAACAGCCTAGAGGGTCTGAGGACCATAGGCTGTTTTGTTTTAAAGGTTAACGTGATTATTGCTTAATGATTTTTTTGGTTCTGCCATCCGGGGCAGTGATCATGTACAAGCCCGCAGGCCCTTCAATATTTACCGGACCCAAGGTTGGGTTCGGATAAACTTCAATAGGTCCACGGTCTTCAGAACCTGGTTCGGTAACCGGCGTCGGATTACCTCCGATTACGGTCAATACATCTGTTCGACTGTCTTGCCCACATGCGTTTGTCACTTTTAATTTGATGACGTAAACCCCGGTGTTCGCGTAGGTGTGTGTAGGGTCCTCTTCGGTCGAAGTGAATCCGTCGCCGAAATTCCATTCAAATGACATAGGTGCAGTACCGGTTGAGGTACTGAGAAAAGAGGTAACGTAGTCGTTTTCGGCCATTATAAAGGCGGCGTTAGGTGGAGTGCACGGAGGCGCAGTGCCTTCGTCCACTTGGCCATTACAGTTATCATCTACGTTGTTCGCAACCTCGGTTGCGCCGGGGTAAATCTGGGCGTTTGCATCGTTGCAATCGCCCTCACATATACTCCAGCCATCGCTATCGGCGTCGAGTTCGTTCGCGGGCAAAATGCCGTCGCAGTTGTCATCAACACCGTTGCACAACTCCGTTGCACCCGGGTGAATGTTCGAGTTGTTGTCATTGCAATCACCAGCCTGCAATACATAGCCCGAAGGTTGTGTGCAGGATTGAATGCTTTGCGCAGGATTACCGAAGCCGTCGCCGTCCTGGTCTTTATACCAGGTTTGAACCTGACCGCCTACGTTGAACGTGGCAGTTGCGGTGCAACCTGAAGCATTGGTTATCGTCACGTTGTACGTGCCCTGCGGAAGGTTGGTCACAATCGCGCCGTCGCAGGTGCCGGTTACGGTCGGGTTAATACCGGCTCCACCACCGGTAATAACGGCGGTGGTGGATGTGGTACATCCGTTTGCATCAGTTAGAGTAACCGTGTACGTGCCGGCGGTGAGGCCGGAAATGGCTTGGGATGTAGCACCGTTACTCCACTTGAAGGAATAAGGTACTGTTCCACCATTGCCGGTAGCCATCGCACTACCAGTCGCCGAACAATTGGCTGGATTGGTTGTTGTGGTCACCTGCAACGGAGCCGGTTGACCCACAGAAGCAGCGCCTGTTTGAATACAGCCGTTGGCATCGGTTACCGTAACAAAATAAGTGCCGGCAGCCAGATTGGCTGGATCTTCCCAAGACGCACCGTTTGACCATGAATACCAATAAGGAGGTGTTCCACCCCAGACTGTCATGTCAATCGAGCCATTTGAACCGTTGAAACAAGATACGGGCATAGCGGAAGTATTGATACCTACACCAAAAGCTGGTTGGTTAACCTGGAATCCTTTGACGGACGAACCGCCATTGGATCCGGTTACAGTTATAGTGTAAATACCGGCAGCGAGGCCGACGATATCCTGAGTGGTTGCACTGTTAGACCAAAAATAGGTGAACGGCGGTACGCCGCCAGTCACAGTCACATCAATGGAACCATTGGAACCACCATTGCACGAAGCGTTGGTTACCACACCGGATACGGATTGCGCCATAATAATTCCAGTGGCGAAAAAAAACGAGAGAAGAAAAAAAATCTTTTTCATGACTTATGATTTGTTTAAAAAGTTTGAGAATGAAAGATTTTAAAATACTTTTTATAAATACTCTAAAATCTCTCATCCTCTCCCTTCAATCAAAAGCCAAGTAAAAATCTCTCGACTGCATAGAAAAATCACGTTATTTATTATTTTGAAAGAACTCTTATCAGGCTTAAATCATAACATTTATTATAATAAAAGTCAACCCCTACCCTTTTTAACCTATTGACATGTCGAGACGGGAGTGTCTTGACATTTTTCTAAAAACATGCTAGTATCAGGCGATTAGAAATATTATTAGTTTTTATTAATTTTTCCGGCAAACTAATACATATGTAAACCGGAGATGAGAAGATTATGAAAAATTCAATTAAAAAATTGTTTGCAGTGGTGTTGACCTTGGGAGCATTCATGCTTTCTGGTTCTTCTGCTTTGGCAGCGACACCTGATTATCAAAATGGTTCTGGTCAAGCGACCAATATTACCCAAACATCAGCAAAACTTTCTGCTGCTTTTAATCCAATGGGTCTTCCTACGACTGCATGGTTTGAAGTGCAAGGTATGGGTCAATTTGGTAACCAAAGCATTGGTAGTGGTAACACTTATGTGTCTTACAACACCACTGTCTCTGGTCTAAACGCTGGCACTACCTACACATGGCGTGCTGTGGCAGACAACTCTCAAGGTGGTCTACCTAGTATCACATACAGCCCATGGATGACTTTCAGCACCCAACAACAACAAAACACCACAGTAAACTTGTGGGCAAATCCTTCTAGCATTTTTGCTGGAGAATCTTCTCAACTCTCTTGGTCTGTGACCGGCTGGAACGGCAATTGTACTGCAACTGCTTTCCCAGCGAGTGGTCAATGGTCTGGCTCAAAGCCAACAAACGGCGGTCCTGTGACTGTCTTCCCTACTCAGACCACTACTTATACTTTGACCTGTAACGGAGTATCTGACTCTGCGACTGTCACTGTAAACCAAGTGCAACAAAACGCACCGACTGTAAACCTAACCGCAAACCCTGTATCTATCCAACAAGGTCAGAACTCTGTACTTTCTTGGACAGTACAAGATGCTACTTCTTGTGTAGCGAGCGGCGGATGGAGTGGTCCTAAAAATGCAAACGGTGGATCACAAACTGTGACCCCAAGTCAAACCACTACATATACTTTGACCTGTACTGGTCCTGGTGGATCTGCATCAGATTCTGTGACTGTCTCTGTCGCTCAACCTCAGAATCCTCCAGTAGTGACTTTGACCGCAAACCCAAATTCTGTAGCTTACAACGGTTCTACAATGCTGACTTGGACTGCGCAAAACACAACTTCTTGTGTAGCAAACTCAAACCCATCAACCAGCTTTACAGGTAATGTAAATGCAAACGGTGGTTCACAAACTGTATCAAACCTCACCTCTACAACTTTCTTTAATATCTTCTGTACTGGTCCTGGTGGATCAGACTCTGCAACTGTGACCGTGACTGTAGGTCAACAACCTCCAGCAGGAAACCCTCCGACTGTGACAATCAAAGCTGGTGACGCAGATTTACCATACGGCGGTTCTACTGATATATACTGGTACCCAAACAATGCAACTTCTTGCGTCGGTACTAACGGTACAAACGGCTGGGCTGGTTCAAAATACCACTACAGTGATTCATTCTTCACTGGTGCTCTATATCAGACCACTACTTACACCATCACTTGTTCAAATGCATACGGATCTTCTACTCCAGCATCTGTGACTGTGTACGTAGCACCACAGCAAAACGCACAACCGACTGTAGACCTCACTGCATCACAAACAAACTTGTCATACGGTGGTTCAACCAACCTAAACTGGAATTCATACAATGCAAATTCTTGTTATGCAAATAGTGGAGTAAACGGCTGGACTGGACCAAAGAGTATCAATGGCTCATTCTCTACTGGCAACCTCTACAACACTACTACTTACACCATCACCTGTACTGGTAATGGTGGCCAAGCGACTGACTCTGTCACTGTGTATGTAGAAAATCAACAAAATCAGCAACCAAGTGTGACCACTTACTTTGCGACCAACGTGTCGCAAAACGGTGCAACTTTGAATGGTTACCTTGAGACTTACGGTCAATCAACTCAGCGTTGGTTTGAATGGGGTACTTCATACGGTGCGCTCTACAATTCTACCAACCGTCAGTACCAAAGTGTTTCAGGTAATTTCTCAGAATTCATCTCTGGTCTACAACCAAACACCACTTACTACTTCCGTGCAGCGGCAAATGGTAACTATGGAAATATCTACGGCAACGTGGCGAGTTTCACCACTACTGGCAATGTAAACTCTTGTGGCTTCGGCGCAAGTTGTGCACCGACCGCAGTGACCACCATCGCTACCAACATCGATTACAACTCTGCTCGATTGAATGGTCTCGGACTACTCAACTCTGGTCTTGTATCGACAAATGGCTACTTTGAATGGGGTACCACAACTGCACTTGGCAATGTCACTGAGACAAAGTTCATCGGTAGTGCAAGTTCAAATCCTTACTTTGCAAGTCTATTCGGGCTACAATCAAACACCACTTACTACTTCCGTGCAGTTGTCCAAAACCAATACGGTACTTCACGTGGTGATATCCAGACATTCCGCACCGGCACATTTACTACCAGCACCACCACAACCACACGTAACACCAACATCATCTATCGTGATGTAGTACCGGTGACCAACGTAATCGGCACTGTCGCTGGTGTCGGAGTATCCAAGCCTTCACTTGTCTACCTCACAGTGAATCACAACAATGAGGGGGTGACACGTGGTAGCGAAGTTGAATACGTATTCTTCTACAAGAACGTATCTGCTGAGCAACTCCGTGACCTAGTACTCCAAATAGTACTCCCTGGTGAATTCCGATTTGTCGCAGCTTCAAACGGTGCATACAACGCAGAAACACGCACCCTCGTAGTCAACATCCCGACACTCATGCCTCAAGAAGAAGGTTCTGTCGCAGTACGTGTCGCAGTAGACACTACAGCAGAAGTCGGCAAGACTGTAGCAATCACTGGCAACTTGGCATACACTGTAGTAAGTTCTGGTTCTCAAGAAGAAGTATTTGCTTACTCACGTAATGTCATCGATGGCGGTAGTGTACTAGGAGCAACAGCACTCTTTACTGGATTCTTCCCTGCTACACTTATCGGTTGGGTTCTGCTCATACTTGCTATACTGCTCTTGGTTTGGATCTTCCGCATGTTACTTGCTGCATTTGATCGCAAAGAGAGAAACACTCCTGCACACTCAAACGAACATTACACACATTAATAATTATTAAATATCAAAACTATGAAAAAATTCTCAAAAATAAATTTCCTTTTCGCTGTAGTTCTTGGTCTGATGTTCGCAGCAAGTGCACAAGCTCAAAGCGCAACCAGTGCGGTATTGAATGCTAGCGTCAATCCTGGAGGCACTCAGACCACAGCTTGGTTTGAGTATGGTACAAATCCAAACCTCAATACTTGGACAGAGACACAACACGAATCTATCGGTGCTTATAACTATGCACGTACTTTCTCTCAGACAGTTTACAATCTCCAACCAAACACCATGTACTACTTCCGAGTAGCGACAAACAATGGTTACAACACTTACCGAGCACAGATACTGTCTTTTACTACTGGTACAAATTATACAAACAACCAAGTTAGTTATAACGATACTTCTAGTAATGTGAATGTGACACGTTATGTGGTCAATGAGACTAAATACATCGACAGAGTATTACCTACTCAGACAGTCTACACAGGGTCACAACCAGTCTATTATCAACAGCCTACATATCAACAACAAGTATCTTATCAGCCTGTATCTTATCAGTATCAACCTGTAGCCTATCAGCCAGTCCAATACCAGACTGTCGCATATCAACCAGCGACCACCAATGTGGTATACCAGCCAAGCAGTCAAGTCGTAGCTTATCAGCCGACAACCTATCAGCCAGCAATCTCTGCGACCACCTACAAGCCTGCTACTACTTACACTACCCAAAGTGCTAACGCACTAGCAGCTGCTCCAGTCTTTGGGGCAAGCTTCCTACCAAATTCAGTCTTTGGATGGCTTGTATTGATAGCACTCATCTTTGCCGTAGTACTCGTCGCTCGCCGACTTGCTCGAGCATAAGATACGGTTCCAAATAAAAAAGCCTGCTTTCTAGGAAGCAGGCTTTTTTATTTACTATTTATATAGACAAGAAATTCACCTTATCTCCAATCTTCACGTTATGCGCCTTAGCAAAACCAGCAGAGACTTCGAGGACATATTTGGATTCTATGTTTGACCCAAATAGCGCAGGATAGGATTCTGGTTTTGCCTCGTGTTCTATGTATACCACCACCCCAGACTCATCTATCCAAATCATATCAATCGATATCAACATGTCCTTCATCCAGAATGGATGCCTTGTAACATTCGAAAACACAAAAAGCATACCTTCATCTGGAGCAAGATTTGGGCGACCGGAGAGGCCTCTCGCCTTCTCAGTATCTGTGAGGGCGAGATCTACTTTGACTTTCACACCACCAATCTCCACCGCGCTAATAGCAGAAGAAGTGTTCTTAGTCTCTATGCCAGGACGACGCAAAGACAAGAATACGAGTATTCCGATAAAACAAATAGTTATGAGCCAATAAAGCATTTTCATTACTGCTTACCACCTCCATTATTCCAGCCTAGATTTCGTCCGATTTCATCAGGAGTAGAACGCTTGCGAGCAAGCACCACATGACCGTTTTCTACGATTATGCGTGCCGGATGTGAGATAAGACAGTGATTCATAGATAGAGCATCTTGGTAAGCGCCTGTGTCAAAGACCACCACATAAGCAGCATCTTTTGAGTCTTCCTCTAGTTTAGGCAACTTCACAGAACCGTCTAATCCTCTGTACACGTCATCAGAGTCACAAGTAGAACCAGAAAGCCAGACATCTACTAGTTCATCATCGTTTTTATTGTTGGCTGGAGCCAGTGCCCATTTTTGGTCTATAGCCCAAGTATCACAAAGGTCATTCATAAAACTACCGTCGATGACATACCATTTTTTTGCATCAGCTTTCTTGTGAATATTTTTGACATCGATAACCTTAAAGACAGTGAGCTGCGCTGGAGCTACGATGTATCTACCCCATTCACAGACTAGATTTGGATGTGGCATGCCATTTTTTTCTGCCTCACTTTTTAGAAGTTCAAACATTTTTTCCATTAATTTGTCTACGGTATAGCCTTTGGTACGAGTGTAAGGGATAGGCATACCACCACCGATATCTAGGGTATCGAGTGTCGGATTGGTTTTTTTGAGTTTGAAATACACACCGAGTGCGTATTTGACGGTGCTCAATATATCCATCGGCTTCTCAATCTGAGAACCTATATGATAGTGCAAGATGCGTAGATTCTTGAAAGGGCCCATATTGTAAATCTCTTTAGCCGAGAAACCAAAACGGTCTAACTTTTTATTCCAATATGAAGCAGCTTTCACTGGCATATCAAGGCGAATACCGACATTGTACTTGGAGTGTTGAAGTGTCTTTAATTCGCTTGGACCTTCGATGAGTGGGAAAACTTTGACACCCTTGTGTTGTAGGTCATCGATAAGATTGAGGTATGCATCATTTTTTGGACCAGAACATAGTATACGGATATCTGGGTTGAATTTATCCTGTTCGAGCATGCGCTTGATGAGCCACAAATCAGTGTAGGAAGAGGTCTCAAGGTGTGCACCTTCACCCACTATAGACATCACCACTTCCCTATTTTGGTTCACTTTCATCGGATAGTGATAGAAAAACTTACCCTGATATTTGGTCTTTTTGATGATAGTGTCAGCGAGATCTATGAGGTCTTCGAGTCTTTCTTCAACCACAAAAGGCATCATAATCTGAAGTGATGTGCCGAATTTCTCCGCTAGATATCTGACGTTGTATATATTGTGCCCTTCTTTGATGATAAGATCACCATCTTTATCATAGTCAAAATATTGTGTATTAAATTCTTTTGAACCCAACTTCCACAATTTTTTTGAGGCCGAAGCCCGGTTTTTCGTAGCCATTTATGATGCTTGGCTTATACTCGAGAGCTAAACGCCAAAATAAAATGTTTAATAAATAATAAGTCTATATTAGCAAAATATCACGGAAAGTAAAGGGTTTTGTCAACTCCTCTTGTACCTCTCTAAAAACGACTGTTTGAAATCTTTGAAGGTACCATTTAAAACAGCCTCTCGCATATCCGCGACCAGATGCACCAGAAAATGCAGATTATGGATAGAGGCCAAGGTGCCCGCTAGCATTTCTTTGCCATGAAAGAGATGTGCTATGTACGCTCGGGTATAATTTTGACATGTATAACACTGGCAGTCTGCCTCAATCGGAGTATGGTCAGTGCGATATCTCGTATTCATGACTATCATCTTGCCATCTTTGGTATACAAAGTACCGTTACGCCCCAGACGAGTTGGAGTCACACAGTCGAACAAATCTACTCCATTTTCAACTCCCATAAAAAGGTCCTCTGGCTCACCAATACCTAAAAGGTGTCTTGGTTTTTCCGGAGGTAGGACTTCGTTTACCCATTTGACCGCAGTGGACATGTCTTCTTTGGCAAAACTTCCACCAATACCAAACCCATCAAAACCAACACCATCGATATTCATATCGGCGATAACTTGGGCGGATTTTTTTCGAAGTTCTTCGTCTCTACCACCTTGGACAATACCAAATAAAGCAATTTTTTTATTTTCAGGTCTGTCTTGATTGAGGGTCAGGTGTCGCTCCAGGCTACGCTTGGCCCATGCATGAGTACGATCCAAGGCTTCACTTTGATACGCCAAATCTTCCGCTGGTGAAGTACATTCATCAAAAGCAAAAATCATATCAGCCCCTAGATTGTGCTGAATCTCGATAGATTTCTCAGGAGTAATATAGTGGATACTGCCATCTAAGTGTGATTTGAAAGACACTCCGTCATTCCCTATCTTGGCCAACCTAGGTGCATCAGAATCATCAAAACGCTCTGGTATCATGAGCGATGGATCAGTGATTTTCACTACTTTGGAGATATCTTTACCATAGGCTGCTCCTAATGAAAAAACCTGGAAACCACCCGAATCCGTCATGGTAGGTCCAGACCAATTCATGAATTTGCCGATACCACCAGCATCTCGCACTATTTCATCCCCGGGTTGTAGATACAGGTGATAAGTATTCCCTAATACTACTTGGGTTCCGGCTTCGCGTACCTGATCAGGGTTTAGAGATTTGATTGTCGCCTTGGTACCCACAGCTACAAAAGCCGGGGTCAGGATTTCACCGTGCGGCGTAGAGAGCACACCTGCTCGGCCGAGTTCATTCTCCAATTTTTTATCTATACGAAAATTAAATGACATAATTATATCTGCACCTCAACGAATTTTAATTCAAAAATATTAATCGGACTCTTGAGTAAGGCTTTTTTAAATGGATCCCGAGGGTCAGAAATCACAGTCACGACTTCGGCCAAAACATACGGATGCAATCCAGGCAACAAAACCAAAGTACCTTGTACTAATTCAAAATCTCGAGGCAAAATAACCTCAAAGTTCCCTCGCCCCCTACCAACTAATTCGATAAAAGTATCACTCCCTGCTAGTACAGCGCTCATTTTTTCTCCGTAGGTAGAGTAGAGTTTTACTTTAGCTGTACGACTCGCTACTTCAGATACTACACCAATAGGCACATCTCCATAAGCAAATACATTGTCTCCTATTTTTATATTGTTTTCTTCTCCCGCATCAATAATCAAAGTATCGTATGGTGACTGATTTGGATTACCTAATATACCAGCTAACAACATGGTTCGTTCGCTAGGTTTTCTTAATAAAATTTCTTTTATTTTTTCATTCTCATTGAAAAGCACTTCATAATTTGCCAAGCGAGCTTCGATGCCAGCGAGTTCTGATTTGAGTGTTTCGTTTTCTTTTTGTAAAGCGTTTTTTGAAGTAAAGAAAGTCTTGATATTCGTTATGTTTTGGCTGACTCTATTACCCATCGACAATAAAGGAGTGAGGATGGTATGTGTCCCCTGCATCATAAACGCAGAAACAGAAGCACTAAAAATAATAAATAGTGCTAAGAGCGTGATGAAAATAAATCTACGCAGATTTCTTTGTTTTTTTCTTTTTTTATCTTGGAGGTAACTCATCCTGACTTGCGATTAATGCCTCCCTATAATGCTCCAGATCATCCAGCACAATACCAGTACCTCGAGCGACCGCTGACAGCGGGTCATCTACCACATAGACTGGTAATTTCAAGGCACTTTGCAAAAGAGTGTCAAGACCTAAAAGCAATGCTCCGCCACCAGAGAGAGTGATGCCTCGATGCATCACATCGGCTAAAATTTCTGGAGGGGTATTTTCAAGTACGTCTTTGACACCATCTACCAACTCCTTAACCGAAGCACTGATAGCATCTCGTATATCTGAATCTGTCACCACCACCTCGCGTGGTAAGCCAGTCAACAAATCCCTACCCCGCACAGCAGTCTCCATGTACTCGCCAGGCAAAACAGATCCAATAGCGATCTTGATCTCTTCGGATGTTTTTTCACCTATCAAAATCTTAAACTCATCACGCATATAAGTCATGATGTCTTGATTGAGTTTATCTCCCGCTATTTTTAGATTTTTAGATTTGACGATACCTCCGAGTGATATGACTGCTATATCGGTAGTACCACCACCGATATCTATAATCATCGAACCCTGAGGTTCTTTTATAGGCATGCGTATACCAATAGCGGCTGCCATCGGTTCTTCGATGAGATAGACTTCTCGAGCACCAGCAGAGCGAGCAGCATCATAGACTGCACGAGTCTCGACATTGGTCGTACCCGAAGGCACTCCGACCACTACCCGTGGACGGAAAAACTTTGGAGAAATTTTGTCTGCCTTGTTGATAAGGTAAGACAGCATTTCTTCAGTGACCTCAAAGTCTGAAATCACACCGTCTACCAATGGCCGAACGGCTTTGATGTGCCCTGGGGTGCGTCCGAGCATTTCCTTGGCCTTGGCGCCGACAGCCAATATCTGGCTAGTTTTTTGGTTGACTGCTACGACTGAAGGTTCGTTGATCACTATGCCGTGACCTTTTAAATAGACCAAGGTATTAGCAGTACCCAAATCTATACCAATATCATTTGAAAATAATTTGTAGAGTTTGTTAAACATTTAATGACTTCAATAAATCTTCCAGAGCAATCACGACACCCTTTTCTTCTGTTCGCTTTTTTACTTCAACGCCATTTTCTTTCATACTTCTATTTGAAACAACTACGCGCACAGGCATACCCAAAAGATCAGCATCTGCGAATTTTTCTCCAGCCGAAACACCAGACCGATCATCAAACAAAACCTCTATGCCGTTATCTAGCATTTGTTTATACACTCTTTCAGCTTCATTTAAAACTGTTTCGTCTTCACCCAAAGACAAAAGATGCACTCTAAAAGGAGCAACAGATTCAGGCCAAATAATACCCTTATCATCAGATAAAACTTCTACAATGGTACCCATCAGACGACCCAGTCCTATACCATAACTACCCATGATAACTGATTTTTCTTCTCCATTTTCATCCGTATAATTCAAATCAAAAGGAGTAGAGAACTTGGTGCCCAAAGAGAAGATATTGCCCACTTCAACAGCAGTATGTTCTACTAGAGTATCTTTTGATAATTCAAGCGTATCGAGCACTTCATCAGTAAAGACTTCTTGGTTTACCGCAATACCTTTATTTTCATCCACATATATAGTGTCCTCACCTGCACTAGTCAAAGTCTGAAACTCGTGTGAAAAATTGGAAAAAGTACCGCCTGAAGCAAAAGTAAGATAAGTCAAATGCCATATACCAGCACGTTTAAAAATATTGATATACGCTTGTTTAATTTTTTCATAGAAAACAGAATGTTGCTCATCGTCCTTGGCAAAGGAATACAGGGCCTTCCAATAAAATTCACGCCCTCGCATAATGCCTGACTTGCTACGGGTCTCATTACGAAAGATGTTTTTAAAGTCATACGGGAAAATAGGAAGATCTTTGTATGAACTTATGTATTGCTTCATGATGTTTGAGAAAGCCTCTTCGTTTGTAAAAGACAGCCCTACTTCCCCTCCATTTTTCAATTGAGTCTTAAACCAATTATCTACAACTTCATCGCTCCATCGATTTGATTTCTCCCATACTTCGCGATTCTGCAATACAGCGGTACGCATCTCTGTACCACCAATAGCATTCATTTCTTCACGAATTATATTTTCTATTTTTTGAATCACTCGAAGCCCTAGAGGGAGAAAATCATACACACCTGCCATTTCTTTATAGATATATCCCCCACGAATCAAGAGTTCGGCATTTTTTGCCACTTCATCAGCTGGTGCCTCTTTTTTTGTGCGGGTAAAAAGTTTTGATTGTCGCATGGGCTCATATTAACCCAAAATACGATATAGGTCAAAAAAACAAAGGCTTTAAATAGCGTCCTGGGTTGCAAAATGGGTCAGTTTTTGCTAGTATGGGTCATATGCAAAAAACTGAAAAAACAGCAAGCGATATGGTAGAAAAGATGTTTGAAGCCGGAGTCCAATATGGCTTTGGTAAGTCGAGACGTCACCCGTCAGTATCGCAGTATATTTATACAACAAAAAACCGTACCGATATCATCGATCTTGAGCAAACCAACGAAATGCTCAGTAAAGTGGTGGCTTTTTTCGAAAAACTTGGTGAAAAAAGCGCAAATATCCTCCTCGTAGGTACAAAAGCCGAAGCACGTGATGCCCTTGTAAAAATGGCAGAACGTCTAGATATGCCTTATGTTACCGAGAGATGGATCGGTGGTACTCTTTCAAACTTTGGTGAAATCAAGAAACGTATCGTCGAACTTGAAAACTACCAAAAATCCAGCGCTTCTGGTGATTTGAGCAAATACACAAAGAAGGAACGTGTCGTTCTAGCAAAGAAAATGGAAAAACTCGCTCGATATTATCAAGGACTCTTGTCTCTCAAAAAGGCTCCTGAAGCACTTTTTGTCATAGACGCAAAAGCAGAACACATCGCAGTGACCGAAGCAAATGCAGCAGGAATTCCTGTCATTGCTCTACTCAACACTGACACCAACATCAAAGATGTTAAGTTCCCTATAGTTGGTAACGACGCCGCAACCCCATCAATCAAATTCTTCACAGACACTCTAGCAAAAGCGTACGAAACTGGTAAGAATAAATCTTCTAAGAAATAATTTAATTATTTTAAATTTAAATATATAAAAATATGCAAATCACAACTGAGTTAGTGAAGGAATTACGCGACAAAACCGGCATCTCAGTGATGCAGTGTCGTAAAGCTCTCGAAGAAGCACAAGGCGATATGGAAAAAGCCGTTGCTATATTGAAAAAAACTAGCGCAGCTATCGCTGAAAAGAAAATGGACCGTGAAGCAAAAGACGGTGCAGTAGCAGTGAAGGTAGATGGCAACAAAGCAACCCTCGTAGCATTACACTGCGAGACAGACTTCGTTTCTAAAAACGCTGATTTCGTAGAATTACTAAATACTCTTGCAGAAAAAGCTTCAAAAGAAGGCATCGATGCTCTTAAAGCTGAAGCAAAGGATTTGATAGACCCTATCATTCAAAAAACCGGTGAAAAAATAGAACTAGGTGAAGTTTCTGTAGTAGAAGGAGAAGTGCTCGGTACTTATATACACAGCAATAAAAAAGCAGTTATCGTATCCCTCACTGGTGGTAATGCTGAGATAGCTCGTGATATAGCTATGCACACTGCGGCAATGCATCCAGAATACATCACAGCAAACGATGTAGACGACAATGCAAAAGCAATGATGCGAGAAGTTTTCGAAAAAGAAGTAGCAAATTCTGATAAACCAGAAGATATAAAGCAGAAAATGCTCGAAGGCAAGATGGCTACATATTTCAAAGAGAAAACTTTGGTTGATCAAGCTTTTATCAAGGATGCTGATATGACCGTAGGCGCTTTCCTATCCAAAAATGGCGCACAAATCAAAGAAGTAAAAACATACTTTATATAAAAAGTATAAATATTTTGCATGTCTGTTTTTTTAATCTTATTTCTAATATCGATCACTGGGTTGCTGATTTTAATCGGACGCAAGATGTTGGTCATGCGTCAAGGAGATTTGCACATACCTGCAAATTTTGATTTTTCTATCGAAGTACCTGATTTTGAAGAAGTGAGAGAAGTAGTGATTAAAAAAAGTCGTAGATATGGATACATCATGCTGGTAATAACAATTCGTCTATATGTCTTATCGGCGCACACCATCAAACAACAAAGCAAAAGCATAATCAGCAAAATCAAATCCAGAATCCCTGCTTCTCACAAGACCCTCAATGACAAAAAAGAAAATAAATTCCTCAAAAAAGTCAGTGATTATAAGCAGAAAATCAGCCATTTGAAGAGCAAGATAAAAGAAGAAGAGGGATTGAATTAATTTTGTTTTTAGTGTAGTGTGTATAGACGACGCCGGAATAGCTCAGTTGGTAGAGCAACGCTTTTGTAAAGCGAAGGTCGTGGGTTCAAATCCCTCTTCCGGCTCCAAACAAATAAAACCCCATAGAACATGGGGTTTTATTTGTTATACATGATTCAAATAGATTTTTTATTCTGAATCTGTTTCTGTAAGAGTAGTATCACTAATTTCTAGTTTAAATGTCTTCTCTATTTTCTCTTGCAATTCTTCTACAGATCGGAAACCGGTCATAACTTCATCATCTAATACGATTGCTGGTAGTTTGGTGTCCTCTATCTTAAATATACGCAACATCGCCTCGACAGCAGACAGGTCGGTACTATAATCAAAAGAATAGACGCGTAGTTCTGGGTACTGTTCTCTTAGTTTTGAGAGGACCAATCCAGCACGCTCACACTCGCTACAATTCTCTGCTGTGGTATAAAAATATAGTACAAAAGCAAATTTTTCACCACAACGCTCACTCACCCTTTTCATCAATAGGTAATCTTTGATTTGTAGGAGGGCATAATATTTTCTTAAGAACTGCACTTCTTCTGTCTTGCCCAGATTCTCCTCGCCCCACTCTAACTTGTTGCCCAACTCACCCAACTCTCCAGACAGCACTGAGTAATTTACATTTTTACAGGACAATTCAGAAAGCAGACTATATTGTGTTTCAGAAGAAAGAATATCTAGGGCTATTTTGTTTTGAATATCTCGTAACTCTGCTACCTTCTTGCTACCAAAATAAGTACTGAAGTAACTAGCACTGACAAATATCATTCCAGTGATTACGAACACTATAACGTACTTTTTCCAATCAAAATTATTGTTTTCCATAAAAAATTAACGCCAGCTAGGCTTCTGGGCAAAGATTGTGTTGAACACAGCCTTAATAAGCCAAAATGGTGCTATGACACTATATATAATTATAAAATATAAAATATTGAGCGGCGAAGGTCTGTGACTTAGAGACATCCATTGCCCAATAAGAATCGATGTTATTAACAAAACAAAAAGCGCGACTGTAATAAATAGTAGCACTCCAGTATTCACATAAAATAAATCCAAGTTATAAGTAACCTTAGGAACGTATAGACCTGTGGTCTGTAATGCTAATATCTTGGATTCTGTGGCACGCCAAAATTGACTCATCATGCGTCCAAAAAGATAAGTCGCAGAAATTATAGAAATAATACCAGCCGGTACAGTAAAAAATGCAAAATTGCCATATTTTCTCTTAAACAAAAGCTTGCGGTAATCAATAGTATTGTTGATAAAGCCATAGATCCAGCGAAGTCTTTGTTTGTAGAGTTTTTTGACAGTACGAGGTGTGTTGGTGCGTACATAGGCATCATTACATTGACCTATCTTGTACCCATGCTTCTGCATTCTGTATGCTATCTCCATGTCTTCGGTGTTATGTGCTTTACGATACGGTCCCAAGTCGTCAAAAACTTTCTTACGGAAAACAGTCAAAGGCCCAGGCGTCACATGGATTGCCCCCAAAAATCCCAACATCTTTTTATTATAGATAGACATGTCATATTCTGCTTTTTGTGCTTTTTGAATCAAGGTTTGAGGTTCTTCTACTACTATTGAAGGTGATACTGCCATTAAAGTAGGATCTTCTTCAAAATAAGACAGGATTCGTATTAGAGATTCTGGCTCAGCAAAAGAATCTGCATCAAGACAAGCAGTGAATTCTGATTGAGTGTTTTCTAGGCCAAGATTTAAAGCAGTATGCTTTCCTCCATTTTCTTTTTTGAAAACTTTTACGTTTGGATGTTCAGAAAATTTACTTATAACATCAAAGGTACTATCAGTCGAACCATCATCTATCAAAAAAATAGACAACTTATCTTTTGGGTATTCTAGATTCAATAAAGATTCCACGGTCCTTCCGACGGTCTTTTCTTCATTCCAGCATGGTACCATTATTGTCACAGTGGGATAGTATTTGAGTTTTATAGAACCCCTACGTCTTACTATTTTGTGCTTATTTTCTATAAAAGTAACCAACAAAAAAACCTGCACGTACAAGGATAAAAATAGGAATACATAAAACAATGATTGTAGGGCCGGCATGATTTTGTGTTATCTAATATAGCATTTTTTGCCTCCAAAAACAACCCAAATTCAATGACACACAGAACCTAGAGATGCTATAATGAGTCCATTAATATTTAATATATAAACATGGAAAACAACACGCCCCCTGCCCCAAAACAAAATTATAAGTTTTATATAAGCATCTTTGTGGTTTTATTAGTCGTAGTCGGTGCGGTCTTCCTCTCCACAAAAACAACCCCACCCAAAAATACACAAGTTAGCGTAGAGGAAAATTCTTTGAATGTAAATATGCGCCCGATTAGCGAAGATGATTATATCTTGGGTAATAGAGATGCAGAAATAATAATTGTCGAGTACTCTGACACAGAGTGCCCTTACTGCAAAAGATTCCACGCAGATATGCACAAACTGATCGACAGTAATTCAGAAGTCGCTTGGGTCTACAGACACTCTCCTATCCCTTCACTACACGCAAAAGCCTTCAAAGAAGCCGTGGCTTCCGAATGTGCAGCTGAGCAAGGAGGCAACGACACTTTTTGGCGTTATGTGGATGAGATATACACACGCACTAGGTCCAATGACTCTCTAGATGAAAAAGAATTGTACAATATTGCATCTGACTTAGATTTAAATACCCTAGAATTTAAGACATGCCTTGATAGTGGCAAATACAACTCCAAAGTAGAGGCAGACATGGCCGATGCATCAAACGCTGGAGTCCAAGGCACACCTACTTCATTTGTTGTTAAAAATGGTCAGATTATCCAGAAAATTCCTGGTGCTCTACCTTATGAACAACTCTCAGCATACATAGACAGTATTATCACAGAATAAAGCAGAGAGTACATAAATTAAAAAATCCACTCTTGAGTGGATTTTTTAATTTCTAGTCAAAATAATTTTTGAGCCTTGAGATCTTTTCGTGATTACGCAACTTGTCATGTACCTTGGCTTCAATCTGACGAATACGTTCACGAGTGACACCAAATTCCTCTCCCACTCTCTCGAGAGTGTGCTGAATACCGTCAGTCAGACCGTAACGCATCTCTAAAATTTTTCTCTCTTTTGGATTCAACTCATCGAGTACTTCTCGAATCTGATCAGATAAAATACGTCTGGAGGATTCTTGGTCTGGTCGTAGTATCTTGTCGTCAGAAATGAAATTTTCGAGGGTTGATTTGTCATCATCATCACCCACCGGTTGTTCGAGTGATATAGTCTCCTGAGAAATATTTTCAATCACATGAATCTTCTCTACTGGTATACCCATCTCAGTAGCAATCTCTTCAGCCAAAGGCTCGCGACCCAAGTCTTGAGATAATTTACGGTGAGTTTGTTTGTATTTTGAAATAGTCTCAACCATGTGCACAGGAATACGAATTGTTCGAGACTGATCCGCTAAAGCACGGGTAATAGACTGACGAATCCACCAGGTAGCATAAGTAGAGAACTTATAACCCTTAGTCCAGTCAAATTTTTCTACAGCCTTAAATAGTCCCAAATTACCTTCTTGAATCAGGTCCAAGAGAGAAAGATTTGCACTGCGTCCTACGTATTTCTTGGCGATAGATACAACTAGACGCAGGTTCGCTCTAGCCAATAAATTCTTTGCTTCTTCATCACCCTTCTCGATTCTTTTAGCAAGCTCTCTTTCCTCCGCAGCATAGATGAGAGGATATTGACCTATTTCTTTTAGATAAATCTGGATAGAATCGTGCGCTACACCTTTCAAGAGTTCTTTTTCATTCAATTCAGCGTCTAAGTTTAGCAAGTTACCACCCTCTAACACATCGATACCTGCCACAGAGAATTTTTCATACAACTCATCCAAGAATATGATATTGTTTTCAATATCTGGGAAGGTTTTCAAAATCTCGTCATAAGTAATAAAGCCTCTTTTTTTACCTTTCTCAATCAGTTCATCGGACTTTATTTTCAAATCTTCTTCTTTTCTCTGAGCAGCAGTGAGTTTCTTCGTAGGAATATCTTTTTCCTTTGTTTTTTTTACGTCAGGTTTCTTGGTAGTCTTTTTAGGCACAACAGTCTTCGGTTTTTTGACTGGCTTTGGCTTTTTTACTGGCTTTGGTGACTTGACCACTTTTTTGGTTTTAGTAGTTTTTACCACCTTTTTTTTATTTTTCATACGACGTTTTTAACAATTTAATAATTTATACACTACGACTATTTTTAATTTCTTCTATCAATCTACTTAATTTTTGGCATTGTATTAAAATTTCTTTGATTTTCATATCGTCTCCAGACTCTTCTGCACTATATAATTCCTGGACTTTCCGCGCAAGTTCTTCTTTGAGCGTCTCTTCTTTTAAATTCTTTAATAATTCTTCTATATCACGAGTCATATCTACTCCGCCAGCATAAAAAACTTCTGCTTCGTAAATCAAATCCTCCCGGATATCTTCATAGTTTTTCTTTATTAAATCTTCGGTCAGATTTGAAGATTTTAATATATCTGCTAAAATTTTATTTTTTTTATCTAAATCTTTTTGGGCAAAAGTAATCCCAATAAGTCTACGTAATATATAATCTTTTTTAGCTAAATCTTTTTTCTGTTGTTCGATTGATTCTATTATCTTTTTATCGGATTGAGACTGCACAGCAGCTTGCTGTAAATCAGACTTGAGGGTGCCTTCTGGTATGCCAGTTTTACCACTTATTTTTTTCAAAAAGAACTCTTGATCTATCTGAGAAGAAAGTATCGCCACAAAAGGCAGCACTTCCTCCTTGATCAATAAACCTATTTTCCTGTCTGAAGTGGAGGTGGTTTCTAATATTTTTTGTAAAACAAATTCAATGACTGAGACAGAATTGCGGACAATATTTCTCCAAGCATCTTTACCTTGCTTTGATATAACATCTGCCGGGTCTTGCCCTTGTGGCAAAGAGGCTATCTTTACATCCATACCCAAAGACATCGCTATCTTGCTGGCACGCAAACAAGCCTTCACTCCAGCCGCATCACCATCGAAAGCTATCAATAGATTACTCGAAAGCCTGCGCAACAAGCCAAGATTAGATACTACATTACCCCTCTCTAATTCATCTGAGAATGCTGTACCTGAAGTCGCCACCGTATTTTGAAAACCAGCTTGGTGCGACAAAAGCAGATCCATCTGCCCTTCTACCAAAATTGCAAAATTATGCTTTTTGATAGAAAGTTTTGCTTTATCCAGGCCATACAAAACTGCTGATTTTTTAAAAATCGAAGTCTCGGGTGAATTCAAATATTTAGCGGATTTATCATCTTCTGGAAAGAGTCTGCCTGAAAAGGCTATGACCCTGCCGCTCGAATCCGCCAATGGAAACATGATGCGTCCGCGAAATCTATCATAAATGGGAACCCTCCCCCCGATTTCTTTAGGTTCACCCTTCTTGAGTAAACCAGCCTTTTCTATCTCTTCTTCGTTAAAGTTTAACTGATTTAAATGTTCAGAAAGTAAGTGCCATTCATTCTCTGCATATCCCAAACGAAAATTCTTGATTGTATTTAAATCCAATCCACGATTGATAAGGTATTGTAGAGCGTCTTTATTTGAATGTATTTTTGATTCGAAGAACTTTGTCGCCTGCTCCATCGCTTCGTACAATTTGTCTTTCTCAGACTTTGGTATTTCATTTTTATTACTGTAAATATCCAAAGGAACTCCGGCTTTATCTGCCAACAATTTTAGGGCTCCTTTGAAATCTAGTCCTTCAAACTCTTCTACGAAGGTAAAAATATCCCCCTTGGCACCACAACCGAAACAGTAATAACTGTCTCGGTCGGGTGACACAAAAAACGAGGGTGTCTTTTCGTTGTGGAAAGGACAGCGCGCTTTAAAATTCGCCCCCGCCCTTTCCATCTTGATATATGAAGAGACTACATCTTCTATCCCCAGCCTCTCCTTGATTGCAAGCAGAGTAGAGTTCATATATTTACAGTACTTCTACAGTTTCGTCGGTATCGCTTGATTCGTCCACAAATGAATTCTGGAAGCCAGTACCTGCTGGAATCAATCGTCCGATGATGACATTTTCTTTTAGACCTCTTAGGGTGTCAGTACCGCCACGCACAGCATTGTCGATCAAAACACGGTTGGTATTTTGGAAAGAAGCAGCTGAGAGCCAACTCTTTGTACGCAATGAAACTTCAGTAATACCAAGACCGATTACATCTGCTTTGGCTACTTGCCCACCAGATGCTTCTACTCGAGAATTTTCTTCAAACAAGGCAGTACTTTCTACTATATCCCCTTGTGAGAAATTAGTTTCACCGGTATCTTTCACTCTGCGTCGAGAGAACATCTGACGAATAATAATCTCAATGTGTTTACGAGAAATAGATGCACTTTGTAGTTCGTAAACTTTGTTGATTTCACGAATAATGTATTCATCTACCACTTCTTTACCTCCGTACTTGAATACTTCAGATATGTCCGCTGATCCATCAGTAAGCAAATCGCCTTTCTTTACAGTGCTGCCCACCTTGACGGTCGGAATACGCATGTGTGGAACCACATATTCTATCTCATTATCCTTACCATCTTCTTTTGAGTCAGAGAGGACTTTGATGGTTTTTTCATGGTTTTCTTTTTCTTTCACCTCAATCACAGTACCATCAGTCTGAGAGACTGTCGCTGGGTTTTTTGGAATTCTCTTTTCAAAAATTTCTTCAACACGAGGCAAACCTGTGGTGATGTCTGTACCTGCTACACCACCGGCGTGGAATGTACGCAAAGTCAACTGTGTACCAGGTTCACCGATAGCTTGCGCAGCGATAATACCTACAGCTTCACCTAATTCTACGAGTTTGCTGCGACCAAGATCAAGACCATAACACATGCGACATAGTCCGTGTGGAGTCTTACACACAAGCGGTGATCTGACTGGCACTTCTTCGAAACCATAACCTTCGATATCTCGAGCATCTTCCTTGGTTACTACAAAGCCTTTCTTGTATAGAACCTTGCCTTCTTTATCTTTCAAATCAGCAGCGAGTACACGACCGTATAAGTTCTTTGCGAGTGGTATCTCGATACCAGACACGTTGTCGCGCTTTGCTAATTTGAATTCTTTTGTACCACAGTCTTCTTCAGTAATGACAACATCTTGAGACACGTCTACCAAACGACGAGTAAGGTAACCCGCTTTCGCAGTATTGAGCGCAGTATCTGAAGCACCTTTACGTGCACCGTGAGTAGTCACGAAGTATTCAATCGGAGAAAGACCTTCTTTGTATGATGGGATGATCGGGAATTCAAGAATCTTACCTTGGTTGTTTTGAATGAGACCTTTCATACCAGCCATCTGTACGAGCTGTCCGATAGAACCTCTCGCCTTTGATATGAACAAGTCATACACTGAACCTCTTTTATCCAAAGTGGTTGGCAAAATCTTTTCTATGTCTTTCTTTGCCTTAGTCCAAACTTCGATGATTTTCTGATATTTTTCTTTGTCAGAGAGAAGACCGTCTTCCCATTGTGCACGGATAGCCAGTTCTTGTTTGCGACTTTCTTCGATGATAGTCTTCTTTTCTTCGGGCACTTTTACGTTATCCAATCCCCAAGTAGTACCAGAGACAGTCGCGTATTTGTAGCCGAACTCTTTGATTTTATCTAGCACTGCTGGAGTAGCATCGATGCCATAGAGAGTTATGAGTTCATCCACCAAAGCCGACATACGAGGCTGAGTGATTTCTTCACTGATATATGGAAAATCATCTGGCAAGATACTGTTGAAAAGAAGCTTACCTACAGTTGTCTCAAACATACCACCTTCAAACTTCTTGTATTTTGCTTTTTCACTTGCGAGAACTTTGATCTTTGCACGTAGTGAGATAACTCCATATTCATAAGCCAGTATTGCAGCGTTTGCACTTGAGAAGTACTTACCTTCACCTAATTCACCATCCATAGATTTGGTCATCCAGAAAGAACCAAGCACCATGTCCATACGAGGGTTTGCGATTGGGTCACCAGATTGTGGCTTGAGCAAGTTGCGATTTGATGCCATCAATTCACGCGCTTCCCATTGTGCTTCTTCTGAGAGTGGCAAATATACCGCCATCTGGTCACCGTCGAAGTCTGCGTTGAAAGCCTGACATACGAGTGGGTGCACTTGGATAGCATTACCTTCGATCAAGATCGGGTTGAAAGCTTGGATACCAAGACGGTGCAAGGTAGGTGCACGGTTCAAGAGGACATATTTTCCTTCAATAACGGATTCAAGTATTGCCCAAACTTCTGGAGTGCGTTCTTCTATCAACTTATTCGCACCGCGAATATTGAAAGCGAGTTCTGCTTCAAGAAGTTTTGAGATAACGAAAGGTCGGAACAACTCGAGAGCCATGTGTTTTGGCAAACCACATTGATTGAGTTTGAGTCTTGGACCAACCACAATCACAGAACGTCCAGAATAGTCCACACGCTTACCAAGAAGATTGGCACGGAACAAACCTTGCTTACTCTTTAGGTTGTCAGACAAAGATTTTAGTGGGCGCTTTTGAGATTGATTCATCGCAGCACCATCGTTTTGACGAGCGATTGAGTTATCGATCAAAGCATCGACTGCTTCTTGGATGATACGCTTTTCGTTACGCAAAATAACATCTGGAGCATTTATTTCTTGAAGTTTCTTCAGACGGTTATTTCGGTTGATAACACGACGATACAAATCATTGAGGTCAGAAGTAGCGTGGCGTCCACCATCAAGTGCTACCATCGGACGCAATACTGGAGGTATGACTGGGATAACAGTCAGGAACATCCATTCAGGGCGAATATTTGCGTAGATCATAGACCTGAGCAAAGATAGACGCTTCTGTAGTTTTTCTTTTTCAGCACTACCAGCCTTTGCCAACATTGCTTCGGTGTGAGCTTTGAGTTTTTCCAAATCTAGATTCTTGAAAATTGAATGAATAGCTTCAGCACCGATATTTGCTTCAAAACAAGTACCGTATTTCAAAGAGAAATGATGGAAAGATATTTCATTCAAGACCTTACCTTCATAAATCTCACCGATTTCTTTTTTGGTTACAGACAAAAGATTCTTGAGTTTTTCTCGAGTATCTTCATCAGCAGAATTCTTTACCTTGTTCTTGTACTCTTTCTCGAGTTCGCTAATGAGGTTTTCTTTTTCTTCTTCGTGAACTTTTGTGATGATATAACCAGCAAAGTATATGACCTTCTCTAGATCAGCGACTGGGATATTGAGCAAGATACTCATACGAGAAGGTACGCCACGCAAGAACCAGATATGTGCTACTGGAGTAGCCAATTCGATATGGCCCATACGTTCACGACGCACTATAGAGCGAGTCACCTCGACTCCACATTTTTCACAAATTATATCTTTGTATCTGATACGACGATATTTACCACAGTAACACTCGTAGTCTTTCTCTGGACCGAAAATCTTTTCATCGAAAAGACCACCTCGTTCTGAACGACCAGTTCGGTAATTTATGGTCTCTGGCTTGGTCACCTCACCATATGACCATTCACGGATTTGCTCTGGAGAAGCAAGTCGCAATGATACTTCGTTGAAATCTGTTGTGTTTAAAGTTTTCATAATTAATTTTTCTTCAAGTTAACATCGAGAGCAAGACCACGTAGATAATTGAGCATCACATTGAAAGATGCTGGTGAGTTTGGTGGACGGATTGCTTCGCCTTTGATAATAGAATCAAATGTCTGAGAACGACCTTGTATATCATCAGATTTTATAGTCAACATTTCACGTAGAGAATAAGCCGCACCATAACCTTCGAGTGCCCACACCTCCATTTCACCAAATCTCTGACCACCGCCTTGAGCTTTACCGCCAAGAGGTTGCTGAGTAATAAGTGAGTACGGACCGATGGAACGCATGTGAATCTTGTCTTCAACCATGTGGTGCAGTTTGAGCATGTACATATAACCGACAGCCACATTTTGCTCAAAAGCTTCACCAGTACGACCATCAAATAATTGTACACGTCCATTTTCTGGAAAACCTGCATCTACCAACTCTTTGCTTATTTCTTCATGCCCTGCACCCAAGAATGGAGGCACGACTGCTTGATAATTCAAAGTATGTGCTGCGAGACCCAAGTGCATTTCCAAAATCTGTCCTAGGTTCATACGAGAAGGAACACCAAGCGGAGTCAAAATTACATCGATTGGAGTACCGTCAGCCATATATGGCATATCTTCTTCTGGTAAGACAGTAGAGATGACACCTTTGTTACCGTGACGACCAGAGAGTTTGTCACCCACTGAGATATTACGTACTTGTGCAACTTCGATTACGATTTTCTTGATGATACCCGCTTCGAGGGTGTGACCCATATCACGAGAGAATATCTTTACACCGATGATGCGTCCACGCTTTCCGTGCTCCATACGGAGTGAGGTATCTTTCACGTCACGTGCTTTTTCAGCAAAAATAGATCGGAGGAGTCTTTCTTCTGGTGTGAGTTCTGTCTCACCTTTTGGTGTAATTTTACCAACCAAAATATCGTTTTCACGCACTTCTGCACCGACACGCACGATACCGTCTTCATCCAAATCTTTTAGTTTGACTTCACCGACATTCGGTATATCACGAGTAGTTATTTCGGGGCCAAGTTTTGTATCACGCACGACACAAGTAAATTCCTCTACGTAGATAGAAGTAAATTTACTATTCTTGACGAGACGTTCTGAGATGATAATCGCGTCTTCGTAGTTTGAACCAGACCAAGACAAGAAAGCCACAAAAGCATTTTGTCCGATAGAAGCCTGTCCACCGACAGTAGAAGTAGTATCAGCGAGCACATCTCCCTTCTTCACTTTGTCTCCTACAGAAACTAGAGGTCTCTGATGAAATACTGAGAAGTTGTTGTTACGTAGGAAGTTCACCAAGTTGTATGTCTTTTCTTTCTTACCATCGATCACAACCTTGCGAGCATCGACATACTTCACTGTACCCTCTTCTTCTGCGACGATGAGACGGCCAGAATCACGAGTGATGCTTTCCTCTACACCAGTAGAAACCAAAGGTGCTTCTGGTAAAACACAAGGTACTGCTTGTTTCTGCATGTTACTTCCCATGAGTGCGCGGTTCGCGTCGTCATGTTCTAGGAAAGGAATCATAGAAGTAGCCAAAGAGAAAGCTTGGTTAGTAGCTACATCCACATAATCAACTTCATTACTTTTGATTGTACCTGGTTCACCTTTCACACGAGCGGCCACATATTCGGCAGTGATCTTACCATTGTCATCATACGGGGTACCAGCATGAGCGATGTTTGCTTTTTCTTCTTCGAGAGCATTTAGGTATACAACTTCACCAGAGATCTTACCATTGGATACTTTCACATATGGTGTCTCGATAATACCGAAATCATTGATCTTGGCATAAGTAGACAAGTGCACCACGAGACCGATGTTTGGGCCTTCAGGAGTGTGAATAGGACAAATACGTCCGTAGTGAGATGGGTGCACGTCACGAACTTCTAGACCTGCGCGCTCACGAGTAAGACCTCCAGGACCAAGAGCTGAGAGTTGACGAATGTGTTCCATTTCACAGAGGATATTTTCCTGGTTCATGAATTGTGAAAGTTGGTTGGTGGTGAAGAATTCCTTGATACGAGCTTGTAGAGGACGTTGGTTGATGATGTGTATAGGCAATGCAGTATCAGCATCTACGATAGACATACGGTCTTGGATATTGCGCTTGATTTGCATCATACCGGTACGTACTTTTTGCTGGAGCATTTCACCCACAAAACGCACACGGCGTTGACCCAAGTGATCTATATCATCCCCTTTAGCAGTAGGATCATTTGAGAGTTTGACTATGTAATCTACGATACTAGACATATCGTTTTGAGATATGGTACGTCGAGCAAGTTCTTCTTTGTCCATATTCTTTTCAAAACGCTTGTTGAATCTATAGCGTCCAACTGGAGACAAGTCATATCTCTCTGTAGTGAAAAGAGAATCGATGAATTCCTTAGCATTATCAGCAGTAGCCATGTCTCCATCACGTAGACGCTTGTATATTTCTATATAAGCTTCATCTACGGTCTTAGCACTATCTTTAGCTAGACAAGCTTCGATGACTTTTTTAGCATCTGAGTCTTTGAAAGCATTTAAAATATCTTCGTTGGTAGTAAAACCAAGCACGCGAAGAAGTGAGGTTACAGGGAATTTTCTTTTCTTATCGATACGTACATAGATAGCGCCATCTGGTTCGGCTTCAAGTTCGATCCAGACACCACGAGCCGGTATAATCTTTGCACCAAAATATCTCTTACCTTTATTTTCAACCTCGGTGAAGAAAACACCAAAAGACCGCGCTAATTGCGGTACTATCACACGTTCAACACCATTGATAATAAAAGTACCGTGTGAAGTCATCAGAGGGACTTCGGACAGAAAGATTTCCTGTTCTTTCACGGTGCCAAGAATTTTGTTCTTGAGTTTTACTCGAGCCTTCAAGTTGCCTTGATAGGAAACTTTATTAATTTTTGATTCGTGCTCGTCGGTCTTTGACTCACTAAGAGAAAAAGAAGTAAATTCGAGTTCGAACTTCTTACCTGAATAATCAGCGATTGGTGAGAATTCTTTAAAAACTTCACCAATCCCCGTCTCCACGAGCCACTTGAAAGATTCAAGTTGAGCTTCGATCAAATTTGGAAACGGCGCTAAAGGTTTTTTGTATCTACCAAAAACCTTTTTGGTTCGCACGTTGGATTTGGACATGTGTTATCTCAATCACTTAAAAATAAAACAAAAGCAGACCTTCTGTTTTATGGGCTGATAAATAATGCACATCGAG